>PVMK01165673.1_pt1 | contig 45383 bp, 42 predicted proteins | sample 1853481 | NCBI WGS metagenome assembly PVMK01 (sample SAMN08533507, study PRJNA380276) | Marine sediment metagenome, whole genome shotgun sequencing project.
TATTCAAGGCAAAGGCCCATAATAGATTATAGTTATATGCGGTAGCACTGTGGTCCGTCGCAAACCAAAGCAGTAAAATAAATACACCTACTAGCCCGGTAATAATAAAGAGTACCACATCAAGCCATTTGCTTCGTTTATTTTTTTTATTGTCAAAAAAGGTAATTATCAAAATAAGCAAACCAATACTACCAAAAATCATCAAAGGACTAAAAAGAAACTTTTCAGTTATAGACCTTTTAACACTTTCAAATAAAACGTCGGTTTGTTTTACTAATCTTTCGGACTTGTTAATTGTAGCATTTTCAAAGAAGACATAAATGAATTTCGGTAAGAACATATATTCTTCAGGGGAAGCTTTTTTGTCGATAACAGAACCCAGGGCCACATCAATGCCTAAACTTCCCCAGGAATTATAGTTCAGCTCGTTTTGGATTAAAGTCCTGAACGTTTCAGGCCGAAACGGATCGGGAGTGTTAAATTCCACATTATCATTAAGGGCGTTGTTAAGAACATCTTTAATCCGGGTGGCGCAATTATCAAAGAAAAAATCATAGAGATAATACCTGTTCTCTGGCTTAAAATTATTCAATAGATAATTATAAAGCCGCTGTTCTTCTATTGGTGTTAAGTTTAATACCTGCTCTTCGATCCTTCGATTTTGAGCAACGTAAGCTTCAAAAAAGTCCTCAAAGTAATTTACACCCAATTTATAATTGAGCTTACCCCTGGCAAATTTTGTATAAAAATTGGGTGTATCAAAATCATAAACCCCATAGTTAAAAACTAAATCTATATGATTAACAGGATCATAAACTCTATATGCGCTGTGACCAAATGAATCGTTTAACGAGGCGCCGGGGCCAATAGTAAGCAGACTAATTATAGCCTCCGATGATAATGTATCGTCCTGTGCAATAATGAAGGCATTTAACCCTATAAAAAGGAGTAGAAATAGTTTTAGTTTCATTATTCAAATATAACTGAACTCATCTTGACTTTTTGTTTTTAGCCGAAAATGAGATAAAATTTGTTCAAATGAGGCACTTTTTGCAAGGTATAGCAGCGCTACACATAAAAAAAGTAACGAAATATGGGCGAATTTAAGCCATTTTTTAGGAAATAGAAAAAGTCAAGATGAGTTCACTATCTAAAAACACTAAAATCTATCTTTAGAGAAAATACATTGGAATAAAGCGCAGCACTTTGGTCACCAATATCGGTAAAAGCGTAATCTATTTGAATACCATTATATTTAAAACCTAGGCCAAAGTTTGGTTGAAAGGTTAGATCTTCGCTATTGTCAATTTGAAGTTCATTTTGAAAGTTTCCCACACCGGCACGAAGAAAAACAAGATCCGTATAACCGAACTCAAACCCTAATGCCGGGTTTATACTGGCAAACGATGTTGATATAATATCGTTGGTTTCAGCAAATCGCATATTGAGGTCAATTTCGGTCCGCAAAGTATAATCATAGTTAAATTCGAATAGTTTAGAAATACCAATTTGTAATTTAGGTAAAGTTAATTCGGTGCCATCCGGAACTTCCTGGTTTTGACCCTCTATGGCATCCTGAATATCGGCAAGTTTATCTTTATCGATGGACCAGGAATTAAAAGTAGTGGTAATATCTCTGGCCATAACCCCAAAGTTCCAATTATTAGAGCTCTCGAATTGAATTCCCAGGTCTAGTCCAAACCCCCAGGAGGAGGCGAAATCGCCTATAATACGACGTATCACTTTGGCATTTACCCCATAATTTAAGCCGGGAACCTTCATTTTACGAGCGTAAGAAAAGGTCAGTCCATAGTCCACTGCCGAGAATAGATTGATCCTATCGTAATTAACATTGCCCTGGTCGTCTATAAGTTGTGTGGTATCCAAAATATCGTCGACCCCAAACCTTATAATTGAAATTCCAATAGCGCTTCTGTCATCCAAAGGTTTGGCAAAAGCTGCATAATTGTAATTCGCAATATTGGCAAAATAACTGGAATGCATCAGCGCCAATTGGTTGTCCTCAAGATGCACCAAACCCGCGGGGTTCCAATATCCGGAATTGACATCGGCACTATGTGCAACCACAGCATTACTCATTCCTAAGGCAGCAGCATCGACACCAATATTCATAAATTCGTTGGAATACTTTCTAGTGGTTTGAGCTTTAATTATGGATACACAAAGAAGTGATAAAACGATCAAATACTTTTTCAAAAGCTGTAATTTTACGCAAATATCCGCATTTCAACATAATAAACTCTATTTTTTTTGAGATATTGTTTTAGACCAAAATAGTTTCCTATTTTTACTAAAATTAAAATTCAGTCGTTTGAAAAAACACATTCCTATTTTTTTTACGCTTTTAAATTTATTTTGTGGGAGTGTTGCCGTAATCTTTGCGGTTAACGGAAATATGGTGGTAACGGCACTCTTTGTTTTTCTTGGTATTTTCTTCGATTTTTTTGATGGCCTTTTGGCAAGAAAACTTAATGTTCAGGGCGAATTGGGCTTGCAAATGGATTCTTTGGCCGATATGGTGACCAGTGGATTGGTTCCGGGGCTTATCATGTTTCATTTGTTTAGTTTACAAGGCCCGGTACGGATGGACTTTGGGATAAATTATGGGGTTGGAACGCATATTCCCGTAACGGTCAATACCTTTTTACCTTTTTTCGGTTTATTGATCACCTTGGCTTCGGCTTATAGACTGGCGAAATTTAACTTAGATAAAGATCAAGCAGATGTATTTATAGGCTTACCTGCACCCGCCAATGCTTTGTTAATATTGTCGCTCCCTTTAATTATGGAGTTTCAAAATAACGACCTTTTTAATGCAGTTATTTTAAACAAATGGTTTTTAATAGCCGTGACACTTCTAAGTTGCTTTTTGCTAAATTCTAAAATTAAACTCCTGGCCTTAAAATTTAAGAATTGGAGCTTTAAGGACAATGCAGCGCGATATCTGCTTATTATTCTCTCCGCAGTGCTTTTAATCATCTTTCAATTTGCAGCAATTCCATTAATTATTCTCTTTTATATAGTCATTTCACTTTTAAACAAATAATATCATCATGTTAGAAAATATTTTTACATTATTAATGCTAATAATGTTACAGGTAGTTTTAGGATTCGATAATTTATTGTATATCTCCATAGAGTCCAAGCGGGCCCCAAAAGAAAGACAGGCCTATGTACGTAAAATAGGAATCGGAATGGCCATTATATTGCGGATAGCCTTACTGTTTATATTGATCTCCCTTATTGAATATTTTCAAAACCCTATTCTTTCTTTACCTTTTAGTGGTGTAGTAGAGGGCCATTTTAATATTCACAGCTTAATTGTACTCGGCGGAGGTATATTTATCGTCTATACCGCGATGAAGGAGATCTGGCACATGATTGGGGTTAGTGATGTAGATCACAATGTTGAAGGCACTAAGAAGAGCTCGGTGAGCAAGGTAATTATAATGATTGTACTTATGAATGTGGTGTTTTCTTTTGATTCCATCCTAAGCGCCATGGCTTTGACCGAGGTGTTCTGGATAATGGCAGTGGCCATCATTACAGGGGGGTTGCTAATGATCTGGCTGGCAGATAAGGTATCCGATTTTTTAGAGCGTAACAGAATGTACGAAGTCTTGGGGCTATTTATACTTTTTATAGTAGGGATAATGCTCATAACCGAGGGCGGACATCTGGCACATTTAAAACTGTTGGACAATGAGATCACTCCAATGAGCAAAACAACATTCTATTTTGTGATTGCTATTTTAGTGATTACGGATATCGTTCAAAGTAAATATCAAAAGAAGTTGTTGGAAGAGAAAGAGCACGACAGGATGGACGAAAATTAAAACAATTTTAATAGTACATAAAACTTAAAACTCCAATTTCTTTTTACGTAATTCAAAATTTTGTCCCAAATACACTTTGCGCACCATCTCATCTACAGCAAGTTCTTCGGGCTTTCCGGCTTTAAGGATACTGCCTTCGAACATTAAATAGGTTCTGTCTGTAATGGCTAATGTTTCCTGCACGTTGTGGTCGGTAATTAATATGCCGATATTCTTTTTGGTAAGTCTGGCTACAATGCGCTGTATGTCCTCTACAGCTACCGGATCTACCCCTGCAAAAGGTTCATCCAAAAGAATGAAATTTGGGTCTGTGGCCAGCGCACGGGCAATTTCCGTACGGCGACGTTCCCCGCCAGAGAGCAGATCTCCCCTGTTTTTTCGAATATGCCCCAGTCCAAACTCTTCAATTAGAGATTCCATTTTATCTTTCTGCTGCTTATGGCTCAACTTGGTCATTTGCAAAACGCTTAAAATATTATCTTCAATGCTTAATTTTCTAAATACTGAAGCTTCTTGCGCCAAATAGCCTATACCATTTTGAGCACGCCTGTACATTGGATATTTTGTAATTTCAGCATTATCAAGGAATATTTTACCACCGTTGGGTTTAATAAGACCTACGATCATATAAAAGCAAGTCGTTTTCCCGGCACCATTTGGGCCAAGAAGCCCAACAATTTCACCTTGATTAACTTCAAGAGAAACTTCCTTTACAACTTTTCGTCCACTATAGGACTTCATTAAATTTTCTGCTCTTAAAATCATATTTGCAATAACGTGATTTTTATCTAATTATTGGACTCCAACTCCTCTCAAAATTCGTATGCTTTCCTTAAATGCGGAATAACTATTGTACCACCCACTAAGGTGGCTATTCCCAAGACCTCGACAACTTCTTCTTTTTTTAAGCCTTCTTTATAACAGGTTTCCAAATGATATTTAATACAATCGTCACATCTCAATACGGTCGATGCAACCAACCCCAATAATTCTTTGGTCTTAACATCAAGGCCCCCGCTTGGTAAGCATTAGTGTCAAGGTTAAAAACACGTTTTATTATTTTATTGTTATCGGTAAGAATCTTGGCATTCATTTTCTCTCGAAATTCATTAAATTAATTAACAATATCAGGCATTATTTTGTTCTTTTAGCTCTGAAAGTTTTCGGGATTGATTTTTTATAACCATTTTTGAAATGAATATACTCACCTGGTATAATATAAGTATAGGGATAGCAACAATAATTTGACTTGCAATATCTGGTGGGGTAATAATTGCCGATAATACCAATACAATGACCAAAGCATATTTTCTGTATTTCTTTAAGAATTCCGGAGTCACTAACCCAATTTTAGTCAAAAAATAGACTATTATTGGTAATTCAAATACCAGGCCGGACGCTAATGAGGCCGCTCTCACCAGTGCTATATAGGAACTAATATCAATTTGATTATCCACCACTTCGGAAATATTATAATTCGCTAAAAAATTGATGGATAAGGGGCACACCACAAAATAACCAAATAGTACTCCCAGAAAAAATAACAGAGACGAAATAATTATAAATCCACGTGAATAATTACGCTCATTTTGATGCAACCCCGGGCTTATGAACTTCCAGAACTGATATATTACATAAGGAAATGAGATAATAAAACCGGCGGTTATTGAGGTCCAAATATCAGCCGAAAATTGTCCGGCCATGGTTCGGTTTTGAATTATCATTGGTAAAGACTCCCCGCAAAAACTGGTATCAATATTAATGAAGTTCGCAGCTCGACATAAAAAACTATAGGTGGGGAAATCCATATCCAAAGGCCCAAAAATAATGACCCTGAAAATAACCCTGCTAAAAATAAAAGCAATGCTTCCGGAAATGACAATAGCCAGGGATGCTCTAATTAAATGCCATCTTAATTCTTCCAAATGGTCCAAAAAGGACATATTATCGGGTGTTTTCTTCGCCATTATAATATGCCTTCTTTAATGAGGTCATGCAAGTGAACTACACCGGCATATAGGCCATCTTCCTCAACAAGCAATTGAGAAATCCCATTAGACTCCATGAGTTCCATGGCATCAACTGCCATGGCATTATTTTCTATACATTTCGGATTTTCACTCATGATGTCTTTCGCAGTAAGGCTGGAAAAATCGGTAGAATTACTTAACATCCTTCGTAAATCACCATCGGTAATAATGCCAATTATTTTATCATTTTCTACAACGGCTGTAACCCCAAGCATTTTTTCTGAAATTTCTATTATAACATCTTTGATAGATGTAGTTTTAGAAACCGAAGGCCTCTGGTTAACCGAAGATAAATTCCGGACCCTAAGGTATAATTTTTTTCCTAAGGACCCTCCCGGGTGATATTTTGCAAAATCTTTACTCGAAAAACCACGCAATTCCAATAAGCAGATGGCCAATGCATCCCCTATTACCAATTGCGCCGTAGTACTGGTAGTAGGAGCAAGATTATTGGGACATGCTTCTTTCTCGACGAAAGTGTTCAGCACAAAATCTGCGTGTTGCCCCAAATATGAATCCGGCTTGCCGGTAATAGCGATCATTTTATTCGGGCCATTTTTTATAAGTGGAACCAATACCTTGATCTCGGGAGTATTTCCACTTTTTGAAATGCATATAACAACATCGTCCTCCAAAATTAACCCTAAATCCCCGTGAATGGCATCGGCGGCATGCATGAAAATCGACGGGGTGCCTGTAGAATTTAATGTAGCAACAATCTTATTGGCTATTATGGCACTTTTACCAATGCCGGTAATAATTACCCTGCCTTTGGATTCATAAATAAGTTGAGTGGCATTCGCAAAATCCTCATTAAGTAAATTCGATAAATTAGCAATGGCTTTGCTTTCAATATTTATCGTGTCTTTTGCCGTTTTGATGATCGAATTTGTTATACTCAAAATTTGTAATTTTTGGTTTGATGAATTTAAAGAATTTACTATCTTTAAAAGGTACTACAAAAAAAACGAAAAAAAATTATGAGACTTCGCTTAATAAGTTAGAAATTGGATAATTATATTTTCTTTTTACGAAATTTAAATAAGTCTTAGTTGTATTAATTGAGGGATTAATGGGAATTGACGAGAATGAATTGCACAAAGCGCTTAAGAAGTATTTTGGCTTTGACAATTTTAAGGGTTTACAGGAAGAAGTAATTAATAGCATTATTTCAGGTAAGAATACTTTTGTGATTATGCCAACAGGAGGTGGCAAGTCATTGTGCTATCAACTCCCGGCATTAATGACCGAAGGGACTGCTATTGTCGTTTCTCCCTTAATTGCTTTAATGAAAAATCAGGTAGATGCAATACGAGGAATATCTCATGAAGAAGGAATCGCACATGTTTTAAATTCTTCACTTAATAAAACCGAAGTAAAAAAGGTAAAATCGGATATTACACACGGAATTACCAAATTGCTTTATGTGGCACCGGAATCACTTACCAAGGAAGAAAATGTAGAGTTCTTAAGAACCGTCAAAATCTCATTTATGGCTATAGACGAGGCACATTGTATTAGCGAATGGGGGCATGACTTTAGGCCGGAATACAGGAATTTAAGGCATATCATTAAGCGGATAGGAGATAATATCCCAATGATTGGTCTTACCGCCACGGCGACATTAAAAGTACAGGAAGATATCCTTAAGAATTTAGGAATTACTGATGCAAAAACGTTTAAAGCCTCATTTAACAGACCCAATTTATATTATGAAGTCCGCCCAAAAACAAAAAATGTGGATTCCGATATTATTCGATTTGTAAAACAAAATGAAGGAAAATCGGGGATCGTATATTGTTTAAGCAGAAAACGTGTTGAAGAACTGGCAGAAGTACTACAAGTTAATGGTGTCAAGGCCGTACCCTATCATGCGGGACTGGATGCCAAAACCAGAGTGAGGCACCAGGATATGTTTTTAATGGAAGATGCCGATGTTGTCGTTGCTACCATTGCATTCGGAATGGGGATCGATAAGCCGGATGTTAGGTTTGTGGTTCATCATGATATTCCTAAAAGTATCGAAAGTTATTATCAGGAAACAGGACGTGCAGGGCGAGATGGAGGTGAAGGTCACTGTTTGGCATTTTATTCTTATAAAGACATTGAGAAGCTCGAGAAATTCATGTCCGGTAAACCCGTTGCCGAACAGGAAATAGGACATGCCTTACTTCAGGAAGTTGTGGCCTTTGCAGAGACCTCCATTTCCAGGCGAAAATTTATTTTGCACTATTTTGGTGAAGAGTTCGATAATGAAACCGGAGATGGCGGCGATTTGGACGATAATATGCGCAATCCAAAGAAACAGGTCGAATCTAACAATGAGGTTAGTATATTATTAAAAGTGGTCTCTGATACCAATGAGAAATACAAAAGTAAAGATTTGGTTAATGTTATTATAGGAAAAGAAAATGCGTTGATTAAATCTCATAAAACCGATACACAACCGTTTTTTGGTATAGGAAATGATAAAAGCGATAAATTCTGGATGGCACTCATTCGTCAGGTTCTGGTTTCCGGTTTATTAAAAAAAGATATTGAAACTTATGGTGTTTTAAAAGTTAAGGAAGATGGTAAAGCCTTCATAGAGAACCCTACCTCGTTTATGATGACCGAAGACCATGTTTATGACCATTCACCGGACGATGGCATCATAACTAATGTAAGAGGAAGTGGAATGGTGGCCGATGAAGATCTAATGAAAATGCTAAGAGATTTGCGCAAACAAAATGCAAAAAGGATGGGGGTACCGCCATTTGTAATATTCCAGGACCCTTCATTAGAGGACATGACGCTAAAATATCCGATTTCGTTAGAGGAACTGGCTAATGTACATGGTGTTGGTGATGGTAAAGCTAAAAAGTATGGCCGTGACTTTGCCGAACTTATTAAAAGGTATGTTGATGAGAACGATATTGTTCGGCCGGAAGACATGGTGGTTAAGTCTACCGGCAGTAATTCTGCCTTGAAACTTTACATTATTCAAAATATAGACAGAAAATTACCCCTGGATGATATTGCTTCATCTAAAGGGATGGACATGGTCGATTTTATTAAGGAAATGGAAGTTATTGTTTTTTCCGGAACAAAACTCAATATAGATTATTGGATCCATGATATCCTGGATGAAGACCAACAGGAAGAAATTCACGATTATTTTATGGACTCGGAAACCGACAATATTAATACTGCAATTGATGAATTTGATGGCGATTACGATGATGAAGAATTGCGCCTGTATCGAATTAAGTTTATCAGCGAAGTAGCAAATTAGTCTTCGCTATAAAATATGAAGTCATTGCCTGAATCATTAAAACACCTTATCCATTACAAAAAATTCAAAGGATTCTTTTTCGATATTAAAAAAATGATTTCCAATATGTTCAAAATCATATCTTTTGTAGAAACGGATAGCTTTGGGGTTATCTATGTAGACAGAGAGCCATAGATGATTAGACCCTATTTCCTTCACTTCCTCGAACAAGGCATCCTGGAGTTGATGCCCTATTTTCTGATTTAAAAAATCATTCAATACATAAATACGTTGTATTTCCGAAACCTTATGGTCTTGAATGAATTTAGAAGGGGATTGCTTTAATAGCTTTGCATAACCAACGGGAAGATCGTCAACAATGGCGATCCAAAACACATTATTAGGGTCTTTTAATTTAGCCGTTAAACGCTTTATGGAAAATGCCTTGGCGAAATAATCGATTAAATTTTGATTGTCATTAAACAAATGCCCAAAAGCCTCTCTAAAAGTTACCCTTGCTAAAAGGGCAAGGGAAACCACATCTTCTGTCCTTGCTTTTCTAATAATATGACTCATTTGACGGATTTAATTGTTAAATATATTCATTCTTTATTTGAAATGAAAACACTAACTTTGCAGCTTTAAAAAAAAGAAATTATGCAAGAAGGCTTATACGCTAAATTTAATACAAGCAAGGGCGAAATAATAATCGCTTTAGAATATAAAAAAACACCGGGTACCGTTGGTAATTTTATGGCTTTGGCCGAAGGGAATTTAGAAAATTCGGTAAAACCACAAGGAAATCCGTATTATGACGGGTTAAAATTTCATCGTGTCATTCCCAATTTTATGATTCAGGGAGGATGTCCATTAGGATCGGGGACAGGAAATCCGGGATACAAGTTCGATGACGAAATTCACCAGGATCTAAGGCACGACGGTCCGGGAGTACTGTCAATGGCAAATTCAGGCCCCGGCACCAACGGAAGCCAGTTTTTTATCACACATATTGAAACGCCTTGGTTGGATGGCAAGCATACGGTTTTTGGAAAAGTTACCCAAGGCCTGGATGTGGTAGATGCTATTTCTCAAAATGATATTATTGAGAGCATAGAAATCTTAAAGAATGGTACCGAAGCCGAATCCTTTAATGCTATAGAAGCATTTAGAACCTTTGAAGGCTCAGGGGAAAAAAGATTAGTCGAGGCTAAAAAGGCTGCCGAAGTGGAGATGGCTAAAATAGCCACTGGTTTTGTTAAAACGGAAAGTGGATTACGTTACCAGATTCTGCAGGAAGGCAGTGGTAGCAACGCAAAAAAAGGGCAAACGGTTTCTGTGCATTATAAAGGACAATTGACAGATGGTACCGTATTCGATTCCTCTTATAAACGTAATCAACCCATTGATTTTCAATTAGGAGTAGGTCAAGTTATTTCCGGTTGGGACGAAGGCATCCAATTATTAAAGGTAGGGGATAAGGCTCGTTTTGTAATTCCAAGTGATTTGGCTTATGGGAGTGCTGGTGCCGGTGGAGTTATTCCACCGGATGCAAACTTAATTTTTGATGTGGAGTTGATGGATGTAAAATAAATAATTCACAATTTTTTGTGATCCCAAAATTATGAGTTAAGGGTTTTGAAGAAAATTCAAAAACACAAATAATTTTAATCAAAATGGCACTTTCATTAAAGTGCTTTTTTTAATATTTAGGCATGACAGATTTCGAACTGGAACAACTTAGATATCCTATTGGCCGATTTAAATTACCGGAAGCCGTGGGCGAATCCGATATAAAAACATGGATTGATATTTTGGAAAAATTCCCGGATCGCCTGGAACAATTGGTCGGCAATTTAACCGAGGAGCAGTTAGACACGCTATACATGCCAGAAGGCTGGACAGTGAGGCAAGTGGTACATCATATGTCCGATAGTCATCACCATAGCTATACACGTTTTAAATGGGCGTTAACAGAGGATAGCCCGTTAATAAAGGCCTATCATGAAGGAGACTGGGCGGAAATGGAAGATTCAAGATTGGCACCAATAAAAATGTCTTTATATCATTTAAAAGCCATTCATTATAAACTGGTTTATCTGTTAAGATCTTTATCTCAAGACGATCTGGACAAAGGTTTTATTCATCCCGAAACGAATAAGCTTGTTCTATTAAAACAGAATTTAGCACTGTATGCATGGCATAGTAACCACCATTATGCCCATATTAAGAATTTGTTAGACAGGACCTCTTATTAAGAATATACTAAAGTTACTCTTTTCTGCCGTTTCCTAAAGAGTATAGAAGTACACCAACCGACAACTCCGAATACGGCCAAAACGGCAAACAAATGTTGATGCCCGGCCTCACCTGGCGAACTATCTAAAATATAGCCCATCAAGGGCCCTACAAAAATGTCGGGGGTATACCCAATTACTGAAATTAAACCCACTGCACTTCCAGTATACACTAGGGGGAGTCGCCACTCCTGAAAAAGTGCAAAATACAAGCCTCTCAATCCATATATCCCGGCACTTGTACTGGCAATGGTAAGTATAATAAATAATTCCATTCCGGGCTCGTATAGTCCTGAACTTAATACTAAGCTTCCAAGAATAATAATAATAAAGCACATCCCAACCATTTTAGAGTATTGGAACCGATCGCCTAAAACTCCTGCTGCTAAAGCTGCAACAGGCCTTACCCAAAACGAAATTGTTCCTATATGAGCCGCATCGACGTCATTATATCCAAATACATCGCTGGCATAAAGCGAAAAATCGTCGGTACATTTATATCCAACATAAGCACACATTACTATTATTGCTTGCAACCAGAATGACCGGTTCTGCGCAACTTTTTTTACACCATCCAGGGACAATTTTTGATTTGATGCTCCTTTAAAACTATTTTCTTTTGGGAAAGCAAACCAAACCAGGGCTGCCCCTCCAATAATTAAAATGCAAAAGAAAATGATTATTCTGCTTAAGGCATGCGACATTTCAGAAGCACTGGCAATGTCTGCCGAAACCGGTAAAAAATAATCGAATAGTAAAACGGAGAATGAAGCAATTAAGGCGGAGATCAAACCTCTCCCTGCATCTACCGCTCCAAAAGCTCTTCCCTGTGTGTTATCGCCCCCATGAACTCTTGTGGCCTTTATAAAGGCAGCCCAGAACAACAAGATAGTACTCAAACCCCAAAAACCATAAAGTATAGTGAGCCCGAATATAGAAGGGATTAAGGCCATAAAAAAACCTCCCAGTGCTGTTAGAATTAAAGATGCTGTTATTAATTTTCGGGGAGAGAATCGATCTGCAATAGGGCCACCGGCAAAATAAGAGACCATGGCTATGATCCCGTAAACCGAAAATGCCGTTCCCAACTGCAGGTTATTAATTTCAAATACTTTTAAAAAAGTGGGTCTAAAGATCCTCGCAATCACAAAGGGAAGAAGAAATATAATCTCTCCAACGATCATTAATATAATTAAGACGGTGTTTCGGTTAAATTTCATCCAATGATTTTGTATAAAGATATCCTTTTAAACCATAGGGGAGATGTAAGGATAATTTGATAACGATCAACCGATTATTTTTCAAATTTATAAACAATGACAAATGCAATACGTTGTTACTTAATTTTACTTCCAATAATCAAATTTACTCATTGAACTTAACACTTTAGGTGCGATTTTCGCAATTCTTAAGTGATCCGGATGCTCCTGGTACTGCTGCAATGCCTCTTCCGAACGATATTCCTGAATGATGATCGTATCGAATTTTTCGGTAGAGATTACCAAATCGAGAATATCAATATTGTCGAATCCCTCAACCTTGGATGGAAGGCCTTTAAATAATTCAATGATTTCGGCTTTTATATTGGAATCATGCCCCTCGGACCATTGAATAAGCAGGACGTGGTACAATGTTTTTGATGTGCTTTCTTCTTGAGAATTGGCCTGAAAACCAGACATAATTAGCATGCATGAAAAAATAATTCATCTAAAACATTTCATAATTTCCAGGTTATTTATTGTGGTTTTGAAAGTTGGCGGTCTTCACTTATTTCACCTTTAATATTGGTAAGCAACAATCTCTTCAATAAAATCTTCACCCATAAAACACCATTCACTTACATCCAATCTAAAATCTCCCTGAATCGCCGTATATCTTACACAAGCTTTGTTTTTTTCATAGACCTCATCATGCAATTCTAATCGATGTCCTAAAAATTTATATTTATTGGCTTCAACCAGGCGAATGTACTGTTTTTTACCATGAATTGTACCATAGGGCTGGTATGTGTGAAATTCTGTGATATGGGTAAATTTAGAAAATCTCCTTTCTCCCATTTGACAAACCATTGGTTTACTAGTTCTTTTGAATCCATTTTTCTACAGATATTTTAATTCATTAAAGAAAAAATTATTTACTCCCGGCATATATACCAGTTTAATTTTACGAAAAATATTTATGCTTACATAAATATCGGCCATGATGTTTATTAAATTGATTGCGAAAGGATTATTCGCATGAATCTTTATTTTAAGAACTCTTGATAACGAAGCTGCGTCGGTTTACACCGATTCTTCAAGTAGTACTTCTTCGTCGGCAGTTTTTAAATTTGAAGGGCCATCTTCATTTTTAGATTGATGGGTTTCAATTAATTTTTCGCTTTTAGCACATAAATTTTTGTAATCATCTTCTGTTTTCATCTGTACCCATTCGCTTTTTAATTCTGCAATTTTTTTGTCTGTTAAATGAGCGCTCAATATTGTCAAATTGTTTTCAAAGGCTTTGATTTTTTGAGAAATGTATTCCCTTAATAAAAATCTAAAACCTAAAACAATGAAAACTATTGTCATAGTAGAAAATCCAAAAACCTTGCTTGTTAAGTCACCCTTCAATAACCCGGTACTTAAATCGATGTTTTCGGTTATAACCAGTATAATTCCAAATGTTAACGTAACTATTATAATGGCAATTACGGATAAATCGCCCATATGACTGGATTGTTTTTTTGAGGCTCTCGAAATGATTCGGGTTCTAAAACTTTTATTTGATTCTTCAAACTCTGTTATCCCTTTTATTCCGACAATTTTTAAAAGTGGAAGAATAAAATATATTAAAATAACTACTATTAGGCTGGATGCAATTCCTGTTAAAATGGTGGTAACATTATCTGCGTTCATGATTTGAGTTTTGGCATTTTAAGCGTTAAGAATTATTTTTTACGTGAATATATAAAAATGCAGAAATAGAAAAAAATAAAAGTAATAAGTGTAACGAATCAGGGAATAAGTGATCAAAATTCAATATTCCTGAAAATTATGAAGTAACGTTAATCTGCTCTGTTCATTTAAAATAGGTACATGAAAAATCAACCTAAAAAACTTCAGAGGATCATATCTTCCATTTAATATTACAACCAATACTTGGTTTTTGAACTGCCATATTTTCCGTACCATCCAATAAACAGTTTATGGCATGTCTAAGATCTTTACCCGTGAGCGTGATACCGTTTCCCGGTCTCGAATCGTCCAACTGGCCCCTATAGACCAGTTCCAGATTCTCATTAAAGACATACAGATCGGGAGTACAGGCCGCATTAAAAGCCTTGGCCACCTCCTGTGTTTCATCGTACAGATAGGGGAAGGGGTAACCCACTCTTCTGGCATGAGCCCCCATTTCTATGGGTCCGTCCTGCGGATGCGTATTGATATCGTTACTCGATATGGCAATAAAACCAATACCTTTATTGGTGTAATGGTTGGCAATAGAAATGAGTTCATCATTAACATGAACCACAAAGGGGCAGTGATTACATATAAACAGGATCACGGTTCCGTTTGTTCCATTGGCGTCTTGCAGTCGTACATGACTACCGTCAACCGTATTGAACAAATTGAATTCCGGAGCTTTAGTTCCCAGGGCCATCATATTAGAAGGAGTTCTTGCCATAATAAAATGTTTTCTTCAAAGTTCGTAAAAATTAGTATTTTTAAAAAATGATCGGTACAATAACTTTCGAAGATTTTACAAAAGTAGATCTACGAGTGGGAACTATTATAAAAGTTGAAGATTTTCCCAAAGCACTTAACCCTGCTTATATATTAAACATTGACTTTGGAGATTTGGGAATCAAAAAATCGTCAGCACAAATTACTACATTGTATACCAAAGAAGATTTGATTAACCGGCAAATTGTGGCTATTGTTAATTTTCCAAAAAAACAAATTGCCAGATTTATGAGCGAATGTTTGATCCTTGGTGCTGTAAACGGGAAAGATGTTATTCTCCTTAATCCGGAACAACACGTAAAAAACGGTGCTCCTGTAAATTAAAACTATGCAGGAACTGGATGCTGTAATAATTAATTTTGAAACCAAGGGCCTATGGATCTTAAACATTGCGCTTGCTGTTGTGATGTTTGGTGTTGCTCTGGGTATTTCTGTTGAGGATTTTAAGCGATTATTAAAACAGCCCAAATTGGTTTTGTTGGGTGTTTTGTTACAATTTTTATTGCTGCCCTTATTAACATTCATACTGGTCATTTTAATTAAACCACAACCAAGTATCGCTTTAGGGATGATCATGGTCGCAGCCTGTCCCGGCGGGAATATATCCAATTTTATGACCCATCTGGCAAAAGGGAATACCGCATTATCTGTTAGTTTAACGGCATTTGCCACATTTTTGGCCATAATAATGACTCCATTTAATTTTCAGTTTTATGGCAACCTCTATGAACCAACATCTCAAATACTAAAAACCATAAAACTTGATCCTTTTCAGCTGTTTAAAATCGTCGCTCTTATATTGGGAATACCCCTGATTCTGGGAATGTTTTTGCGATATAAAAACCGGAATTTAGCCATATTACTATCTAAATATTTAAAACCAATTTCCATCATTATTTTTGCCGCTATAGTAGTTCTGGCATTTTCCAATAATATCGGTATATTTAATGCCTATGTACATTATGTAGTATTAATTGGGATAGGCCATAATATATTGGCTATTTTGTTGGGATTATTAATAGCTAAACTATTTGGATTATCGTTTAAGAACCAAAAGACCCTGGCCATAGAGACAGGAATCCAAAATTCAGGATTGGGATTATTACTCATATTCACTTTTTTTAACGGACTGGGTGGTATGGCCATCCTGGTGGCGTTTTGGGGTATCTGGCATATTATTTCGGGCTTGTTATTGGCCTTTTATTGGTCGGGTAAAACTAAAGCACAACCTGTAATATGAAAGTTTATTTGTTACATATCATTAGAGCTTATTTACGTTTAGGACTGTTCTTTTATTTTAAGACGATCAGAGTTTTTAATGCAGAGCACATTCCAAAAGACAAGCCTGTTCTATTTCTTGCAAATCATCAGAATGCCTTGTTGGATCCCCTTTTAATTGAAACAAATTCCGAACGTTTTTCGTATTATTTAACCAGGGCGGGGGTGTTTAAAAAGCAATGGGTAAGTAAACTTTTAAACCAATTAAGAATGCTTCCGGTATATCGTATTCGGGATGGCTGGAGCAATTTAACTCATAACAATCCTATCTTCGAGGAATGTTCTGAATTGCTTTCCAACAATAAGGCCGTTGTCATTTTTCCTGAAGGTAGCCATAACCTTAGGCGTACCGTCCGGCCTTTAAGCAAGGGATTTACGCGTATTGTTTTCAACACATTGGAAAAATATCCTGAAATCGACCTGCAGCTCGTTCCTGTAGGCCTAAACTTTGTTGAGGCGGAATCTTTTGGCGATAGCGTCTCCTTGTACTTTGGAGATCCGATCGATGCAAGATCATATTTAAGTGAAGATAGGAACCATAGTATATCTAAATTAAAGCAAGATATCCATAATGGTATTTGCGAGCTTACAACTCATATTGAAAGTGAAGGCTATAACGAGACATTACAAAAGCTAAGAACAATAAATGTTGATTTTTTAGATCCCAAAGCAGTAAACCGCTGCATTGCAAATAATTTTAAAGATTGTAAACACAAAAAGCGGAAACCCATTTTACCAGGATTTCTGTTAAAAGGATTATTGATCATAAACCTGCTCATACCTTATATGGTATGGAAACTTTATATAGAGCCCAAAATAAAAGAAATAGAATTCAAATCGACATTTAGATTCGTGGCAGCTATAACTATAGTGCCTTTATACTTAATATTAGTAGTTTTTCTGCTCTATAACTCAGTTGGTATTACACTTGCTATGCTCTACCTGTTGGGTGTTTTGATACTTGCACAATTAGCTATAAAATTATAACTCTTCCCTAAAGAAAATAGCATTCATTAAAAGTTTATTGGTACCATACCAAAAAGCTCTAAAGTTGGTATTATCGGTAAAAGCCACAACTTTACCCTTGCCCAGTTTTTTAATTTGAAGCGGAACTGTTAGACTTAAACTGTCCAGATTGGGTTTGGAAATATAGCCGCTCAAGATAGGATTTTTAGTATATCGAATGGGATTGTTATAACTGCTGGAATCGGGTTTCATGAAAATTGTAGTATTCCGGAATAATGCGATCTGATTATTCTTATATCCAAAGTTTATGGGATGGGACCGGTCGATATCGGCTTCGAAAATTGCCCCTCCAATATCCTGTGCGCCTTCAAAATCGTCTTTCTGTTCGAAAGAGACATCTTTTGCCTCAACCTCAACCTTCTTAAATTCGAGCTTGGCGAATTCTTTCGATTTGAACCATTTTAAGGTATTTCTATATCCCACAATCGTACCGCCGTTTTTAACCCATTCCTTAATTTTTTTAACATCAGACTCGCTCATGCCCGAGGCCGATGAGCTTGCTACAATAAGGGTATTGTACCGACTTAGATCGGCCCGGTCCACGCTTTTTGTATCTAATTTTGTGATTTTAATATTATAGCGCGTGTCAAACAGATGCCATATTTCACCGGCATCGTAAGACCTTACACCTTTGCCTACCAATACCGCGATTTTGGGTTGCTTTAAGGCCCTGAACAGGCGGCTGCCCAGGTCAATACCCTGTGTTAATCCGGTAGAAACGGCATCGATTTGTACATGACTGTCTTTTGCCAGTTGGTTCAATAGTTCATAAAGGTCATTTTCATTTAAGCGCTGGTTTTGAACCGGAATTAATATCGTTCCGTAATCGTATTGTTTGCCATTAAGCCGTAATGGTTTCATGGCAACTTTGGCACGTAAACTTTTGCCTAATAGTTTATTGAGCAACCTGGGCGTATAATATTCGTGCCATTCCATAAGATAGGCGTAATTACTCTTTCCCGATACCGCACCACTCTTAAATTGAAGATCGGTAACTTCTACTCCCGCATTATTTGTTGAAACTCCTTCCGCGTAATCCACATTAAAGGCTAAAGGGAAGGTCCATGCAGAAATATCGTAGAACAAACTGTCCTGGAAGCGCGTGCGTTTTTCGAACATGGCATTTATTAGCCGGGTGTTCTTTTGATTCTTCGGAACAATATATGCATAACCCTTTTTAAAATGCTTTCCATTGGCTGTAAAGTCCTGTTTTACCTCATGAAATTTAATGTGATGCCGATGTAGTATTTCTGCCAGATGATACGTTTTAGCGGCATCTTTCTCGTCCCCAAAAACAATGGCCTTCCCATTTTCTCTCGCGGCCTCAGACCTGGCATTTTTATAGAAATCATACTGATAGATCAGGATGTCTTCACGCATATTCTTGGCCGCTCTTAAGGTGGATAAAGCCGCCGTGAACTGGTTGCGGATGGTAAACGGAAAGGTTAAAATACCATTGTCGCTTTCCTGGATATGGCCGCGGGAACTGGCCTGTTCGAACAAAATTCCGATGCTCCCGTTAATATCCGGAAATGTAGAACCTTTACCATAATAAAAGTCGTCATAGCTTTCTTCGGTGTAATACAGTGACCCGATCTTGTTGAGTGCATCTGCATGATAATCACCGATGCGTCTCGTGAGCTCCTGGTTTATTTTTGGCGTAAGAGGATGGATTCGCGACGGGATACCCGGTTGAAAAAAGAAAGTTGCATTGGTTCCCATTTCATGATGATCGGTCAGGATATTTGGCATCCACTTATGAAATGAGACTATTCTTGCCCTTGATTCCGGTAGTTGTGCGGCTAACCAATCCCTGTTAAGGTCAAACCAGTAATGGTTGGTCCGACCTCCGGGCCAGACCTCGCTATATTCCCGGTCGAGAGGATCGGCATTTAAATTAATACTTTTATTAGAGTTCGCCCAGTAAGCAAAACGCTGCAATCCATCAGGATTGAAAGAGGGGTCGAATAAAATAACGGTAGTGTTCAGCAATTCGGTTATATAATCGCCTTGTGCAGCCGCTAAATAATAAGCTGCCAATAGTCCCGCATTCGCTCCACTGGGCTCATTGCCATGAATTGAGAACCCCTGATAAACTACAATGGGCCTTCCGGACACATTTAAACTTGAGGATCCGGCATTTGTCGCTGCGACATGCGCATTACGAATGTTATCAATTTGGGAGTGATTTTGAGGTGATGTTATGGTAAGCAATAATATTGGACGATCTTCAAATGTTTTGCCTCTGTCCTCAATAGTTATTCTATCGGAAGCATTTGCAAGCGCATACATGTATTGTACGAGCTTATCGTGTGTAACATGCCATTTCCCCACCTCATGGCCTATAACACTTTTAGGAGTAGGGATATTAGGATCGTAATTGATGTTTTGAGGAAGATAATAGGATAAATCTATCTCGTTTTGCGCCTGTGTTATGGAGCAAAATACAAGGCCGATCAAGAACAGTTTTTTCATCAGGATTTTAGTTAGAGCGTAAATATAAAAAAACCGTTACGATTAAGTAACGGTTTTAAATATTTTAAGATGTTATTAAGGATCAGATATCTTCAAAATTGATATCGGTAAAACTTTCTGGTGATACCGGTGTTTCATCCGAAGACTCTTTTACATCCTCTTTGGTTTCAGTATATTCTTCTCTCTTGAAATCTTTTTGGTGACGTTCACTAATCACTTCCTGTCCCTTTTCACTAATTATATAATCTGTCATTTCAGCCAAAATTTCTTTAAATTCGGAAAAGTCTTCTTTATATAAATAAATTTTGTGCTTCTTATAATGGAAGGATCCATCATCATTGGTAAATTTCTTGCTTTCGGTCATTGTAAGATAGTAATCTTCGGCCTTCGTTGCTCTTACATCGAAAAAATATGTTCTTCTTCCTGCCCTTAATACCTTCGAAAATATTTCCTCTTTCTCCATCATGTCATTATAACCCATAGTCGTAAAATTAAATTTATTTTAAATTTTAATGATTCAAAAATCTAAAAAATAATTTTAGCAACCAACTAATTATGATATTTCTTTTCAATGAGCTGTCTTTTATTGAACAATTAAGCACGGGGAGAGCATCTTGGGAAATGATATAACTCATTGTAATACTATTATTCATTCGATGTTTCAGAAAGCTGCTTTATATAAAGCGCTTTGTAGTAACCATCACTGTTTATTAACTTTTCATGGTGGCCTTCCTGTATTATTTTTCCATCCTCCAAAACGATTATTTTATTGGCATTTTTCGTGGAGGATATTCGGTGGCTAACGATAATTGTCGTCTTACCGTTCGAAATCTTTTCTAAATTGTTGAGGATCTTTTCTTCAGTTTCGGTATCAACAGCAGATAAACAATCATCCAACAACAAAATCTTAGGTTTCTTAATAATGGCCCTCGCAATGGATACGCGCTGTTTTTGTCCGCCGGAAAGGGTGATTCCACGCTCACCCAGAACGGTGTCATAACCGTTAACAAAATTCTTGATATTTTTATGTACGACCGCATATTTTGCCGATTGTATAACATCATCATCTGAAGCTTCAACCGAACCGAATTTAATATTATTCTTTATGGAATCAGAGAATAAAAAGGCATCTTGAGGTACATAACCAATGCTATTTCTCAAACTGTAAAGATTAACTTTTTCAATTGAATTACCGTCAATTTTAAGTTGGCCTTCATTAATGTCGTATAACCTTCCGATTAAGTCAAGAATGGTGGATTTCCCGGATCCGGTTTTGCCGATAATAGCGAGAGTTTCGCCTTTTTTTACTTTAAAACTCACATCTTTTAGTGCCTGGATATTCGTGTCGTCATAGGTAAAAGAAACATTCTTGAACTCAATATTTCCATTTATTTCTGTCGGGTGGTTTACCGTATTCCTGATTTCCGGCTCTTCCTTTAAAAATTCATTTATTCGTTTTTGTGATGCTTCGGCCTGCTGTACGATTGAAGTGACCCAACCTAGAGCGGCAACCGGCCAGGTGAGCATGTTTACATAAATAATAAATTCGACAATGGTACCGATCTGAATTTCTCCATTTATGTATTGCACTCCTCCGATATAAATAACGAATAAATTGCTCGCTCCAATAAGCAATATCATTAACGGGAAGAAAAATGCCTGCACTTTTGTAAGATCGATCTGTTTTTGCCTGCTATCGGAAGATAAGGTCTCAAATGCATAATTGGTTTGTGCTTCCAGGCCATTCGCTTTAATTATAAAAATACCACTAAATGACTCCTGTGCGTAAGACGACAGATTAGACAGATACAACTGAACGATTGTACTTCGTTTATGAATTATTCTACTTAAATTATATATGGCTATAGATAATATTGGGAGCGGAATTATGGTATATAATGTTAAGGTAGGGGATTGATTGAACATATATATGATAGCAATTACAAATAAGGTAACGGTATCGATAGAATACATTATCGCCGGCCCTACGTACATCCTGACCTTACCCACATCTTCACTAATTCGGTTCATAAGATCACCGGTCCGGTTTTTCTTATAAAAGTTTAATGACAGCCGTTGATATTGCTCATATACTTCATTTTTAAGATCGAATTCAATAAATCGCGACACATTAATTAAAGTTTGTCGTTTTAAAAAAGTGAATATACCAGCGATAATTGCCGCAGCAATAACCAAAACTATCTTAAAAAATATCTTAGGTTTAAATTCGACGTATGTTAAGTCACCGTTTAATGCATCTGCAATAACATTGATGGCCTGCCCAATTAACCGCGGTGTAAAAAGGGCGAAGATCTTTGCTAAAATCGTAATCAGGACTCCAATTAAAAGCTTGTATCTATACTTCTTAAGGTATTTATTAAGATGCTGTAGTTCTTTCATTGATTTCAATTATTAGCCGAAATTATACACTTTTAGCGTCGGACTTTCAGATTCCATGAATTTTTATGAAGTTATTATGAAAATGAGTAAATAAGTTATTGGTATTACCCGCATGGTCACTAAAAAACCATTAACTAATAACTTTGGCAATTTCATTACTTCCTAAACCTATGGAATTTCAGTCCATACTGGATTAGTCATAACTTTCGGACAAAAAACAATTCTTTACGAATTTCTTAATTAAATATTAATTATGTTGCATAAACTGTAATAATCAATTATTTTTGGGCGCCCTTATTAGACATTGTTCAACATCCTACTATTTAATAATTACTTAATTAAATGATTTCAGACGTCATTAATGCCCACGAAATTAAAAAAGTTGACCCTGTATTTGGACAACTTTCTTTTGACGATCACGAACAAGTTGTTTTTTGCAACGACAAAGATACAGGTTTAAATGCAATAATTGGAATTCATAATACAGTTTTAGGACCTGCCTTGGGCGGTACAAGAATGTGGCCATACAACAGTGAATGGGAAGCTTTAAACGATGTCCTTCGATTATCCCGTGGCATGACTTTTAAAGGTGCCATTACGGGGCTAAATCTTGGAGGGGGGAAGGCCGTAATAATTGGGGATGCGAAAACTCAAAAAACCCCCCAATTAATGAGACGCTTCGGGGAATTTGTACATACTTTAGGTGGAAAATATATCACCGCCGAAGATGTCGGTATGGAAACTACCGATATGGATGTAGTAAGAGAAGTTACGCCTTATGTTACCGGTATTTCCGAAAGCAATGGTGGCGCTGGGAATCCTTCACCAATAACAGCATACGGCGTCTTTATGGGTATGAAAGCTGCAGCAAAATTTAAGTTTGGCAGTGAGTTTCTTGAAGATAAAAAAGTATGGGTTCAAGGTGTAGGACATGTTGGCGAATCTTTAGTCGAGAATTTGGTCAATGAAGGCGCCGACGTTAAAATTACCGATTTAAATGAAGAGCGTTTACAGGAAGTAAGCTCTAAATATGGCGTAGGTATATATCGGGGCCATGATATGTATTTGGAAGATATGGATATTTATGCGCCTTGTGCTTTAGGAGCTACAATTAATGATGACACCATTTATAAGATCAAAGCCAAAGTTATTGCAGGTGCTGCTAATAACCAATTGGCCATTGAAGATATTCATGGGAAAATACTTAAGGAGAGAGGAATTGTTTACGCACCCGACTTCCTAATCAATGCCGGAGGAATTATTCATGTATATGCCGAATTGGAGAACTTTGGTAAGCAGGAAATTATTCGAAAAACGGAGAATATTTACAATACTACCTTAGAAATATTAGAAAATGCCAAGACAATGGGAATTACAACCCAACATGCTGCGATCAATATTGCTAAAAATAGAATCAAAAAAAGAAAAAAAGAAAATTCTAAATAAAGTGATTTAAAATAACACTATTTTTGCGGGCGAAAGAAGTTCATCTTTTTTCGTTATTTTTTAAAACGCATTCTCAATTTTGTGGTGTAAATTATCTGGGAAACCAAAATTTGAAATAAAAAGTTCTTTTAAAAATGCTCAATAGGAGACATATTCGTATTAAAGTAATGCAAATATTATATGCCCGGCATGGTAATGAAAATGATGATCTTAAAAGAGATGAAAAGTTTTTGTTGCAGAGCATAGAAAATATGTACGACCTGTATCTTTTAATGTTATCACTATTAATAGAGGTTCAACAAAAGGCGACAGATTTTCTTAATAAATCACAACAAAAGCATCTGGCCACTTCCGAAGAGAAAAACCCAAATCAAAAGTTTATTAATAATGGGGTTTTAAAACTACTTAAAAACAATAGTTTACTTAAAGAGGGTTTTGAAAAGCGAAACATTAAAAACTGGACATTGGACAACGAGTATGTTGAGGTTATTTTTGGAGCTTTACAGAAAAGCCCTTTGTATAAAGACTATATGTCTACTAAGACATCTTCCTTTCATGAAGATAAGAACTTTATGATAGATGTATTTAAAGATATCGTTGCTCCTAACGATAAGCTATATGATTATTTAGAAGACAAAAATATTACCTGGGTAGATGACTTGCCTGTTATAAATACTACGATTGTAAAACTTTTTAGAAAGGCTAAACAAAATTCCGGTGAGCAACATTTTGCTGTTAAGTTGTTCAAAGATTTTGATGACAAAAATTTTGCATTGGAACTTTTAACTAAAACCAAGCTTAATTTAGATTCATATAGCAATGAAATTGTAAATAAAACGAAGAATTGGGATAAAGAAAGAATTGCAACGCTGGATTTTGTAATGTTACAAATGGCAATTTGCGAATTTCAGGAGTTCTCTACAATACCGATAAAAGTCACCATTAATGAATATATAGAAATTGCAAAGGAGTATTCTACACCAAAAAGTAGCGTATTTATAAACGGAATTCTCGATAAAATTGTTAAAGAGTATGATTATAAAGGAACGTTAAATAAGACGGGTCGTGGACTGTTATAATAAAAATTTACTACTTTTATCCGCGAAAAGTTAAAAAACCTAAATATTAACCCAAATGTTTATCCCGAATAGACAATTTAAAACTAAGAAAATGAAAAAAGTAATTTTGGGCTTAAGTGTCCTATGTATGGTAGCATTTACGTCGTGTAAACAAGACGCAGCTAGTAAAGTAAAGGCAGAGAATGTAACCCAGGCAGCCGAGAGAGATGCTGTTGCCGGTGATTTTCCAGTAATTGCCTTTGACAGATCAGAACATGATTTTGGTGAGATTGAAAATGGAACTCCTGTAGAAACGGTATTTGAATATACAAATACAGGTAAGGCGCCTTTAGTAATTACCAATATTAAAAGCTCTTGCGGGTGTACTGTTCCACAAGACTGGAGTAAAGAGCCATTGGCACCTGGGGCATCAGCTAATTTTACCGTTAAGTTTAATGGTAAGGGAGCTAACAAAGTTTCTAAAACCGTAACGATTACGGCTAATACCGAGAAAGGTACCGAAACAGTTAAGATCACCGCTTTTGTAAAACCAGATCCCAATGCTGTTAAAGCAACGCCAGGGCCTGTTACTCAATAAGCTAATACTTTAATATATAATTGATGGAAGGATTTTCAGGACAATTACCGTTTCTGTTATTAATGTTTGCCGTAATTTATTTCTTTATGATTGCGCCACAAATGAAACGTGCCAAGAAGGAGAAAAGATTTGCTGCAGAATTAAAGCGTGGTGATAAAGTAATAACTAAAAGCGGACTGCATGGTAAAGTAATGGAGCTTAATGATAAAGATAATTCTTGTATTATTGAAACTCTTGCGGGTAAATTGAAGTTTGAGCGTTCCGCGATTTCTATGGAAATGAGCTCAAAACTTAACGCACCACCGGCGGTAAAAAAATAAGTTGTCATCAAAATAGATTGACATTTTAAAATAAGTTTTAAAAAACCAGTGAATTTAAACTCACTGGTTTTTTTTGAACTTGATTTTACAAAGCCACAGATACACTCAAAATCAATTGATCAGGCCTTGTATCTAATCTACTAATATCTATATTATTATTAATTAAGAACTGCGCTTCGTTCTTTTTAAAGCCTCTTTCGTACCTTAAATCGATGCCAAACTTTTTAAAGTTAACAGCCGCTCCAAAATTTAATCCTACCGAAATATCGTGGTCGACCTCATCGATTGAAATATCATCAAATTCAGAATTTAAGATATATTGAAATGCTGGGCCTCCAAAGAGACTTAATGGGCCAATGACTTTAACACCGACCAAAAGAGGGGCATCAATTTTACTCATTTTAAAGTCGCTCGGGCTGTATTCACTTTTAGTATTTGTATAAACAAGTTCAGGCCTGAAATATAAAGCATTACCAACCTTGCCAAAAACCCCTAAATGGAAGCCTATATTTCTATCGGCGCTTTCTGCGGCGGTACTAATAGATTCGATATAACTTCCGTTGGCATTATAATTAAGACCTGCTTTAATTCCATAGGCGGGGCCAATTTGCCCCCAAAGGACACTACCTGAACTGATGAAGAACAGTAAAAAAATTGATTTTCTCATAATTGTTTCGTTTTTTGAATTCACTCTTTTAAACGAAACAATCTTACAATTATTTCCTGCCGATTACTGTTTCTGATGCTTTAACTATGGCTTCACTATTCAAACCATATTTATTCATTAGCTGTGCCGGTGTTCCGGATTCCCCAAAGGTATCGTTGGTAGCAACAAATTCCTGTGGCGTCGGATTATTTTTTGCCATAATGCGGGCAACACTTTCACCTAAACCTCCAAGGTAGTTGTGTTCTTCGGCTGTAACGATACATCCGGTTTTATTCACGGAATCCAAAATTGCTTTGTCATCCAAAGGTTTTATGGTATGAATATTTATTACTTCGGCCGATATGCCCTTATCCAGTAAAACTTTAGAAGCCTCTAAAGCTTCCCAAACCAGATGTCCCGTTGCAACGATCGTAACATCGGACCCTTCTGTTAATTGTACTGCCTTTCCTATTTCAAAAACCTGATCGGCTGTCGTAAATATCGGAACAGATGGCCTTCCAAAACGAAGATATACCGGGCCTTTATGATCTGCTATGGCAATGGTTGCTGCCTTAGTTTGGTTATAATCACAGGTATTAATAACGGTCATTCCCGGTAACATTTTCATAAGCCCGATGTCTTCAAGGATCTGGTGAGTTGCACCATCTTCCCCTAAAGTCAATCCGGCATGCGAGGCACATATCTTAACATTCTTTCCTGCGTAGGCAATAGATTGACGAATTTGGTCGTAAACACGTCCTGTTGAAAAGTTGGCAAATGTCCCCGTAAATGGAATTTTTCCACCAATAGTCATTCCGGCAGCAATCCCCATCATATTAGCCTCGGCAACGCCAACTTGATAGAAACGCTCCGGATTTTCTTTAATAAATTCATCCATTTTCAAAGAACCCACCAGATCTGCACAAAGTGCAACTACATTTGGGTTCGTTCTTCCCAATTCTGCCAGTCCGGCTCCAAATCCGCTTCGCGTATCTTTCTTTTCAGTATAGGTGTATGTTTTCATTTTAAGCTGTGAATGGTGTTTAATAGTCTCCAATAGTCTCGATATTTTGAGCCAATCCAATGGCCAGTTGTTCATCATTAGGCGCTTTACCGTGCCAGGCATGGGTATGCATCATAAAATCGACTCCGTTACCCATTACGGTTTTTAACAACACACAAACCGGTTTCCCTTGGCCTGTTTTATCTTTGGCTTTAGCCATTACGTTTAAAATAGCGCTCATATCATTGCCGTCTTCAATTTCCAAAACGGTCCAGCCAAAAGCTTCAAATTTTGCCTTAACATTTCCCATAGGCATAACAGTATCTGTTGCACCATCAATTTGTTGCCCGTTTAAATCTATTGTAGCAATAAGATTATCCACATTTTTCCCGGCGGCATACATGATAGCTTCCCAATTTTGACCTTCCTGAAGCTCTCCGTCACCGTGAAGAGTGTAAACCAAATGGGCATCCCCATTCAGTTTTTTAGTTTGCGCTGCTCCAATTGCAACCGACATGCCCTGGCCAAGTGACCCGGATGCCATACGTACTCCGGGTAGCCCTTCATGCGTTGTGGGATGACCCTGAAGTCTTGAATTTATTAATCTGAATGTATTGAGTTCATCGATGGGAAAATATCCCGATCTGGCCAGAACACTATAGAATACGGGAGAAATATGACCATTGGACAAAAAGAAAATATCCTCGCCAATGCCATCCATATCGAATCCTTCCTTTCGGTCCATAATAACATTATAGAGTACAACGATAAATTCGGTACAACCCAGTGAACCTCCGGGGTGGCCGGAATTTACTTTGTGTACCATACGTAAAATATCTCTACGCACCTGAATTACTATATTTTCTAATTGTAGTGTATTTGCCATTCCGAAAAACTTAATTTTGAAGCACCAAAAATAAGTCTTTATAAGAGTTTGACAAAGCATATTACACCTATTTTATATAAAGGACCAGGTACTGTTAATAAGTTTATTTTTTTGTATAACAATTGTTTAATGTTTTACTTAATTATCTTTACTTCAACTTTGTTTATTTTGACAAACAGGCAAGACATAATCTTCATAATTAATAAATGTTTAAGGGAATTAATCTCAAAAATTATGTAGGTTTGCCCACTCATGTCCGTAGTGAAATATGAAATTTAAATTAAACGCCAAAGACGTTCAAAGTAAGGCAAGAGCAGGAACGATTACCACAGACCATGGAGTGATTGAAACTCCTATTTTCATGCCTGTGGGTACCGTGGCTTCTGTTAAGGGCGTACACCAGCGTGAACTTAGAAATGATATTAACCCGGATATTATTCTTGGTAACACATACCATTTGTTTTTAAGGCCGCAAACTCCAATTTTAGAACGCGCAGGGGGCTTGCATAAATTTATGAATTGGGATAGAAATATATTAACCGATTCCGGCGGATACCAGGTATATTCATTATCGGCGAACAGAAAAATAAAAGAAGAAGGCGTTAAATTTAAATCTCATATTGACGGAAGTTACCACACTTTCACGCCGGAAAATGTGATGGAAATACAACGTAGTATAGGGGCCGATATTATTATGGCTTTTGACGAATGTACGCCTTATCCATGCGATTATAATTATGCAAAACGATCCATGCATTTAACGCATCGCTGGTTAGACAGATGTATAGGACATTTGGAAAAAACACCTTTAAAATACGATTATAATCAAGCCTTTTTTCCTATCGTTCAGGGCAGTACCTATAAAGATTTACGTGAGCAATCGGCAGAATATGTGGCCACGGCCGGAGCCGAAGGAAATGCCATAGGAGGCTTATCGGTGGGAGAACCCATTGAAGAGATGTATGCCATGACCGATGTAGTATGCGGTATTCTTCCTGAAGATAAACCCCGGTATTTAATGGGCGTTGGCACGCCAATCAATATTCTCGAGAATATTGCCTTAGGCATAGATATGTTCGACTGTGTAATGCCAACACGTAATGCCAGAAACGGAATGTTGTTTACCGCTCATGGTACTATTAACATCAAAAATAAGAAGTGGGAAGATGATTTTTCTCCCATAGACGACATGGAAATTACCTATGTCGATACCGATTATAGCAAGGCTTATTTAAAGCATTTATTTTCGGTGAACGAATTATTGGGAAAACAAATCGCAACAATTCATAATTTAGGATTTTATATGTGGTTGGTTCGGGAAGCAAGAAAACATATATTAGCAGGAGATTTTAGAACCTGGAAAAATAAAATGGTTAAACAAATGGACAAGCGTCTTTAAAGAAATGAGAATAAAGACAAGAGAACAAAGACAAAAGAATAAGGACAAGAGGAAAGACCAGGTTTTAATGGTAGGAGAGAATAAGGTCTTTTATCCATATTCTATTTTCTTTGGTCTTTTAATAATGAAATAACTTAATAGTTTGAAAATACTCGATTGGTACATATTAAAGCGTTATCTAATGACATTTTTGTTAATGTTACTGCTTTTCATACCAATTGGAATAACAGTTAATCTGGCAGAAAAAATTGATAAGATCTTAGCGCATGAGGTTCCTTTCGCTGCGGTGGCACAATATTACCTGGAATTTACAATTTATTTTGCCAACCTTTTGTTTCCGCTGTTTTTATTTCTTTCCGTAATATGGTTCACATCAAAACTTGCGAACAATACAGAGGTTATAGCATTTATTAGTTCTGGCGTTTCATTCTACCGGTTTTTAAGGCCTTATTTTATTGGCGCAACCATTGTTGCAGTATTTGCCCTGATTCTGGGTATGTATCTTGCACCACAGGCAAGCAAGGGTTTTAATGAGTTCACCTATAAGTACCTTAGTGGAAATAAGAAAGACAAGGATACCCAAAATATTTACAGGCAGATAAATGATAATGATTATATTTATGTAAGTAGCTTTGACCCCAAATTAAAAAGAGGCTATAACTTTACTTTAGAGCACTTTGAAGGCAATACATTGGCATATAAAATTGAAGCCACTAACATCAGGTTTATTGAAAAAGACAGTACTTACAGATTAACAAAATACACCAAAAGAATTATAGGTAAGGAAAACGATATTCTAATTAAAAAGAGACGGCTGGATACCCTCTTTACTTTCGACCTGGAGGACCTTACACCGGTTAAATATATCGCAGAGACCTTAAGTTACAGCGAGCTTAATGCCTTTATAGAAAAAGAAGAATCCCGCGGGTCATCGAGTATTGGAAGGTACAAGGTAGTGCAATACAAGAGATGGAGTTTACCCGTTTCAGTATATATTTTAACCATTATTGCCGTTGCGGTATCGTCCATAAAACGCCGGGGAGGAATGGGTGTTAACCTTGCCTTCGGAATTTTTCTTGCCATGATCTATGTTTTTTTCGATAAGGTTTTTGGAGTCATGGCACAACAGTCGGACTTTCCTCCCGTTATTGCCGTTTGGTTTCCGAACCTTATTTTTGGTGTTTTAGCAATATATCTTCTCTACAATGCCAAAAGATAAGCTAAAAAATTACCTGCATCTTCATTTTCTGGTCTTTATAGCAGGTTTTACAGCAATTTTAGGCGATCTTATTTCTATAAATGCTGTACCACTGGTATGGTATAGAATGGTTATGGCCGGAGTTTTAATGTTAGTATTTATTAAATTAAGAGGGATACATATTAGAGTAAACCTTAAAACATTTGCCCGGTTTTCCATTGCCGGAATTTTTATAGCCCTTCATTGGATCACTTTTTTTGGGTCCATTAAACAAGCAAATATATCAATTGCCCTCTCCATGTTTTCTACCGGCGCTTTTTTTGCCTCGATAATTGAACCTATATTCTTTAAAAGAAGAATTATTTGGTACGAGATATTATTTGGAATTGTAATAATAACGGGAGTATTGATTATATCTCAGGCAGAATTTAAATATATAAACGGAATAATATTAGGTGTTTTTTCTGCTTTGTTTGCTACACTTTTTGCAGTATTAAATGGAAAATTTGTCAAACAATATTCGGCTTCCATCATTTCGTTCTATGAATTCGTAAGCGGCGTATTTTTTATAACCTTATTCATAATATTTTTTAGCGATGGATTCAATTTGGAGTTTTTCAGGTTGAGCGTTGCAGATTATTCATATCTGTTTATTTTAGCTTCCATATGTACGGCTTATGCATTTATTGCTGTAGTGCATGTTATGAAATATTTAAGCCCCTATACGGTTGTTTTGTCCTATAATCTGGAGCCGATTTATGGAATTGCTCTGGCCATTATCTTGTTTCCTCAAAAAGAGAAAATGAGCCTGGAATTTTATATTGGAGCCGGAATTATTATCTTGACGGTAATCCTCAACGGGATACTAAAAAACTCAGGCAAATTAAAAAGACAAGGATCTTAATAAGCAAAAACAATTAAAGTTTTTATATTTGTAAATTAACTACTAATCTAAAATTTCGATGGAATATTTAGAATTTGAACTTCCCATAAAAGAATTAGAAGAGCAATTGCAGAAGTGTCGATTAATAGGAAATGAGAGCGATGTTGACGTCACCGAAACCTGTAAACAAATAGAAAAGAAATTAGTTGACACAAAAAATAGCATTTATAAAAACCTTTCAGCCTGGCAGCGGGTGCAATTATCCCGTCACCCAAACAGACCTTATACCCTGGACTATATTAATGCGATTTTTGGTGATACATTTTTAGAACTGCACGGGGATAGAAATTTTAAGGATGATAAAGCCATGATTGGAGGCTTAGGGAAAATCGGAGATCAGTCTTATATGTTTATAGGGCAGCAAAAAGGATATAATACCAAAACCAGGCAATATCGAAACTTTGGAATGTCTAATCCCGAAGGCTATAGAAAAGCCCTTCGATTAATGAAATCTGCCGAAAAATTTGGGATACCCGTAGTAAGCCTTATTGATACACCCGGAGCCTACCCCGGAATTGAAGCCGAAGAACGTGGGCAAGGGGAAGCGATCGCCAGAAACATTTTGGAAATGACCCGCTTAAAAGTCCCAATAATTAACGTTATTATCGGAGAAGGGGCCTCAGGCGGTGCTTTGGGCATTGGAGTAGGCGATAAAACATTAATGCTCGAAAATACATGGTACTCGGTGATTTCTCCCGAATCCTGTTCTTCCATACTATGGAGAAGTTGGGAATATAAAGAGAAGGCTGCCGAAGCGCTTAAGCTCACCGCAAAGGATATGAAAAAAATGAAACTGATCGATGAAATTGTGAAGGAACCGCTTGGTGGAGCACATACGAATAGAGAAAAAACATTCATTTCCGTACGAGATGCAATTGTTAAAGCATATAACGAATTTAAAAACTTATCACCAATAGAATTAATTGATAAACGGATGGAAAAATATTCTCAAATGGGAGTGTTTAAGGACTAATCGTTTATATATCACCGATTAATAATTTTTAAAGTTATTTTTTTAGATCTTTTCTTTTACTGTTAACAATATAGTTGACTTATTAACAGTTAAATTGTTAATGGGTAGTGAACATTGTAATATCTTTATACCGATAATTATCTTAACAATTTGTTTACATTCGCTATTATGAAGCAACCAAACCAAATGCAAGGCTACCGCGTAGATAAAAGTACGCTAATAAAACTTGAAAAAGGAAAAATTCCTCCGCAAGCACTTGATTTAGAGGAGGTTGTACTTGGAGCAATGATGATCGATAAAAAAGGGGTAGATGAGGTTATTGATATTTTAAATCCGGAAGCATTCTATAAAGAGGCGCATCAATATATTTTTGAAGCCATCTTTAGGTTATTCGAAAATAGCGAACCCATAGATTTATTAACAGTTTCGAGCCAATTAAAGAAAGACGCCAGGTTAGATTTGGTCGGGGGTGATTTTTACCTTATTTCTTTGACCCAAAAAGTATCTTCTTCGGCCCATATAGAGTTCCATTCACGCATTATATTGCAAAAATATATTCAGCGCAGTTTGATTAAAATATCTAACGAAATTATTGAGGCTTCGTACGACGAAACCAAAGATGTTTTCGACCTTCTGGATAATGCAGAGGCCAAATTATATGAAGTTACCCAGGGTAACATCAAGAAATCTTCAGAAACAGCCCAGGAACTGGTAATACAGGCCAAGAAAAAGATCGAAGAAATTTCCAATAAAGAGGGGATGAGTGGTGTTCCTTCCGGATTCGATAAATTGGATAAATTAACCTCCGGGTGGCAGGACAGCGATTTAATCATTATTGCGGCACGCCCCGGTATGGGTAAAACCGCATTGACCTTGAGTATGGCCAGGAATATTGCCGTTAATAATAATATCCCTGTAGCATTCTTCTCTTTAGAGATGGCTTCGGTACAATTAATAACCAGGCTTATTTCTTCGGAGACCGGTCTTAATTCGGAAATATTAAGATCCGGAAGGCTCGAAGAGCACCAATGGGAGCAACTTAATGTAAAAGTAAAAGGTCTTGAAAAGGCCCCCTTATTTATCGATGATACACCATCCCTTTCTATTTTCGATCTGCGCGCCAAAGCACGACGACTGTCCTCTCAATATGGAATAAAATTAATTATTGTCGATTATTTACAATTAATGACAGCCGGGGGCGGAATGAAAGTCGGAAACAGGGAGCAGGAAATATCAACAATTTCGCGTAACCTTAAGGCTCTCGCAAAAGAATTGGCTATTCCCGTAATTGCATTATCGCAGTTATCCCGTGCTGTTGAGACTCGTGGAGGCAGTAAACGGCCTTTATTGAGTGACCTCAGGGAATCTGGCGCCATCGAGCAGGATGCAGATATAGTGTCCTTCATTTACCGTCCGGAATATTACAAGATTGACGAATGGGATGATGAAGAACGAACTCCTACCCAGGGCCAGGCCGAATTTATTGTTGCTAAGCACCGTAATGGTGGACTCGGCAGTATTAGAATGAAATTTATCCCACATCTTGGTAAATTCGATAACCTGGACGATTTCGATTCGCCATTCGAGTTCCACTCTAAAATGAATGCCGCCGCCAATGACGATACCTTTAAACCCGATACATTCCCATCTACCGATGATGCCTTTGGCACTTCCGACGATGATGATGTACCATTTTAAATCCCTAAAATTCCCTTAAAACTTTTACTCGGGAACAATTTTTGAGTATATTTCACTTCGAAATGAGTGAAATTTTTATATCATTAAATATATAGATATCACTCAATTCATCTTTTAACCACCATTACAGGAATGCTATTGACTCAGATTTTTCAGACTTTAGGTAAATTCTGATAACAAATCGGTGTCATCAGCGTTCTATTTGAGAGCGAATTTAAGTAAACGGTCTCTGGCTTTTATTCTAAAAACCAAATGTTTAAAAAGAATTTAATCATACTCGTTTTTCTATTTGTGGGATTTCAATCCTATGCTTCCTATATTCTCATCCCTATGGATGCCGAGTCCCAAAAGAACCATCTTAAGGCTTATGGCATTACCTATTGGACCTTAGAAAAACAACAAAAGGTAAAGTGGTTACTCAATTACCGCGGGGGTTCTTTTTTAATGCCCGATTTTGAAGAAATACAAAAGGAGTGTCAAATTCGAGGCGTCTCTTTTGAGGTCATCAGTAATTCCAAAGCAGAAAGTATTCTGCAGGAAATAAGTAGCCCCAGTAAAAATATGGAGGCCGTTGTTTTAGAGAAAGCACCAAAAATTGCCGTTTATACACCAATGGGCAAGCAACCCTGGGACGATGCCGTTACCATGGTACTGACTTATGCCGAAATTCCTTATGAAACTATATATGATGAAGAAGTTCTCAACGATGCCCTTTTATTATTCGATTGGTTGCATTTACATCATGAAGACTTTACCGGTCAATATGGTAAATTTTACAGAACCTACAGAAGTGCACCCTGGTATATTAAAGAAAAGAAAGATGCCGAAGCATTGGCTACAAAGCTTGGATATAATAAAGTGTCCCTGGAAAAACTGGATGTGGCTCTTAAGATAAGAGATTACGTCATTGGGGGAGGATTTATGTTTGCGATGTGCAGCGCTACCGATAGTTTTGATATAGCGCTTTCTGCCGAAGGGGTGGATATATGCGAACCTATGTTTGATGGTGATGGAAGCGATGCCAGTTACCAAAACAAGATAAACTTTAACAACACCTTTCGCCTTTTCCGATTATATTTTAGAAAGAAGCCCTAATATCTATGAATTTTCTTCTATCGATATGACCGCTAAAAGACACATTCCTAAAACTACAGACTATTTTACATTAATGGATTTTTCGGCTAAATGGGATCCCGTGCCCACCATGCTTTGCCAGAATCATACGGCTTTGGTAAAGGGATTTATGGGCCAAACTACATCATTTACAAGGGAGCAAATAAAATCCAATGTCCTGATAATGGGAGAGAATAAGACTAATGGTGAGGCCAAATATATTCATGGCATTAAAGGGAAAGGGGTTTTTTTACATTTTACGGAGGACATGATCCCGAGGATTATACGCATCGCGTAGGGGACCCAAAAACGGAACTCGATTTGCATCCAACCTCACCGGGATATCGATTAATACTTAACAATGTATTATTTCCGGCCGCGAGAAAAAAGAAGCAAAAAACCTGATTTTTATTCGTGTGTCCTAAATAATTCCTGTGCCTAATGCAATGGAAACTACAATCAGTAACATTGCAACCATGGTTTGAATAAACTGAAGCGTTATTTTTTTTAAGAACTTATTGCCAAAGTATGCCCCGACAATTGCAGAAGCGGTTGCATAGATCACAATAACAATATTGTCCCCGAGCCCCGATTCTAAAAACCTGGAGGCGTAAACACTAATTCTTGTAAAATCAACAAAACACGAAATAACGACAGCTGTTCCTATAAATGCTTCTTTGCTTAATCCGGCCTTTATTAAAAATGCACTTCGTAAGGCGCCCTGATGTCCTGACAGCCCACCAAAAAAGCCACTTAAAAATCCGCCAAAGGGTAAATATTTACGTGGTATTTGCAGCCTGTTAAAAAAGGGCAATAACTCAATAACCGCAAAGGCAATAAGTAAAATAGCGATGATTAGTTTCACGGGAGTAATAGCAAATTCCTTCGAAGTTATAGAATAGCGATATAAAGGCTCAAAACCGGAAATATTTAATAATAACCCGGCGCCAACAAATGCTGCAATTACGGCGGGGATTCCAAAAAGCAATAATATCTTTTTATTGGCATTTCTACCGACGAGAAACAATTTAAAAATATTGTTAATAAAATGAACAACACCGGTTAATGCAATGGCAAGTTCAATAGGAAAGAAAATTGCAAATACCGGGGTTAGAATTGTTCCCAGTCCAAAGCCAGAAAAAAAAGTAAGAATGGAGGCTAAAAATGCAACGATACAAATGATGACATAATCCATGGACGACTAAGATACATTTAATTTAGTTTTTTTGTAAGTTTAAACACCAATCCGAATTAATACACATGCAGATATTTCAAAAAGAACTTAAACTTAAACCAAAGTCGCGCGGTATGCACCTTATCACGGACGAAATCCTGATGGCCTTACCTCAAATCAAGTCGATCAACACAGGGATAATGCATGTGTTTATCAAACATACATCGGCCAGTCTGACCATAAACGAAAATGCGGATCCTGGTGTACGTCACGATTTTGAAAAGCACCTTGACATCATGGTACCCGAAAATGCACCTTACTATATCCATACTTATGAAGGTCCCGACGACATGCCGGCACATATCAAGTCCTCCCTCATGGGCGCATCGGTTCAAATTCCCATAAGCAATGGACGTCTTAATTTAGGAACCTGGCAAGGTATCTATCTATGCGAGCATCGAGATCATGGCAGCTCGAGGCGTATTGTGGTTACAGCCTTTGGAACCTAAGACCTTCTAATGTTGACCCTGCTGGCCATTAGAAAAGGGTTTAAAACAAAAAAATCCGATTCAATTAGAACCGGATTTTTTATAAGCGAAATGATGTTATTTAATAGGCAAACGCCTTATTTTACTTTATCCACAATGGCTTTAAAAGATTCAGGGTTATTCATAGCTAAATCGGCTAAAACCTTACGGTTTAATTCGATATTTTTAGCTTTTAATTTACCCATAAATTGAGAATAAGACAATCCGTGTTCTCTGGCTCCAGCATTAATACGCATAATCCATAATGCACGAAATGTTCTTTTTTTGTTTCTGCGATCTCTATACGAATATTGCATCGCTTTATCAACCGCATTTTTTGCTACCGTCCATACGTTCTTACGACGTCCAAAGTAGCCTTTTGCTTGCTTAATCACCTTTTTTCTTCGGGCTCTTTTAGCAACTGAATTTACTGATCTTGGCATTTTTTTAATTTTTTTGTAGTAGGCGTCCTGAAATTGTTTCAGGAACTTTATAAGCCTAACTCCAGGGTTTATAAATATTTTACCGGTTAAAAAAAGATTACTTTAAACGTAACATTGATTTAACACTTTTTTCATCCGACTTATGTACTAAAGTAACATGAGTCAGAGCAAGCTTACGTTTTTTAGACTTCTTTGTTAAGATATGACTTTTAAACGCGTGCTTTCTTTTAATTTTACCAGTACCGGTAAGCTTAAAACGCTTTTTGGCACTAGATTTTGTTTTCATTTTAGGCATCTTTTCTCCTAGTTTTAATTACTTCGCTTATTATCTTAATTAGTGCTATCCCAATATATATGGGGATTTTATCTGCAACTTAATTATTTTCCTTTTTTTGGAGCGATAAACATAATCATACGTTTACCTTCTAATTTTGGCATTTGTTCCACTTTACCAAATTCCTCAAGGTCTTGTGCCAAACGCAATAATAATATTTGACCTTTTTCTTTAAATATTATCGAACGTCCCTTAAAAAATACAAATGCTTTTAGTTTTGCACCGTCCTTTAAAAATTTTTCGGCGTGTTTCTTTTTAAATTCGTAATCATGATTGTCCGTATTTGGACCAAAACGAATTTCTTTCACAACTACTTTCGTTGCTTTCGATTTTATAGCCTTATCACGTTTTTTCTGCTCATAAAGAAACTTCTTATAATCCATGACCTTACAAACCGGTGGATTGGCCTTTGGTGAAATCTCAACAAGGTCAAGACCTTGCTCATCGGCGATTTCCAACGCTTTGCTTGTGGGATAAATTCCAACTTCTACATTGTCACCTACCAGTCGCACTTCTTCTGCTCTAATTTTAGCATTAATTTTGTGCTGATTTTCTTTAATTACTCTCAAAGGACCTTGATTCCTTCTTCTTCGTATTGCTATGGCTTTAAAATTTTAGTTAAACTTATTTAAACTGTTTTAATATTTTATTTATTTCTGTTTTAACAATGCCTGAAAATTTATCTACACTCATTATTCCTAAATCTTCACCGCCGTGTCGTCTCACATTAATTACACTTTCTTTTTCTTCATTTTCACCAACAACGATCATATAAGGGATCTTATTCATTTCGGCTTCACGAATTTTTTTCCCGACGGTTTCGTTTCGATTGTCAACGAGGGCGCGAATTTCGTTATTTTCTAACAAATTTAAAACTTTTTCCGCGTATATTTCAAATTTCTCGCTAATAGATAAGATAATAGCCTGTTCCGGAACCAGCCAAAGTGGCAAATTACCCCCGGTATGTTCGAGCAGAATGGCTATAAATCTTTCCATGCTACCAAATGGAGCTCTATGAATCATTACCGGCCTGTGAAGCTCGTTATCACTGCCTTTATAGGTAAGATCAAATCGTTCGGGAAGATTATAATCTACCTGGATAGTACCGAGTTGCCATTGTCTTCCAATAGCGTCCTTGACCATAAAATCCAATTTAGGACCGTAAAATGCGGCTTCATCTTCTTCAATAACAAAATTTAATCCCTTATCGGTTACGGCATTGATAATGGCTTTTTCTGCCTTCTCCCAGCCTTTTACATCTCCCATATATTTTTCCGGATTTTTCGAATCCCTTATGGAAACTTGCGTCGTGAAATTTTCAAATCCCAATGAACCGAATACATATAATACGAGATCTATGACATTTTTAAATTCGCTGTCCAGCTGATCTTCGGTACAAAAAATATGAGCATCATCTTGGGTAAATCCTCGCACCCGTGTTAAACCGTGAAGTTCGCCGCTTTGTTCATACCGATATACCGTACCAAATTCGGCGAAGCGTTTTGGAAGGTCCCTGTAAGAAAACGGTTTGGATTTATAGATCTCACAATGATGGGGACAATTCATTGGTTTTAAGAAAAACTCTTCGTCTTCTTTTGGTGTATGAATGGATTGGAAACTGTCCTTTCCGTATTTTTCATAATGACCCGAAGTAACGTATAATTCTTTTTGCGCAATGTGCGGAGTTATTACCATTTCATACCCGGCCTTCTTTTGCGCCTTTTTCAAAAAATCTTCTAATCTCTCCCTTAAGGCGGCTCCTTTGGGTAACCATAGTGGTAATCCCTGGCCTACCTTATGAGAAAAAGTAAATAGTTCCAACTCTTTTCCCAATTTTCTATGATCGCGTTTTTTGGCTTCCTCCAATAATTGAAGATATTCGGTCAATTCCTTTTGTTTCGGAAAAGAAATACCATAAACCCTGGTAAGTTGTTTGTTTTTCTCATCACCTCTCCAATAGGCTCCGGCAACAGATAAAACTTTAAAAGCTTTTAATATTCCGGTATTTGGGATATGGCCACCAAGGCATAAATCTGTAAATGTAGAATGATCGCAAAATGTAATAGTGCCATCTTCAAGATTTTCAATTAACTCGGTTTTATATTCATTATCTTTATAAAGAGACAATGCGTCACGTTTTGAAACGGACCTCATTTTAAACTCATGTTTACCTCGGGCTATTTCGATCATTTTATCTTCAATATTCTTAAAATCTTTCTCGGAAACAACTTGCTCACCGAAGTCTACATCATAATAAAAACCATTTTCAATGGCCGGACCTATTGTTAGTTTAACCCCGGGATATAATTCTTCCAAAGCCTGGGCCAATACATGTGCGGATGAATGCCAGAATGCTTTCTTACCTTCATCATTTTTCCATGTATATAAGATTAGAGATCCATCGATTGTTAGCGGAGTTGAGGTCTCAATGGTAGAATCGTTAAAACTGGCAGAAATGACATTTCTGGCCAAGCCTTCGCTAATGCTTTCCGCAACATCCATTGGTGTAATGTCTTTTTTGAAGGACTTCACGCTCCCATCTGGCAAGGTAATCTTAATCATATGTATTACAAAAATTAAAGCGCAAAGATAGTGGTATATTCAATTGCACACAATAATATAATAGAGTATATTTAAGGTTCGCTATTTTGGGATATATTATAGGTGTTATAATATAAAATTAAAAAGGGTATTGACATCCATATACTTTTGGTCTCGTCTGGAATTTCTTTTTATAATATATATGGTGTAGAATTATTAAGGTTAGGGCCATTGTATTTTACTTATGGTTAAGATAGGGTAAGAATTATAAAAAGATTTTCAAAACGCTTTGAGATATAAAATATTAATTTCAAGGGTTTTATGATATGAGCGAGAGCTGATATAAAAGGGATTGTAAAAAATACCAAATAAAAACCGTGAAAAGGGTTGTGGGGCAAGAAAATGTGTTTTATATTTGCACCCGCTTAAGGGGTAATCCCCTTTTGGAGAAGGAAAAAAGTTCATTAAACATATTGATTGACAGCGTAAGAATTGTATTGGAAACGATATAATTCAACAAAGAGAATAAGCCATTTTGAGTACGAAAACGACTATTTTATATTGTTTAATTTAAGAAATGCTTTTCAATGCATTTAGCATTGAGAGACACCTTATATGTTTTACTCGGTTAAACGGGTGGAACAATAAGAAACAACGATGAAGAGTTTGATCCTGGCTCAGGATGAACGCTAGCGGCAGGCTTAACACATGCAAGTCGAGGGGTAACAGGAGTAGCTTGCTACTTGCTGACGACCGGCGCACGGGTGCGTAACGCGTATACAATCTACCTTTTGCTGAGGTATAGCCCAGAGAAATTTGGATTAATCCCTCATAGTATTATTAAATGGCATCGTTTAATAATTAAAGGTTACGGCAAGAGATGAGTATGCGTTCTATTAGCTAGATGGTGTGGTAACGGCACACCATGGCAACGATAGATAGGGGCCCTGAGAGGGGGACCCCCCACACTGGTACTGAGACACGGACCAGACTCCTACGGGAGGCAGCAGTGAGGAATATTGGGCAATGGAGGCAACTCTGACCCAGCCATGCCGCGTGCAGGAAGACTGCCCTATGGGTTGTAAACTGCTTTTATACAGGAAGAAACAGCTCTTCGCGAAAGAGCCTTGACGGTACTGTAAGAATAAGGATCGGCTAACTCCGTGCCAGCAGCCGCGGTAATACGGAGGATCCAAGCGTTATCCGGAATCATTGGGTTTAAAGGGTCCGTAGGTGGATAATTAAGTCAGAGGTGAAATCCTGCAGCTCAACTGTAGAATTGCCTTTGAAACTGGTTATCTTGAGTCATTATGAAGTGATTAGAATGTGTAGTGTAGCGGTGAAATGCATAGATATTACACAGAATACCGATTGCGAAGGCAGATCACTAATAATGTACTGACACTGATGGACGAAAGCGTGGGTAGCGAACAGGATTAGATACCCTGGTAGTCCACGCCGTAAACGATGGTCACTAGCTGTTTGGACTTCGGTCTGAGTGGCTAAGCGAAAGTGATAAGTGACCCACCTGGGGAGTACGTTCGCAAGAATGAAACTCAAAGGAATTGACGGGGGCCCGCACAAGCGGTGGAGCATGTGGTTTAATTCGATGATACGCGAGGAACCTTACCAGGGCTTAAATGTAAGTTGCATAGAGTAGAGATATTCTTTTCTTCGGACTACTTACAAGGTGCTGCATGGTTGTCGTCAGCTCGTGCCGTGAGGTGTCAGGTTAAGTCCTATAACGAGCGCAACCCCTGTTGTTAGTTGCCAGCGAGTCAAGTCGGGAACTCTAACAAGACTGCCGGTGCAAACCGTGAGGAAGGTGGGGATGACGTCAAATCATCACGGCCCTTACGTCCTGGGCTACACACGTGCTACAATGGTAGGTACAGAGAGCAGCCACTTCGCGAGAAGGAGCGAATCTATAAAACCTATCACAGTTCGGATCGGAGTCTGCAACTCGACTCCGTGAAGCTGGAATCGCTAGTAATCGGATATCAGCCATGATCCGGTGAATACGTTCCCGGGCCTTGTACACACCGCCCGTCAAGCCATGGAAGCTGGGAGTGCCTGAAGTCCGTCACCGTAAGGAGCGGCCTAGGGTAAAATTGGTAACTAGGGCTAAGTCGTAACAAGGTAGCCGTACCGGAAGGTGCGGCTGGAACACCTCCTTTCTAGAGAACGACAATACGAGGTAGAAAAATAAGGAAAGAGATCGTTTATTCTCTGTCGCTGTTAATTATAAAATAGAGTCACCAGTATACAGTGCTCGGTTTACAGAGCAACACTGTGAGCTGTAAGCTGCAAACTGAAGACTGTCATAGTCTCATAGCTCAGCTGGTTAGAGCGCTACACTGATAATGTAGAGGTCGGCAGTTCGAGTCTGCCTGAGACTACTGAAGTACGAGGTCAAAAGGCCGAAGTACGAAGTATGCTGAATTTATTTCAGCATCAGTCGAAAGGCATGGCGAGAAGTTTATGCCGCACTTGTTGCGGTAAGTCTGCCTGTTAATGACTAGATAGATCATTGAGCGATAAGCGAAAAGGATCTATAACTAGGAATTAATCCCGCTTTAGCGGGGAGACTACTGAAGTACGAGGTCAAAAGGCCGAAGTACGAAGTATGCTGAATTTATTTCAGCATCAGTCGAAAGGCAAATAAGTTAAGAGTTATAAATTTTTGGCTTAAGTTCATTATATATATTGAAACAGGAAATTTTAGAAGTTGAGTAAAAGGGTTGTTAAACTTAATAACTCATAACTAATAACTCATAACTAAAATATGGGGGATTAGCTCAGCTGGCTAGAGCGCTACGCTTGCACCGTAGAGGTCATCGGTTCGACTCCGATATTCTCCACAGATAAAACTTTTAAAAGGGAATATCCGCAGGAGCGAAGAACAACAAACTTGTTTGATTGTTTGCAGCGACAAGGGTATTTTCAAAAGTTTTTCAAGATGGGATTTTGAGGATCACCCGCAGGGTACTCCGATAGGATCATCATTTTAATCAAGGTTCATTGACATATTGAAAAAAGATACATGAATTCCCAAGAAATTGGGAAGCTATTGGGTAGCAATATTTAATAGCAATTAAAGATTGGTTATAATCACGCGAGCGATATATAATTGATCAAAGTAACTCATTAAAAAGACAAAAAGTACAATAAGCTAGAGAAGAGCGTATGGGGAATGCCTAGGCTCTCAGAGGCGAAGAAGGACGTGATAAGCTGCGAAAAGCTGCGGGGATTGGCACATACGAAATGATCCGCAGATGTCCGAATGGGGCAACCCAGCATGTTGAAGACATGTTATCCTATAAGGAGGCGAACCCGGAGAACTGAAACATCTAAGTACCCGGAGGAGAAGAAAACAATAGTGATTCCGTAAGTAGCGGCGAGCGAACGCGGATTAGCCCAAACCAGAGTTGTTACGGCAATTTTGGGGTTGTAGGACCACGATATTGATTTTGAATTGAATTAGAATGCTTTGGAAAGAGCAGCCATAGAGGGTGATAGCCCCGTAAAAGTAAGAGACATAAATCATAGTGGTATCCTGAGTAGTGCGGGACACGAGAAATCCTGTATGAATTTGGCGGGACCATCCGTTAAGGCTAAATACTCCTGAGAGACCGATAGTGAACTAGTACCGTGAGGGAAAGGTGAAAAGAACCCTGAATAAGGGAGTGAAATAGAACCTGAAACCATACGCTTACAAGCGGTCGGAGCGGCGCAAGCTGTGACGGCGTGCCTTTTGCATAATGAGCCTACGAGTTACCGTTTCTAGCAAGGTTAAGCACTTCAGGTGCGGATCCGAAGCGAAAGCGAGTCTGAATAGGGCGCTTAAGTTAGTGGCGGTAGACGCGAAACCGAGTGATCTACCCATGGGCAGGTTGAAGCTGTGGTAACACACCGTGGAGGACCGAACCCGTAGACGTTGAAAAGTCTTGGGATGACCTGTGGGTAGGGGTGAAAGGCCAATCAAACTCGGAAATAGCTCGTACTCCCCGAAATGCATTTAGGTGCAGCGTTGATTTATAGTTTTATAGAGGTAGAGCTACTGATTGGATGCGGGGGCTTCACCGCCTACCAATTCCTGACAAACTCCGAATGCTATAAAATGATAATCAGCAGTGAGGGCATGGGTGCTAAGGTCCATGTCCGAAAGGGAAAGAACCCGGACCATCAGCTAAGGTCCCAAAATGTATGTTAAGTTGAATAAACGAGGTTGGATTGCCCAGACAGCTAGGATGTTGGCTTGGAAGCAGCCATTCATTTAAAGAGTGCGTAACAGCTCACTAGTCGAGCGATCCGGCATGGATAATAATCGGGCATAAACATACTACCGAAGCTATGGATTTGTAATGTAAATTACGAGTGGTAGGGGAGCATTGTAGTGTCGTCGAAGGTTGAGCGTGAGCTTTACTGGAGAAGCTACAAAAGAAAATGTAGGCATAAGTAACGATAATGCGGGCGAGAAACCCGCACACCGAAAGACTAAGGTTTCCTCAGCTATGCTAATCAGCTGAGGGTTAGTCGGGACCTAACGCGAACCCGAAAGGGGTAGTGGATGGACAACAGGTTAATATTCCTGTACCTGCTCACGTTAAAAGTGACGGAGGCGAAAATTTGGTGCGTACTGACGGAATAGTACGTTGAAGCGAGTAGTAATACCGCGATAGTACACTGCGACTACGGTCAAGGTGATAATCCAGAGGATCGACTTCCAAGAAAAGCAAGTGAAG
>PVMK01115154.1_pt1 | contig 45298 bp, 46 predicted proteins | sample 1853481 | NCBI WGS metagenome assembly PVMK01 (sample SAMN08533507, study PRJNA380276) | Marine sediment metagenome, whole genome shotgun sequencing project.
TACACTTATGAAAGGAAACTTAATTTCACCGAGCAACGTATTGAACACGGCCATATCTGGAGTTCGACGAGGGGAGGGTGGAGTTGGTGGGTGATCTGCTTGATAACAGCCGCGTATTCATTACAACTTGAATAAGCACCAAGGGCCGGTATTGGCCGGTTCCGGTTATTGGCATTGCTGAAATTTGCACGAATTCTATAGCCGCTTTCTGGCGTTTAACGGTCCTTGATGAATAGGTCATTTCCATTCTGGTTCTAATCATTACAGGTAAATACTTGCATGACCGCCAATGGAGCACTATAGGCATGCGTATTAACGAATACACCAGGGTAAACGGCAAATTTTTTAATAAAGGACTGAAGGAGGACCAGTACTATCCGTTGGCACTGCGGCGTCCTCGACTGACACTAATACACTTGAACAAGTTACGAAAACAACGAGAGGTGAGAAAGCTAGAAAAGCTAAAACACGCTGCTGACATCATTGATATATACAGAACCCCAGAAGATTCTGACGATAAGAAGAAAAGCCACAGGAAATAGGACGATTAAGACCTACAATTCTCGTACAATTAATAAAAAATAAGGTAGACGAAAGGCTTCAACTGAAAAATCATTCCCCTTCCATTTAATAGACTAAACGGCCTGCTTAAACAAAAGCTGTGATACATGTAGGACTACAAATGGACATGACGCCTGTTATCAATGAAATGACGAGTGTCTTCTGGTTTCTGATTCCAATATTAATCGTAGTAACAGTTCTTAAAACACCTTGGTTCAAAGGTATCTTCGGCGAGTTTGTTGTTAACGTTTCAGCAAAATACATGCTGGATCAAAACGAGTATCACCTAATTAAAAATGTCACCTTTCCAACCGAAAATGGCACAACACAGATTGACCATATTATTGTTTCACGGTTTGGGATTTTCGTCATAGAAACCAAGAATATGAAAGGTTGGATTTTTGGCAGCGCAAATCAAAAAAACTGGACCCAACAAATATACAAACACAAAAATAAGTTTCAAAACCCACTGCATCAAAACTATAAGCACGTTAAAACACTGGAATCATTCCTGGGGCTCGATGAGAACAAGTTTTACTCTGTAATCGTTTTTATAGGCGGAAGTACTTTTAAAACGGCAATGCCTGACAATGTCACTTCTGGTCTTGGCTATACCCGATACATCAAATCCAAAAAAATGTTCGTATTGTCTGATGAAGAAGTCATCGATGCAGTTTTACAAATTAACATTGAGATGTTCAATCGATCGCTAAAAACCAACAGGGAACATGTAAGGCATGTAAAGAGTACCGTGGCCGAAAAGAATGCTGGTAGGTCATGTCCGAAGTGTGGTGCTCAAATGGTTATGCGGGAAGCAAAGAGAGGCCCAAACAAAGGCAATAAGTTTTGGGGTTGCACCAATTATCCGAAATGTAGAGGAATAGTTAACATCTCGTCCATCTAACCTGAGAAATTGGTTCGGGATATTAGTACATTATTGGCTGAGGAGCAGGTCGTTCCAAATGACATTTATAATTAGCTGTGTTGTAGGCAACAATGCTATTCAGGTCTCGGACCGTAGACTAACAAAGTTAGATGGTTCGATCTTCGATGATGACTCAAACAAAGCAGTGCTTTTCTGCGGACATGTTGTTTTCGCATACACAGGTCTTGCTTTTGTTGGACATGAAAGAACGGATACCTGGTTAACAAACCAACTGGCTAAAGCAAGAACCGGTCTGCTACCTGAGGCAGTTCAAGCCATTGCAAATAAAGCTACAGAAGATTTCAAGAAGATTAGGCTGGGTCGATCGGCTAAAAGAACAGCTTTTGTCGGCGTAGGTTGGGTAACGGTTAAGGATCGAACTCGACCAGCTCCGGTGATTGTTACGATATCAAATGCACTTACGGATGAAGGAAGCTGGCGAACTGAAGCGAATGATGAATTTACATTTCAAATTAACATTGGACCTGATCAACGTTCCTGTAATCTAGTCTGTAGTGGTCAATCGCTATCACAAGCAAGATCAAAATCACTTCGCAGAAAGATCAGCCAATGTCTTAATCGAGGTGTCGGTGCCGAATCAGTTGCACGCATACTTGTTGACGAAGTGCTTAATCTTGCACAAACAAATAGGGCTGTGGGTAGTAATTTGATGGTCACCTCTTTACCAGTTGATTGTTGTATTAGCCCGCATAACCCATTTCTTACGGACCTTTCCCCAAATAGCACACTGACTATGCCAAACAACGCATCATTCAAGTATGTCAGTCAAGATGGCCAGAGTGTCGTTCAGTACGCCCCAAACTGTGCAAACATTGGCCAAGTAATGACCGATATGAAATTGACACGGTTAAATGACTCGGGATCTGATGCAACGATTTCCATGAAGGTGAAGTTTGTAGGAGATGATGAAGTTTAGATGTTTGTGTACAGTGTTTTACCATTAACTAGTCAGTTTCAAGTGGAAGGAACGCAACATCCCAAACACACCAGTAAATCAGTTAAAATACTCCGCCTTCGCCGCGCCCGTAGCTCAGCTGGATAGAGCACCTGCCTCCTAAGCAGGGGGTCGCAAGTTCGAGTCTTGCCGGGCGCGCCAATCTTTGCAAGACTTTGCAAGTATTTTTTGCAATTAAAAATATTTATTTTTCTTTACTATCAATTAGATAAAAAACACTAATCGAAGAAGCTACGCTTTCCTAATCTAGGGGTCACAGGTTCGAATCCTGTCGGGCGCGCCAGTATTATCAATAACCCGTGTACCATGACTTGGTATGGAGTTTTTACGATCTCGTTGATAAACATGCATTTTATTTTAACTCCTGTTACTGTCGTTTGCTGGTTTTTATATCCATCCTGATACTCAGGCCTGTGGCGCAGAATTTGTATCTGTCACAGAGACGAAACAGACGACCTTATGCCAACTTGGTTAGGCGATTTTAATAAAAATAATTCGGGATCAACTATGCGATATCTCCTCCTGTTATTGACAGTGTTAATCACCTTGAGCGGAAGCGTCGGGGCGGACGCCATACGCCAGACCAAGGGCGACTTCCGTGATGCGTTCCGGCAATTGGACGTAGACCTGCCCACGGCGAACGTTTATCGCACAGCATCCGGTGCACCCGGAGCGCAATATTGGCAGCAGCGGGCCGATTACAAAATCAAAGTTCATCTGGATGAGACACGACGTCGCATCAGCGCCTCTGAAACGATTACCTACACCAATCACTCGCCGGATTCACTGCGTTATATCTGGCTGCAAATGGACCAGAATCGCTTCGCTGACAATTCTCTGGATCGTATGACAGAGACGGCCATGGATGCGGTGGGACGCAAGACCTGGAAAGAACAGGACAAGGATGTTCTGAGTTACGCATCTATTGCCCGGAACCAATTGGCTAAAGACATTGATTATGGTTTCGAAATCGAACGTGTGGCCGATTCAGAAGGAAAGAATCTTCCCCATACGATTGCTGGCACCATGATGCGCATCGATATGCCACAGCCGCTCGCTGCAGGCCAGGCAATCACTTTTTCAATTGACTGGTCGTTCAATATTCTCCTCGAAGAACGGACCGATAGTCGTGGCGGCTATGAGCACTTTGCGGATAATGACACCTACATATACTACCTCGCTCAATGGTTTCCACGGCTGGCTGCCTACCCCGACTACGCCGGATGGCAACACAAGGCATTCATAGGCCGGGGCGAGTTCACACTGGAGTTCGGAGACTACGAGGTAGAGATTACCGTTCCCGAAGACCACATCGTTTCTGCCACGGGTAAACTGCAGAACCCCGATAAAGTGCTTACATCCGAGCAAAGACGACGACTCAATGCCGCACGCGATGCTGACAAACCGGTCATGATTGTCACGCCGGTTGAGGCCCTGGAAAATGAAAAACAAAAATCAAAGGGCAGCAAAACCTGGGTCTTCAAGGCTAACAATGTCCGCGATTTTGCCTGGGCCAGTTCGCGCAAGTTTATTTGGGACGCAATGGTCCACAAGCAGGATGATGTGAAAAACCCCGAAGTTCTTGCCATGTCCTTTTATCCACCGGAAGCTGAACCGATATGGTCGAAATACTCGACTCATTCCATCGTACACACAATGGCTGTCTACTCACGTTTCTCGTTCCCTTATCCCTACCCGACCTCACAATCAATCAATACCTGGGAGAGCGGTGGCATGGAGTATCCAATGATGACCTTCAATGGTTATCGTCCGGAACCTCTCGAGCCTGAAGAGGACGAAGACGGTGTGGTTAAACTGCTCGATAACGCGCCGGACGAGACTTACTCACGGCGGGTTAAATACGGCCTGATCGGTGTGATCATCCACGAGGTTGGTCATAATTATTTCCCGATGATTGTCAATTCGGATGAGCGCCAGTGGACCTGGATGGATGAGGGTCTGAACAGCTTCCTGGAATACCTGGCGGAACTCGAATGGGAGGAAGAATTTCCGGCCTATCGCCAACACGTCAACGTGCTCGACGCCATTACCGAGTACATGGTCAGCGAGGACCAGGTCCCGATAATGACAAATTCGGAATCCTTACTGCAGTTTGGACCAAATGCATATACCAAACCCACGGCTGCGCTGATCATACTGCGCGAGACCATCATGGGTCGTGAGTTATTCGATTTTGCCTTCAAAGAATACGCGCAGCGATGGAAATTCAAGCGACCGACCCCGGCAGATTTTTTCCGCACAATGGAAGATGCCTCCGGAGTTGATCTCGACTGGTTCTGGCGTGGCTGGTTCTTCTCCACTGATCATGTCGATGTGGCTTTGACCGGGTTGCGGGAATACAAGGTATCGACGGCAAACCCGGATGTTGAATATGCTCTCAAGCGTAAGGAATATGCTGCGGAAGTGCCGGAAACACTGTCGCAGATACGAAACAGGGAAGAAAGTCGTGAGTCTTACCTGGACAAGCATCCCGAATTGGCTGATTTCTACAACGACAATGACCGTTTTACGCCCAGCAACAAGGACCAGAACGCGTATACCCAGATGCTCGATGAACTGGAGGACTGGGAATATGAAACTCTCAAGCGTGCGGTGGCCGAGGACGATTTCATTTATTTTATGGACTTTGAAAATATCGGTGGTTTGCCAACGCCGTTACCTCTGCTCATAACAAATGCGGATGGTAGCGAAGAAATGATGACGCTGCCCGCCGAAATCTGGCGCCGCAGCCCAGACAGGCTCACCCGCTTGTTGATTCGTGACAAGGCGATCAGCGCGGTGGCACTGGACCCGCGTCATGAAACGGCGGACGCTGATTATTCAAATAACCATTATCCCGGCCGTATTGAGAAATCCCGTATTGAGCTCTATAAAGACGAAGATGACACACGTGATCTGATGGCCGATATGCTACAGACATTAAGAGCGCGCAAGGCAGGTAAAGACGGCTCCATTCGTACCGTACCGCTGAAATCCACCCGGTGATCAGCGTGGTGAGATTGCGCATTGCCAGTGCCATCATCACTGCACTTGCACTGCTTGGAATGGCTTCAGTATGCCTGGCTCACCGGGTCCCTGCTTGCCTGACCACCATCGAATGGAACGAACTATCCGGACAAACCGAGATTGTCCATCGTCTGCATACGCATGATGCCGAGTTGGGGGTGGGGTCGGCACTGGATCTTCCTGGTTTATCGATCGGAGATATTGAAGGGCGTGCGCATATTGCACTTTACGTAGAAGAGAATTTTCAGATCAGGGCGGGTGAAAATGAGCTTAAGCTGGAGTTGATAGGCGCCGAACTCTCAGGGAACTATATTCTCGTTTACCAGGAACTGCCCGGTCGCCTGCCTCAAAACATACTGATTCGCGATGACATTCTGCGTGACGCTTTTCCAGCACAGCTAAACCAGGTCAACATCGAAGATGGTGCCAACATACACAGCCTGATTTTTACACAAAAAGACGGTTGGTTAGGCTACAGCTTTCTGGAACGACAAAAATAGCAGCCTGTTGAAAGAGGTTGGAGTGGGTGCCAGCTTGTCCCAGGTTACCAGCATCCGCAAAAGAACGGACGAGTTGCTTATTGAATTTTCTCATTTACTCCTCCAATACAAGACAATTGTCTCCCGCATTTTTACTACATAATCCGGCGAAGTGTTATATGACCATCCGGGGTGTTCGCCCTCCACGACTCAACCATGGGACTCTTCTTCAAAATAGAATAAGCTGATACCCGCCGTGACTTGATCATTGCTTATTGTATCCTGCTCAAATGGTTTCATTATTTTTCTTGCTCTTTCATCAGTCTTGATAAGAAATTTCTTAACCAACTTCCGTAATTTTTTACTTTCATTTTTATCAAGACGATTGGTCCAGCAGCCCCGTTGATAAAAAGACTCTCTGCCTTGCGAGGAGGCTTTCAGGTTATAGGCGATCGTATCGACAAGATTGCCAACCGCTGCCATTCCAATTTTGACATTTTCGGTTTGATCTTCAGATTCAAATGGCGTGTAGCGTTTGTCAATCATCTGAACTGTATTCTGGGCTTTATCAACAATAATTGACTTGCTCGCTTCCAGTCTTTGCAGGAATGATGTCACGGTCACGCCCCTGGTTGAATTTGAATCGCCAATAAGGGATTCAAAACTGACTTTTGACCCTCTTATTGCCAGTGTTTTTGGTTTACCTGACTTTGAGTCCCTGTATTTTGAACTACTTTCCCAGACATCCAATACGCTGCACTCTGGCGTGATTTCACTCAGAAAACGTTTTTCTTCGAAAAACGGCTTCAGATAGCTTTCTTTACCTTTAATCCGGGTAAGCGTTCGGGTATCAAAACCTGTTACGACTGCCAAGGTTGACAGGGGCACATTTTTGCCCGGTGCTTCCAGTCTTAATTTTGCCTCTGCTTCTTCAACAAAAATAATCTGGATCATTTCCTGAAGTTTTTTCAGCGACATTTTGCCGATCAGCAAACGGATCAGTTTTCTGAAAACATTTTCAACGGCACGTGTAAGAATGGCGACGTCGCCTAAAACAGCTTCCTTGGGTGTGATCATAAGTTCCTCCGTGATCTCCATCACTTATTGTTCAGAGTCTTCCTTTCTCTTTGAATTGACATATATGTCAGTAATTGACAAGAATGTCATATTCTGCCATTTATGTCATTAATAATTTGTAGATAAAAAGGGGAGGAGCCCACACGCCCAATGCGGACAGATCAGATGGTTTTAACTGACAATTTACTGCTATTGATGGCGTTACCAGCCAGGTATACTGCCATCTAAAACCGCTCAGACTGGCGGTTCTTCCTCAAAATAGAACATGCTGATTCCGGCAGTCACCTGACCACTTTGCGGATTGGTTTCAGCAAGGGAAGCAATCAGATTCCGGGATCTTTCATCCTCTTTTCGCAGGTACCTGTGAATTGTTTCCCTAATCTGATCCATTTTTTCCGGATCAAACTGGTAATCCCAACTTCCCCGCTGAAAATACTTTGCACCGTTATTCAGGTTGCTCTGAATATTATGGCTTATCGTACCGGCCAGGTTGCCTATCGCCGTAAAACCAACATCCATCAGGTCCAGATCATCCTCACTGATGAATACATTATCTTCCTGTTTCAGAATTACCGTCCCGGAATGTTGATCCTCTTCTACAACGCCAATCTCCTTCAGACGTTTCAAAACGGCCTGGGTAGTTAAGCCCCGGGATTGAATTGACATTTTGACCAGTTCAGAAAATGTTGCGCCCTCACCCTCTACTTTCAGTTTTCTTGGCTTCCCTGAATCCACATCAAAAAACTTTACGTCGTTCATCCAGAGATCAAACACTTTAAACAGAGGCATAAAGCCATCAAGAAAAACGTCATCCTGATGAATGGGGTTGCTGACTGCAATATAGGTTCTGATTTTCTTGATCGTTCTCGTGTCAACACCGGTCTGCAACGCGATGTCGCCCAGCGCCACATTTTTACCTGGCGCTTCCCTTCTCAATTTTGCTTCCGTTTCTTCAACAAAAATGATTTGAATCATTTCCTGGAGTTTTTTCAGTGACATTTTTCCGATCAGCAAACGGATCATTTTTCTGAAAGCATTTTCAACGGCGCGTGTAAGGATGGCGACGTCACGTAATTCAGGTTCGCTGGGCGCGACCATAAGGCTCTCCGTGTTCTCTAAAATTACAGTCCTTTGTGCAAAACCACATTTACTCATTACCTATTCAAACCGGTGATGAAAACATGGGTCACATCTGTTTTAACATCACGTAAGACAAAGCCCAGCCTGTCTCGTGGCCGGAACTCTATCTTTCCCCCTTACAAGTAATTTCAGATCCCCTTTGTGGCCAGGTGCGGAGCCCCCCCTTCATAGCCCCTACACCGCCATCTTCATTACTTGTTGTCTACCCCCCCTCTTCTTTTAATATTTGCCATATATGTCATGTTTTGCCATATATGTCACTTATGGCCATTATTGTCATTTTTTGCCATTCATGTCAATATTTATTTTGTAGGTAAATTGCGCGCACTGCTGTAATACATGATCGATAATCATGTTATGTTCATGTTTATAGGAATATTTTTATTATTATTTTAAGTCGTCAACACGAATCGATCTGAATAGTCTTTTGATAATCTGTAGAAAAAACCATAAAAAAGCAACCGGTAGCAGACCGGTTTGAAGAATAAAAACAACACTCAACTGAATTAAATGTTCTATGACCTCACCTGCCCGGGCCTGCATGCGGTCCAGCTTGCCGGACAGATCCATCGAGTCAACCGTACTGCTCCATGCACGGGTTATGGAGTCCAGCATGCCAATGTCAGCATCCTCGACTTCTTCCACACTTGCTCCTGCATTCAGTTGTTCCAGCTCTTTACCTGCTGCGCTAATGATTTCCGTGCTCTGCTGGTAACGTGGTTCCAGAAATTGCTGATACAACAAGTCATTGGTAATCAGCATTACGGGCACAGCGAAGCGTATAAATAACAGCAGCAGGAACGCCCGTTTCAAAAGCACCCTGTACACTTGAGAGTCCTGTCCGGGATACCATAAACGTATCAACAGCCAAACCGCCAACACCGTGACCAGCGCCTGTATGGCCCACCATGCACTGACATCCAGCAACACGTTCTGCACACCCAGTGAGATGGTTGCGCCCATCATAATCCATGAAAAACGTTCTACCAGGTCATTAACAGGATCCAGTATTTCACCCGGCGTCAAGGTGATGCCCACCCCGGCAGGTTGCAGAGCGATCTCGGTGCCCTGAACCACAGAAATTACACCATTGATTGTCCTGGCCAGGGCGAAGGTGAAAAATGCGCGTTGAAAAAGCTGCTCATAATCGGCCGCAGCACGCTGATCGACAAAGGGCGTAACAGAAAGTATCGCTGCCAGTAACAAAATAAGGCTGAGCAACCATTTTTTAATTGAGAACTGCGTTTGCATTCGCTCTCCTTCAGACCAGCATCATGATAATCACACCACCCATTGTCAGGGCCAGACCAGCGAGTTTACGCCGGTTAATCTGTTCCCCAAGCATTATCCAGGCCAGCAAAACGATAAACGCCACGTTGGTTTCATTGAGGACTGAAGCCACTGATGCATCAATTAATTTGTATCCGGCCAACCACAATATCAATGCAAAATACGCCCCCATGAATGACGCAAACATCACGGTACCCCAGGGTTGGGGTTGGCTGAAATTATGTTTAACACTTTGCCACTGGCCGCGAACGAGCATGAATATAAGCATGCTGACTACACCGCCGACCATACGTAACTCTACGGTCCATAAAAAGGGTCCCGTTTCGAGTATTTCTTTTACGATGACGACACCGACGGCCATCATAAACACTGCACCGACACCGTAAATCACCCCTCTTTTAACATCGGCGGCTTCCACCACGGATCGATGCCGGCGCCAGGTAACCAGCAAAACGCCGGACAAAACCAGCATCAAGCCAAGCCATTGCCATGAGACCAGGCGCTCTCCAAGGAAAATAGCTGATAACAGAATGACAAACGGACTGAACAGGCTGGAAACAATACCTGTTCTGCTCGCACCCATGATATTGAGTGCTTTCAGATACCAGGTGTCCGCTACTGCAATGCCGAGCACACCGGACATCAATACCAGTGATAGTTCGATTGTTGTGTACTCAGGCAGACTGAGCCCGTCAACCAGGAGAATGGTCGGAATCATGAGGCCCATACCGAAGAAATTCTTGAACAGGTTCAACTCAAACGGTGGTAAGGTTTCACCGGAACGGCGCAACAAGATGACTGCCAGCGCCCAGGTCAGCGCACTGGATAGTGCAAAGATTTCACCCCAACCCATTAACTAATGCGCCTCGAAACAGGAAGCAGCGGAAACATGATCTCCGTATATAAGCCTCATTACTGCACGGTGGCCCGAATCAGTAAGACCGGCGTGACGGGTACATCTTCTGCGTCAAGGTCTTCGCTGTAACCCGTTTCCACCTCGGCGATAGCCTCCAGCACCTCCATTCCTGACACCACCTCGCCAAAAACCGTGTAACCCCAGTTACGTGAGCCAGGGTCAAGACTCGAATTGTCACTCATATTGAAATAGAACTGCCGGGTGGCCGAGTGGGGATCATCATAACGGGCCATCGCAATGCTTCCGGTAATGTTCTGTAAACCGTTGCCTGATTCATTGAGTACGTTTTCATGCATGGTTTTTTCTTCGATGCCCTTGGTATAACCCCCGCCCTGCACCACAAAACCCGGCATCACACGGTGAAAAATCGTTCCGTCGTATTCACCCTCCAACACATAACGCAAAAAGTTGTTGCTAGTGGCTGGCGCGCGCATGCGGTTCAACTCAACTTCAATATCACCCATACTGGTCTCTAGCTTGATGGTCGGAAACATGTTGTCCGGAATCATTTCCGGCGGAAAACAGTTCTTGTCAACTGACCAGGAAGTCAGCGGAATCAGTACCAGCATCAGGGTTATCAATGAGAGATAGTTTTTAATCATGGCTACACTCCGGTGGTGTCTACTCGATCTGAACAGGGGCTAATCGGTTTAACCAAAAGGCTCCGAGGTTTCCAGGCGTTATACTTGCCTTTAAACCGTTCCGGTATTTTCACATGTTGCCCAGGAGTTCACCACATTGAACTTGCTTAAATCGATATTCATCAGCGCTTTTATTACCTGGCTGGCGGCAGTCAGCATTTATGCGATCACCCAGCTAGTCAGGGGTGCCGAACCCTTGCTTTCCTGGCTGGGGTTGGCATTGACTGCGTTCACCCCTCTGGCCTTTTTTATCAAAGCCTTTGCATTCAAGTCACCACGCACGCCCCGTCACCCCATTGAATACAGCATTCTCAGCGGCCTGGGCCTGGTTGTGACCATGGCAATGTCTTTCCGCTATGAACAAGCTGCCGGTCTCTTGCATGTATGGGCAGGAATCACGCTACTGGCATGGTTGGTATATTTGCGCTGGTACTCGGTGTTCCGAGGCCGTGATGCTCTTGCACTCAAAGTGGGCTCTCCCCTGCCGGAATTTCGGCTGGAATCCCTGGACGGCCATATTGTCTCCTCAGAAAGCTTCAAGGCAAAACCACACCTGCTGCTTTTTTACCGTGGCAATTGGTGCCCGTTTTGCACCGCCCAGATTGAAGAACTGGCCGCTGCCTGGCAGCGACTGGATAAAGCGGGCATCAGCGTCATTTTGATCAGCCCGCAGTCAATCGAAAAAAACCAGACGCTGGCTGCACGTTTTGATGTACCCATGGTGTTTTTGCGTGACCGGCACAACGCGGCAGCAGAACAACTGGGCATTCTGCAAGAATGGGGTACACCAATGGGAATGCAGGTACTGGGTTATGAATCTGACACGGTAATGCCTACCGTCATTCTGACCGATGAGAAGGGCACGATCCTGTTTTCAGATCAAACTGATAATTACCGGGTACGTCCCGAACCCGCGACGTTTGAGGCACTTCTAGCCCGATAGCTTTTCCCCGGAGGGAAGTAAGGGGGTATGATTAACTGACATATGTCTTTTCGTGATTGACAGGTGTTCACCATGAATTCGCTTTCTCTTTTTCCTCGTCGTCTTATAAGAACTGCAGCTGTGGTGTGTATCCAGTTTGCACTAGCAATGTCGATCGTTACCGTGGCAACTCACTCAGTGATGGCTGTGGGAACCAGCAATGGCATTACCGGGCCGGTTGATACCGATTTTCGCCCCGGAATGTGGTGGGACCGCGACCTGAGCGGTAGTGGCTGGGAAATCAACCGTTCGGGCGATACCGCCTTTGGTATCTGGTACACCTACGACGCTGATGGCAGGCCAACCTGGTATACCACCGCCGGACCTCTGCTTGATGGCCGCTTTGAACATGACCTGCTGTCTTTCTCATGGGATTACGAAAACAATCGGGTTAACAAGCCCACCGTTGCAGGCAAAGTCACAATCGATTTCCTGCATCCACAACTGGCAGAACTCACCTGGCAACTGGGTGAGCACCAGGACCAGCACACCATACGCCCTTTCATTTTTGCGACTGCACCCACCCTTTCAGATTACAGCGGGTCGTTCTACGACCCCGGGGAATCCGGCTATGGCATCAGTGTACAAACACAGGCCGATCTGACTTATGTGGTGATGTATTACTACGATGCGAAAGGCAAGCCGATCTGGTCGGCCGGCGTTGGTCGTGATGGCAGCAGAACGCTTCCCATGCTTGACTTCAGGGGCGCATGCCCCTGGTGTGAATATGCCAAACCCAGTCATTCACCCTCGGGTGAAGTGGTGCTCAATTTCCTTTCTGAATCTACGATGAGCGTTGATATGATATTTTCGAGGGCGGATCCGTTCTGGACCAAGCTCCACTCTCAGCACCGCATGATATCCAACCTGCCTTCCGGCCGCCCGCACCCGGCAGCACTGGCTACCATTGCCTCAAAAGAGGCGCTGGCGCTTTATTACAAAGCAGGTTTTCTCGCAGGTAATGGCTCACATGATAATTCCTGGTTTTGCCCGCCGCCGATCGTCAGTCCTGCCCCGCCAGTGACGCCTCCACCCAGTGCTGAAGCTATTTCCGCCACCAATGTGCAGGTGCAGGGGGTTGATGAAGCAGATGTAATCAAGGCTACCACCGAGTTCATTTACTCCCTGGACTATCCGCTTGGGGAAATTCCCTATTCCGATGAAACATCCACTCACCAACAATCCGTCACCCGCTATCGTATTTCGGCGAGTGGCGAAATCCCTTATGGCGACGGAAGCTTCCCGATATCATTACCCAGCGTACTCAAAGCAAGTGAGCGTGCCTACCTGCAAAGCCAGGGTTTGTACCACTACTCTGCTGAAGCCACTGAATCGCAAAAACTTGTTTACCTGGCCAGTCAACATGAAGGCGGTTGCCAGCAACCCTCAGCGATTACTACGTTCATACACTCATTTGATACGGGCATGGACACTGATTTCACCACTGTTAACCGGCTCCAGATCGATGGTGAACTCATCGCCAGCAGAACCATTGGGGAGCACCTTTTTATAGCCGTAACACATAAGCCAAACCTCTTTACCCTGGCCACAGAAGTTCTGGGTGTTGAAGCCGCCCGACAGATGACATCCGGACAAGACGATATTAAGGCTCTGTTCAATGCAATAGACCCGGAATTGTTATTTCCCTCCATCACCTATAGCGATGGCAGCCAGCGGCAACTTGTTGCACCCGAAAACATCATGATGCCGCCGTTGCCTTTGAGCTTTATTGAGCCCGTGCTTTCCACCCTCATCAGGTTCGACCTCAATGATCTTGAAGCGGAACCGGCGAGTGTCGCAATCATGGGCAGAATCGACGGAATGTACGCAAATCACAACAGTGTCTACTTTGCCAGTTCACGCAATGAATACGTCCTTGACCAAAATGGTTCCATCACCAGAAGCGGTTTTAGAAACACCGACATCCATAAACTGGCCATTACTGAAAACACGCTGGAATACCGCGGCTCCGGCAGCGTTGAGGGATATCTGGGTCACGATCGGGAGCGCCTGGCGTTTCGTATGAGTGAATACCAGGATCAGCTAAGAGTGGTAAGCAGTTCCAGCAGGTGGCGCGAGCGCTGGGGTGATCTGGGCCGCCACCGTCTGACCATTCTCGGGGAAGCCGGGAGCGATGACCTGCTACTGGATACTATCTCGGTTTTGCCAAACGCCAGCAGACCCGAGAACATCGGCAAGCCCGGCGAAGACATCCACGCCGTACGCTTTCAGGGCAAAAAGGCCTACGTGGTCACATTTGAACAAATCGATCCACTTTATATGCTGGATCTCAGCGATGCTGAAGACCCCCGGGTCCTCGGTGAACTGGAAATCGATGGTTTCTCCGATTACCTGCACCCGATTGGTGACGATCTCCTGGTTGGCATAGGAATGCAGGCCATACCATCAAACTCCGGGTTTGGTGGTTTTTGGCTGCAAGGTGTACAGGTCGGATTGTTTGATGTTTCCGCACCCACAACACCGGTGTTGCTGGATCTGGAAAAAATCGGCTATCGTGGAACATCGACATCCGTACTGGATACACACCGGGCATTTACGTATCTGCCAGCAGATCAGACCAATGGTAAGCCGATGAGATTTATCATTCCACTTATCGAGCATTCACCGGTGGATGGAATCGTAAATCCGGATCCCAGCTATCGCTATCCGTGGAGTTCCACAGGCATCCGGATGTTTGAAGTCAACTTGAAAGAGGGCGGGCTTTCAACGCTTGGACTAGTGGGTAGTGCCAATGTGGCAAACAGAGACACCGCTGAACAGGACGTCGTGCATTTCTATCAGTATGGAAATGAAGATTACAGTCGTTCGGTCATCTACACTGACCACGTTTTTCACTATTTTCGTGGTGGTCTGTTCACTACCGAATGGTCGGGCATTGATTTAGCGCCTGCTGATAACTGCCCTTTGTGCAAGCCTGGAGAGTAGCAGCCCTGTTCATCCATCTTTATTAGGTTTATTTGCTCTTTTTGGCAGTTTTTCCACGATCATTTGACGACTGTGACAAACGCCCTGCTTTGCGCAGGGTGTCACGTAACACATATTCTATCATTGACCAAAAATGCAGGCATGGGGCTATAATCGTCTTTGACCCAAAAAATAACCGGAGAACAATATGCGCGGTCTGATACTTCTACTTACAGCCTTACTACCCTTATCCGCTTCGGCAGATTCAGCCCTGCCTTTCTTGAAAGACCTTGCCGGTGACACAGAACTACCCCGTCCATGGGGCATTAGCATTGACTTCTACACCATGGATCAGGATTACGATATCAAGGACCTGCAGTTCGCCCTGCCCGGCATCTCGCTCGGTGACCCTTCGCAGATTGAAGTCACCAACGAGGTGATGCACTACGACATCCAGGCTGATGTCTGGTTACTGCCTTTTCTGAATGTTTTTGGACTCATCGGCAAGGTGAACAGCGATACGCTGGTGGATCTTAGCAAGGTGGAAATCACCGGCCTGCCCTTTAGCCTGGGTACATTGCCGGTTTCAATCGATGGTAAGGTTTACGGCCTGGGTTTTACACTGGTTTACGGCACCCGAGAACTGGTTTGTTTCTGCCACGACCACCTATACTGAAACCAGCACCAGCGGTGTTCTCGATTCATCGGTTGATTCACTCGCGATCCAGCCCACGTATTGGGCTAATCAGGGACAACTGGCGGTTTTGGGCAAGCAGCATGTACCTGGATGTGGATGAAAAACACAATGGCACATTCGAATTGCCGATTATTGGCGGCGTACCCTTTTCAGTGGAACTGGTTACAAAGGATAACTGGAATTATGGCGCCGGCGTTGGTTACGTTTTCAGTGACCGGGCCAACCTGAGTTTTGAGCTTGGGTTTGGTAGTCGTACTCACACACTATTCAACTTTAACGTACGCTTCTGAAAACCCTGAATGCGCTGCAAACCCTTTATTCTCTCTGCTTTTGATACTCATGGTCCCGTCACTCGGCGGGGCCTATGAAACCGATCAGTTCAACAACCGCATGCAGGTTATTGAGGACTCAGCTTCGATAATGAACCAAAAGGTCACACTGGCCATTGCCGACTCCATCATGGGTCGGCGAGGCCCGCGTGATGAGATGAAAGTAGTCAATGGTATTTACCATAGAATTGGCGGTATACACTGGGTGGACAAATTGGAACGCTTTGCGATGGAATCAGACGAGGTGGCGCGTCTCAACTCCCCTGCCGATGATTCCATCTATCATGGTCACCCCGTTTGGGCGACGCGTGTTGCCTTTTTCTTTGGCGTCGATGAAACCATATTAATCAATGATGTGCTGGTCGGTACCGACAAACTCGGTCATTTTCTTTCCCAGGGCCGTAAATTCTACAAACGCTGGCTAAAAGTTGGCGATGAAAGCAAGGCAGCCGAGCACTCCGCATACACGGAAAGAGCCATATTCGGCCAGATGACGACAGGCTCCTATTCAAATGCTGATCTTGTTGCCAACTATGAGGGCTACCGTTTTTATCGCAGCCTGTTTGAGGATGATGTCGTCGGGGACAAGCCGGCGATACTGGCCTGGAAACAGGACCACTGGATCATGCAACGGCCATTTGACTGGTCAGATCACGTCAATGACTACTGGGATGAAGCGCTTAATATCAATCATTACGACAAACTGCTCTACGCACATATGAAAACCAGGTTGCTCACCCTTTGTGACGATTATTGGTCTTACCCGGAGCTGTTTACGGTGCACGATGAAAGCGGCCCTGAAGGCACGCTACGATCACCTGCAGTTACGGGATGCATCGGAATTGCGTCTGAGTAATCTGTGTGTGAAAGAACCACAGAATCGCCCCATATGGTGAGTGGATCACAGTAGAGTCGTTACTTCAAGCTACTACGTTTTACCGCATAGCGGACCACACCTGCCTCTGACCCCGGTCCGGTAACTCAAAACCGTTTTTCTCAAGCACTCGAATGGATTGACTTAGATGTGGCAGGGTTTCTGCACAGACCTCATTGACGTTGTGGTGCGAAAAGGCCCAGCCCACCAGTCTCGTAACCGCCTCAGTGGCATACCCATGCACAGTGATAAACCGTCCCAGTATCGAATATCCGATTTCAACTGAGCCCGATTGGTCCGGGCGGCCTTTGAACCCGCATATCCCAAGCAACTCACAGGGATCTCTCGCGGTTGTCAGATACCAGAATGACCAACCCTGCTCCGAGGCATCATCCAGTTGCGCCAGTGCAAACTGCATCGCCCTGGGCCCGTACAGATCCGGTGGCCAGGATTCCGGAATGCTCACGTCTAATGCTCCGGCCAGGAATTCACGGCCTTCGACATCCTTTTTAATCAACTCGGTGGTGGCGGCTATGAGATTCAACCGTCTGGATTGAACCAATCTGAGCGTGGTGGCGTTTGGAAAATTACCCATGGTAAGCAGCAATAAGCTGAGTCCATGCAGCTTGCATGGCAGACAATTCACCTGTTGGCCACAGTTTGGCCAGTGATCTCTTGAGCCGTTTCAAATTACCCTCCCCATTCACTACTTTTCCGGGCGTAAAACGTGCCCGATCAAAATCAATCAGAAATACCCTGCAAGTCGGCATCCAGCAATATGTTGCGGGCGTTCAGATCCGCATGCCAGACACCAGCATCATGAAACCGGCGTATACATTTACCAACACTCTCCCAAATACCCTCATTACCGGGTAAAACATCAGCAAGTGTCTGTGCGGATGAAATACGTGCCGTCATTAACGCACCGCTAGAAATAATACCGTGAAACTCACATAAGGCGGTGACGGGTTTTGGTACAGGCAAGCCCAGATCATACAAAGCAGCGAGCAGATGGTATTCCCGAAATGGCCTGGAACGTGAAACCGTACTGAAAAAATAGCTCTGGCGACTGATTCTTGCCACCCAGCCACCACGCAGGTATTGCCGAAGTACAACCGGCCCGAACGCTGTGTTGATAAACCACGCGCTACCACGGCCCAACCGCCTCACCCTCCAGTGCCTGTTTTGAACGCCAGTAATCCACACTGAAATAATCCACAGTGGGCATTTCCATCAAACTGGCGTCGTAGGCGATGGCCAGTGAACTTTCTTTGTGAATGACCGACTTCATAGGCGACTTATTCTAAAGCACAAAGCCGGCGCCTGTTAATATATGGGTCAATTTAGGAGTGCCAGCGTTTTTTAACTTTCCAGGAGTTGTGGGTGTCTGATTTTTCAATCTGTATTTTGCGGCTATCGGCCATTGGAGATGTGACTCATGTTGTGCCCGTGATTCGCGCCATCCACAAGCATCTGCCACAGGCGAAAATTACCTGGATTATTGGCAAGCTTGAAGCCCGCTTGCTGAGTGGTCTGCCGGGTGTTGAATTCATCGTCTTTGATAAAAAGGGCTGGCTGGGATGCGGTCCGGCAACTCAGGCGAACACTGAAAGGTCGAAAATTTGACGTGCTGCTGCATATGCAGGTTGCTCTGCGTGCCAATTTACTCAGTAAACTGATCAAATCACCGCTCCGGATTGGCTGGGATAAACCACGCTGGCGTGACCGGCACCAATGGTTTATTAACCGGTCTGTTCGAAGTCTGCCTGGACAGCACCAGGTGGATGCGTTTTTGGAGTTTGCCCGCGCACTTGATATACCTGTTGGACCACCACAGTGGGATATGCCGATTTCTGCCGAGGATTCAAGCTGGGCAAAACAGATTCTGGGTGATGGCCCCTCCCAATACTGATGATCAGCCCCTGTTCCAGCCATATATTACGAAACTGGCAGGCTGAACATTATGCAACTGTGGCCGACTACGCCATTGCAGAACTGAATATGCGTGTTGTGCTTACCGGTGGGCCATCGGAACTGGAAGTCAAAACCGGTCAGGAAATTGAATCAGCCATGTTACACCAGGCACAGAACCTCATCGGTAAAGATACGATCAACCAGTCTGTTGCTTTATTGAAACAAGCAGCTGTTGTGCTTTCACCGGACTCGGGTCCCGCACATATCGCCTCGGCAGTCGGCACCGCTGTCATTGGACTCTACGCGGCAACACCCAGTAAACGCTCCGGGCCCTACAACAGCCTTGAATTGTGTGTCGACAAATATACCGAGGGTGGCACGAAAGTTCCGACAAAAAGAGCCGGAGCAGCTACGTTGGGGGCAGCGTATTGAATTCCCCGGTGTCATGGATCTGATCGAAACCGGGGACGTAATAGAGAAGCTGAAAAGCTTTATGCAGACTTACGAATAATCCTGGTAGGATTTCTCTTCGACCATCTCCGAACCAAGATAAAGGTTCAGCTCTTTCTTCGCATTGGCGCGTTGGTCATTGGTGACGTAAACACTTCTGGCAAGATCAATAAATACCTGGTCGAACTCCCTGGCGCGTTCTTTATCGCGGATATCGTCTTCGATTTCCCATAGGGCTTCGTTGATCGTTTTCAGCTCGGAGTGAATGCGGCGTATCGTTTCGTCATCATCAACATATTGCGACCAGGATGCTTGCAGCAGCTCCAGTTCGCGCTTTACGTTGACCAGTTTGTCAGCATCGCTGATGCGCTCCGACTTGATTTCCAGAATGGTGATTTTGTCCAGTACTTCGCCCGGTGAAACCGGTACGTGAATGATGTCCATGGTCATACCTTGAATGTGAGTTTATTAAATTACTATTTCAATTAGTGCTTAGCTTACGCTTTTTCCACAGTGTTTTAATGACTGAAATCAGGTTATTGGTAGTCCAGTACAAAACCATGCCTGCTGGAAAAGTATAAAACAAAACCAGAAAACCCACCGACATCAGCAGCAGATTTCGTGCATGTTTGCGTTGCGAGGCTGCATCCATGGCCGGGTGGCTATGTAATTTTGAGGCAACAAATGAGAACCCGGTCATAATAAACGGCAGCAGGTTCAGATAGCCGCCAAAGAATGGTAACTGGAACGGCAACGCCAAAAACGCATCCGGATGAGATAAATCGGCTATCCACAGGAAGGTCTCGCCGGACAAATGGATGTTCTCAGCCAGCATGTCGAATGCACCGATAAATACCGGTATGACCACGAACACACCCATCAGGCTTTTAAGGCTGTACAAGGGATGTACCTTTTCATCCTTATACATCGCAAGAATTTTTTCTGACTGCTCGGCACCTTTATAGTTTTTCTTGATGGCGGTCAGTGTCGGTGCCAGGCGTGCATCAATTTCATGCACCTGGTTCTGCAAACGATCTGCGATTTTGCTCAATGGCCGCATCATGATGCCCACCAGCACCGACAGGACCATCACCGCCAGCCCCCACTGCGGCACCACCATCGCAATGGCATTGAGCAGGAAGTAGAGCGCCTGGCATATCCAGCGCAACCAGAACCACAGGCCGGAATACATCAGGCTTTCGAGTTCGGAAGCGGCGTCTGAAAGTGCCTTGGGTTCAATGGGACCAAGATACATATCCAGATCAAATCCCTGCTCATGAGCTGCAGCTGTCATGTCAATGCGGGCATCTTCAACCGATTCACCCGTAACCGGGATAATGGATAATGAATTTGCCGGCAGCACCATGGCTGTCCAGAAACGGTTGCGGAAGCCCAGCCAGCCATTGCTCGTGCGGACGACCTGCTCAGTTTCATCCAGGCCTACAGTCTCAACCGAAGATTCGTCAAAGATAAGATACCGCGACTGCTCCAGCAGATACCCGAAACCGCTGGATGGTGCCGGTCTGAAATCAGCGCCGCTCATCAGGGTAGCCGTCGCCGCATCAACTGAAGAGACAGAAAGCATCCAGCCCTGGTCCGGAATCTGCCAGCGACGTTTTACCTCGCCCGACTGGTCGGAAAAAGACAGGATTGTGGTCGTGTCCCTGTACTCACGTTCAAGCTGTAAGCCCCTGGTATTACCCTGATCGAATACCAGCATGCCCTGCCCGGCTGACAAAACCCGGATATTTGCGCCATCCTCGGCGCAGGAGGGGAAACAGGCCTCCACACGCAGCAGGTCACCTTGTTCACTGAACTGCAAATGCAGGGATTCGGTATCCACCGTAACTTCGGCAATGGCGGCAACCGAATGCATTAAGCACAAAATTACCAGCCAGATTTGAATTTTTCTGAACATCATTTATGAAACCTGGTGTTTTCGCGCATCACAGCCTCCAGTACCTCGGCATTGAACTGCGGGATGATCCAGCAGGCGATAGTTATTGTCACGAACCTCGTACATCCCGTTCGGAAAAGTCACTGTTATCTGCCCTGGGCTCTAACACTGCGTAATTATAATAACTACCCGCAACCAGCCAGTCCCATTGCGGTCCGTCATACAGATCCTGGCCGCTGGAGTAATCAGAAAAAGCATTGTCGCAAGCCAGCATCCGGCGCATCAAAGTCGGCACTATATCGTAATGTGATGTCCGGTGAGAAATACGCTGTGGCTCCAGACCCAGGCCATGCCACCAGCATCGGCACGCCCAACTGGTAGCGGCTATAACCGGAACCATGCCCTTTAACACCGTCACCATTTTCATTGAATTCTTCGCCGTGATCAGCGGAAATAATAACCACGGTATTATCTGCCAAACCCACGCTTTTCAAGATCAGCGATAACCTGCCCTACCAGTTCATCATCAAAAATGACCGAGGTTTTATAATCTGCAAATTTCTCTGGCATCGGGTCTTGCGAATTGACTGCTACCCGGTTGGCGTAATCGGGCGGATAAGACTTGGCGTTAACCGCATCGTAGAAAAGGAAACCAAAAAACGGTTGATCCGGGGAGCGCTGATCCAGCCACTGCATCCACTCTTCGGTCATAATCCGATCACGTTGCCATGCGGGTGCGTCAACCGGTTTGGTTTCAATACGGAGGTTGGGAACATGGGCAAATGCGGTCCGGTCAAGCGTCACAGGCCGGTACATATTCGAGCTGCTGAACAGGCCAAACTGATAATTATTTGCCATCATCTGATCCATCAGAACCGGTGGTTTCTGCAAGGCTTCAAAACTGCCAAAGTAACCGGGGGGCAGACTGTAGAACAGGCTGAAAACGCCCATGCGTGAAGAGTTTCCGCCGCTAAAATGATTCTGAAACGGCTCGCCCGCTAGCTCGGCGAACTGATCCATATTGGCTGTTAAACCACTTTCCAGCATATCGCCACGCATGGCATCGATGAGGATAACCAACAGGTTAAGTGGTTGCTCAGTCGAGCACTGCAATGGCGACAGCGGGTAATTCAGATTAGCAGCAGCTGGACTGATCCAGCCCTCCCGCTACGCGATTTGCCAACTGGCGCTCCCGGCTTTGACTGATATCAACCAGAGCCAAAACGTACCAGTAATTTCTTCGCAGTGAAGCCGCGCTGCACCGGCAACTGTTGGGCGATACTGGTCACCGGGACGTAATAACTTGCATCCGCCCAGGCGTAAATGCTCTGTGCAACAACAAAACAGACAGCAATGATCTACGCCCAGTAGGCGACCCTCGTGAGAAGGGGCAGACCTGACCCAGGACCACACCCTGCCAGCCAGCAGGGTTTCAAACAATACCGCGATCACGAACATGACCGCAGCAAAAATCAAACTTGAAGAACCCCAGTATTTTGAGTGTCAGGATATTGATATGAAAACGGCTTTGTGACCACAACAGGCTGTCGAGCATGATGACTGCAATCATCATGGCCATTAACAGAACGGCCAGCGTTTTAACCCACCGCAGCGAAGGCAGCAAAACTATGACGGGGAAACCAGCAACAACAAGGGCAGCAAGGCCAGCCAACTGTGATGACTGATATAAATGGTTACCAGGTAGACCCAGGCCAGTGGTGTTGCACCGGTGGGGACTGCCACCCAGATAACGCAGACCGATCAATCCCAGAATCACAGCATTGGCCATTGCAAACCATCCCAGCCAACGAAATAGCTGTCGACGGGGTTGCCTGTCGGGGGTCCGCGCTTCAGGCATGCGACTACTCTTTGGCCTCTCGTTCAAGCGCTTTCTCATCAGCAAGACGCGCGATCTCCCGTGCGCCCAACTCGATGCTGCTGCCGATATTGAAGACCATCTTTGAGCGTAGTTTTTCCATGGCCCCTGCCTGAAATCCTGTTGGTTTTCCAATAAGCGGGTTATTTTCTCCGGTGCCTCAGCCAGTTGTTGCGGTGAAACAATATCACCGGCCAGTTCACGGAAAGATGCTTCCTGGGGCTCGATGCCCAGCGCCTGCCAGTCCGGATTGCGTATGCGTCGGGGTAAATCTACAAACAAAACGGGTTTTTCCAGTCCCAGGGCATACTCTATGGCCATTGCCGACCAGTCGCTGATCAGGATATCCGAGCGAAACAGGGTATCGCTTTCACCCATGCGGTCCTGGTATTCAAAATTGTCGCGATCGCCATATTTGGCCTTTATTTTGTCCACCACTTCCGGCGTCATCTGAATGGTCTGGTAGTGCGGTCGCACGATCACATGAAAACCCGCATCCAGTAATAAACCGGTCAGCTCATCACCACAGGTATTGAATATTGACTGCTCACCCCAGGTCGGGGCGATCAATACCACCGGTGCCGTCCATGCAGCTGAATCTTCCTGTGTGGCACCCAGCTGAAACGATTTTGCCACGACCAATAAATTTTCCAGCCGCGGATGTCCATATTCAAACAGGTTCCGCGCCTGCATACCTTGCATTGATTCCCGTTTACGCAACTCGGCCACATGGTGCGGGCCGACGCAAAACAGGCTGTCATAAGCATCATAGGAATTGGCATGATCCACCATGTGGGTACTGCCAAGTGAATGGAACAGGTAGATGTAGTGCACCGGGTTGATCGATTTCTTAAGCTGAAGATTGCCCAGATCCATCATGGTAAGCACCACCACATCGGCCTTTTGCATATTGAAATGCAGGGTCAGAAAGAAGCCTTCAGGAATGTAAATGGCCCTGAACAGCTGGTGCTGCCTGCTTACGCCCAGGATCGCTCTCATCTGAGGTGACATAGGTAACTTTATGTTGCAGATCATCATTGAGCACAGCGATGAGTGGCTCAAAATAGTGCCAGTCCTGGCCACTTTCAGAATATATAACGATATTGCGCCAGTCCGCAGATAATTTGCGGTAGCTGCGCCAGCCAGACCAGCCTTTGAGCATCCCCATCCCTTTCAGGCGGCCCCATCGTCAGCATCGGATTCGGCTGGTTTGTGTTTAAAAAACGCCTTGATGCGGTACCAATAGGTTTTGATAGCCAAAACCAGTGATGCAAACAAACCCACAATGGCTGAAATGAGCATACTACCGGTGGTTGGATCCAGATAAGCCAGTGCCGATACGGGCATCAGCAGCAAGGTGATCGTTATTACTAAAATCAGCCGTGACTGAATTAGTCGGAATCTATTGCATTTATCCATCATCATATCTCTATCAACCAGCAATCACTGTATGCAGTGCGTTTAGCAGTCGGGCCATATCATAATCGCTGATTTCACCCATGGTTGAAATCCTGAACAACTGCGCGGCCAGATCGCCCTGCCCGGCATAAATTATAAAACCGTTCTGTTTTAGCCCATCGTGTAATTCATTGTAAGTCATGCCGGCAGGCAGGTGATAACTGCGTAATACGCAGGAACTCACCTCTGCGGGCAGCCATTGCTCGACACCCAACTCCTGGCAGGTGTCTGCGACACGGGCGGCCAGCTTGCGGTAACGCGACCTGCGTGCTTTCCAGCCACCTTGTTTATCCAGCTCTTCCAGAGCCTGGGCAAGGCCAAGCAATGCATTGACCGGTGGTGTAAACGGTGTGGATTGTTTTGCCTGCTGTTCTGCCCATCCCTGCAAATGCAGGCTCAGGGTGCGCGGCTTTATTTCCTGCTTTAAGGCTTCACGGCGACACAACACCATGGCAAGACCGGGTATGCCATGCAGACATTTATTTGCGGTAGCGGCAATCGCCTGTAGGGATTCTTGTTCAAATGGAATAGATTCTGCGCCAAAACTGGATACGGCATCCAGCAACAATTGAACCCCGTTTTCCGCACACAGCGAGGCAATCTCATCTACCGGGTTTAAACGGCCTGTCGTTGTTTCATGGTGAACAGCCAGCACATGTGAGAAATCACCTGAAGCCAGCAATTCGGCCAGTGCTGCCAGGTCAACCGCTTCACCCCAGGCTGCGCTCAGCGCCTGGTGTTGAATACCGTATATGCTGGCAATCCGGCTTAAGCGTTCACCATAAACGCCATTTTCCAGCACCAGAACATTGGCATCAAATGGCAACAGAGAAGCCAGCATTGCTTCCATGGCCGACGTACCAGACCCTCCGACCAAAACTGCAGTCCATAAGGCCGGATCGCATTGATAGATGTCCAACAAGCCATGGATGACCTCATCCTGCAGCTCAAAATATTCAGGTTCGCGATGACATAAATCCATCTTCGCAACTGCCCTGCGTACGCCTTCACTCAATGAAACCGGACCTGGGTTGAGTAGAATTGATCTCACGTCAATATCCTGATTGAAATCGGGTTAAGAAATATCACTATGGATCTGAAGTAACTATGCGGGATGACTCACGACCCACAGCCAGATTCCACAGCTCAACAGGTAGAGTGAAATTGGCAGTTCGCCATTGCGGATCAGAGATTGGTAGGTATCCCAGCCTTCAGCCTTCAAATCAGCCCAGCGAAAGCGACCCGGGTATGATGGCACGAATATTCTTACTCCAGACACGCCATTCATCTTCGAAGATTCTTTCCAGCTTGGCGTCTTCATAGGCAATCGCCGCCGGATACCAGACAAGGAAAAATATCAAAACACCGCCCGCCACATACAAGTTAGCAGCAGCCAGCGCAAACCCGATCAGAATCAGAAAGTTACCCGTGTATAAAGGGTGTCGTACCAGGGAATAGGGTCCCGTTGAAGCGAGCTGCTTATTCTTGTGAATAAATCCGGCGGCATAAATTCGGAATACCTGGCCTGCAAACGCCATCGCCAGCCCAATCGCCACAGTTCCTGAATCCAGCTGTGCGAAATAGGCGCATACAGCCACTAGCAACAAGCCAATTCCCTGGCGTAAAATTTCATTAAAGCGAATGCGATCAAACCAACCCAAAAGGCCGGTTCGTTTTACCCATCCGTGCGGTTCGCTCTGTGGCCATCTATCACTCCCGTTAATCTGTGCTGATTTTACTCGATTTCAGCTTGCGATATGACTGTTTTATCTGCCAATTTAATATGAAACCAGTCATTTCGAATATCATTGCAGGGATATCCATGGAGTATTCACGTCAAGGTGTTGCATCAATCGACGCGCCACACTGGCTGGTTTAACAGATGGACGAGGGCAAGCCTTCCGGGACACCCTGTCGGGTTTCGATATATTTGAAAGCCGGTGCTTTTGCCTGCAAAAAACTTTCAATTTCCCCGGGAATCTGCTCGTGGCATGGAAAATACTTTGATAGCCACAGGCAGCAGCAACGGCAGGAAAATCCACTGTTGAACTGACCGTGCCCTGCCCGCCTGTAGACTCGTGAACGTGGTTATCAAGCAACAGGTGATAATAATTGTTACCAGCATAAGCACCCACGGTCGCCATATTACCCAAACGCATCAATGCAGCACCATCACCATCTATAACGATGACTTTTTTATCCGGCCTGACCAATGAAAGACCCAGGCCCAGCGAGGCTGCGCAGCCCATGGAACCCACCATGTATAGCTGGTTTGGGCGATCATCGATCGCGTACAACTCGCGCCCGCTAAAAGCCGGTGGAGGCGATCAGCACCGTTTCCGTTACATCGGTACAGGCCACGAGTTCTTTAAGAACATCGTGCCGGCCTGGTGCTGGGATCTCCGTGAGATTTCCATTGCTGTCATATGTCCATCAGCTGATTTTCGAGGCCTGGCGTACCTGACCCAGCGGGTACGGCGCCACCATGCCCTTTTTCATTATCAGTGCGTATGGCCTGCCGCTTGAGTCCATGTGGCTTAACGGCGGTTTGCAGTGCGTTTTCCCACATCTCTTCGCTATCCGGGAACCAACCCCATGGAATTTCGCATGGTCTCCAGTAGCTCTGCTGTGATCTGCCCCATCAGCTCGTGCTGTGGTTCATCCGGCTTTGCCGGGTTCGCCCTCGCAAGGTGATGATCAGCAGTACGGGGATCCGAAATATTTGGTTCAACGAGGTCAACGGGCTGACGGCATTACCCAGACCGGAATTTTGCATCATCGCAACCGAGCGATGCCCGCCCAGTGCCGCGCCGGTGGCAGCAGCAACCGCATCACCCTCGTTGGCAGATGAGACATAGAGTCAGTTCTGCATCACCAATGGTGTAATTGATAAACGGGGTCAAAAAAGAACAGGGCACCCCTGCCCAGAAAATCAAAACCCATGCGCCTCGCTGGTCCGACAAATTGACTGGCTTCTATCACGATGATCGATACCTTTTTAAACTGATCCTGATAAGAGAAGTGGTTGTTCAACATTACGTATTCAACCTGAGTAACTGTGCTTACCTTTGCGCCAAACCAGAGCGTAGATCATGGCATTAATGAACTGATCGTGCCTGAGTTTGGTCTGGTTGAAAATGAAGTATCGACCGAGGATTTACTACCTGCTCATAGGGGGGCGACTATCAGTCATGAGATTATCTAGAGTCATCTGCGCCTGTTTCGGGTTAGCAAAATCTCGAGCTTCTAACATCTCGCATTCGTCCCTTACCATTTGATTGATAGTGACCGGATAGTACTTGCAGTCGTCGGGGCGGTCGTAATAGATGCGGCAAATATACTTTTCTTGATTGGGAAGTTTCTGTAGCCATGGGCATCTCACCATCTGTTTTCCGGTGACGGGGCTTATCCAGATTTTCCCACCGCTAACATAACTGAAAATCCCTGGCCTGTATGTTTCCCACCAATCTATCTCGCTTTTTGAAGCAGATAGACCGCCGTCACTATAGTGCGTGCAACACTTGCCACACTGATTACAGTCTTTCACCGTATTGTTTGTTTCCGTGTAATCGAATATTGGGTTGTAACTCGCGTCAGCTTTTGGCTAGGGCTGTGGATGGACATTCAAAATTTGTATCAGGTCTCAAGCTGGCTACTCTTTGCTGATATTTGAGAGTTGAACCCCTAAATCACAATTCCCAGCTTGTACCATTACCAATCCATCCGGGCGAACTTCATAAGCAAATCCTTTATATGTCTCCCCATTGTCCAATAAGACAATTACGGGAAGTGGTTCTTTCAGTTCATGCGGGACACCCTTAACTTTCGCAGCAACTAATTCAACTTTTATTTTATCAACATTGGTTCCAGGCATATTCACGTCCATTTTCAAATTCTCTATTTAACTCTACAGTACTTGTAGCTGCTCTGCTGCGCAATAACAAGTAAAGAGCGTCCTCTACCGGTCGAGGCTGTATCCGGTGCCCTTTTCTCAAGCTTGCGGGAGCGCCTCAATCAATGCCCTGGCTACCCTGATGTTGTCGATTTCGTCAGCCTGACACGAAAAATTCAACATCTTTATTTTCTTTCTGAGCATCCGGGTGCTCATTCACCTGGAGTATGTTCAAACGCGCCCGCACGCTCCAGATCATCAAGATTATTGATATCCATCCAGTGACCATTCACGTATTGCACCTGTGGTACGTGTCCGTCTTTTACCATCTGGTTAAGTAAATCCGGTATATCCAGGGTATTGAAGTCCTGCCTTTGCTTCAGTGTTGCCAGTGCTGAACGAAGTTGTTGGGCACCCTTGCCTGCTACCCGCATCATGCCAATCCAGCGTCCGTCTGGATGCTGCCCCTGGCTTTCAGACTCTGATGTGACTTTTTTAAGCGTTACTTTTTGTTGGTACATTGCGCGATTATCTGGCTCAGAACAGTAAGCCAGATCATTAACGTTTCCGGATTTGCCGGAAATCGGTGATGAATCCACCGCTACCAGCAGTTCTGCATCCCAGTCGAGAAGATTGTGCAACATGTACGAACGGAACAACAGATCGCCGTAAATGATCACGGTGTCTTCACTGATACCTTCTATGGCACAGCTTAAAGAAGCCAGTTCACCGGTGGACTCCCAGCTTTCATTGATAACGATATCGGCACCCTGAATATCGATGGCGTCATGACGGTAGCCAGCAACCACGGTAATATCATTAATTCCCTGTTTTTTAAATTTATCAACCTGGCGCCGTAGCATCGGTACACCAGCAACAGGCAGCATTACTTTGGGTCTTTCACGAGTCAACTCATCCATACCACGCCCCCTGGATGCCGCCAGCACAATCGCCGAGACCGGGTGACTGCCACCACGGGCATAGCGTTTTTCAGCCTCGAGCAGTTCGTCCGCGCCCTGTAAGCGAAAGATCTCTGAAACTGTTGCGATACGCCCTTCACTTTCAACCAATGAGCGTGTCTCATGAATATTGGCTGCGGTTGCCTGCATGGCGGTAATACTGGTTCGTATCATATGATTGGCCCAGATCACCAGGCTGATACCGGCCTGCTCAAACACTTCGGTCGGGGTTGCGTAGTACTTGGTGGGCACCAGCACCAATGGACTGCGGTTGGCCCACTCGGCCGCAAACTCCAGAACCTCATCGGGCTGACTATGTTTGCTGTGGATCAGAATCGCATCCGCACCTGCTGCATGGTAAGCCTCCGCCCGTTTCAGGGCTTCGTCCAGACCCCAGCCTGCAATAAAAGCCTCGACCCTGGCAACAATGGAAAAATCATCATCAGTTTGGGAATCTTTACCCGCCTGAATTTTACCGCAGAAGGTCTGAATATCCTCCAGTGGTTGCGCTTCACCCTGGATAAAACTGTTGGTCTTGGGAAACAACTTGTCTTCAATACAGACACCGGCCACGCCGATCTGGCCGAGCTTACGTACCAGCCTGCGCATATTATTGAAATCACCATAACCGGTATCGCCATCCAGCAGGATCGGAATGCTGGTGACATCGGTCATGAATTCCAGTTGCTGCACCACCTGGGTCCAGGAAAGTTCATTGTTATCGCGCACTGCATGCTGGGCCGATAAGGCCAGCCCGGAACCCCAGATACCCTTGAACCCGGTTTCCTCTACAATCCGCGCAGACAAGCCATTGTGGGCTTCGAGGATGAATTCCGTCTGGCCGGAAATCAGCATATTTTTCAGTTGGGTGGTTTTACGCACAATTTTTTCTTCCTGAGTCAAAAATCAACCAGGTCTTTTCTGATCGCTGGCAATATCTGTTTGATGGCCCGTTCCACGTCTTCCGGAAAATCCACTTCAAGCCATGGCAGACCACTGATATCCTCACAGGCAAACATGGATGGCTGTGCCAGTAGTACATCGCGTAGAACTTCCTCATGCGGTGCGTCCAGCAGTCCTTCAGTTATATAATCGGCACAAGTTTGCGCAATTGCTGCAGCACATTCGCTGTTAAATTTGAAAAAACCTACCGACTCACCCAGTGAGTCGTATTCAAGTCCATCTGTTAATTTTTTTCTGAATTCAACCATTTTTCCCTGATGAATCGCAATTTTGACCGGCTCGTCACCCTGTGCAAAATCCCGGTCGATCAGGAAACAATTCTGCTGCGGTGATTCGGTTAGTCTTTGCATTATTTGAGGATGAAATAACACATCTGCATCCAGAACAAGCACGGTCTCACCACTGGTCATCGCTTCTTTTGCAGCAAGCAGGCTGAGTACACTACCCTGGGTAAATGCCGGGTTATAGACAAATGCTACTTCAGGACGTGAGGCCAACGTACCAACATGGTCAATAATCAAATCAGCCTCATATCCCACCACCAGTGTTACCTGCCTGACACCAAGCTGAAATAATATGTCCAGTTGACGGGCCAACAGGCTCCGCCCACCGAACTCCAGTAGGCACTTGGGCCGGCCATCGGGGTTGAATTCAGCCAGGCGGTTGCCTCGCCCGGCGGCAAGAATAATTGCATGCATAACTTGCTTCCCTGGTTAAGCGGGTATTGTAACCTGCGAAACACGCAAAGCGGGTGCCACTGCTTCTCTAAAAAGTTTCCCAAAGTTGCAATTGATCGCGATAGCCTTTTTTCTCAGTCTCATCCAGAAACGAGGCCTCCAGAGCATTCCGGTTTAATTGCTGGAGTTCTGGCCAGTTAAATCCGAGTGAAGCAAGCGTCAGGTACTCGTTGTTCAGACTGGTGGAAAACATCGCCGGGTCATCAGAGTTGATGGAGCAGTACAATCCAGCATCAAACATTTCTCTGATTGGATGCATTTCGCCATGTTTTACAATTCCGAGGCAATAATTACTGACCGGACATACCTCCAAAGGGATTTTCCGCAAACGCAGCATTTCCACCAGTGCGGGGTCTTCAACACAACGAACACCATGGCCGATCCGCTCAACCTGTAAACCGTCAATGGCTCCCCATATACTTTCCGGACCGGCGGCCTCGCCGGCATGGGCTACTGTTCTGAGTCCGGCACGGCGGGCTTCCGCGAAAGTTTCAGTGAACAGACCGGCTGGAAAACCATTCTCCAGGCCACCCAGGCCGAGACCAATAAACAGGCCACGCTGTTGACCTTTTAACACAAAATCCAGTACCTGCTGTTGGGATTCGGGCATCATGCGGGCAATATCTGGAATCAGCTTGACCACACAGCCGTATTTATCCTGGCCTGCTGTTACCGCCGCTTCAATGGCATCCAGTGCATCATCATCTTCAAATTGCTCGATGATGAATGTAGCGCTCAGATATGCTTCGGTATATACGATGTTTTGCTCAGATTGATGTTTGAAGAAGTTGTCGATCAACAAACCGTAATCATCTGTCGTTTTTAAGCAATTGACCGCCGCTGTGTACACTTCAATAAAATGCGGGAAGTCACGAAACTCAAAAAAACGTTGCCATTCCTGTCTGGATTCAACCGGTAAATCTATATTGTTTTTCTGGGCGATCTCAAAATAGGTATCGGCATCAGCCGCACCTTCGATGTGCACGTGCAACTCTAATTTTGGCATCGTCCGCAAGTGATCCTTGAGATGATCAGAAACCGGAACGACTGCGGATACTTGTTTCATTGATTTATTTTTCAATTTGATCAGTCGCCGGTGGATTGGTGACTTCTTCCGGCAAGCTTAACAGCAACGCTATGAAGGATGTGGCTTTCGAACGGACAGGAAAGAAAAAAACGGAGCTTGAAATACTAGGCTGAACAGGGCGACACCATAAACCATGCTCTGGACCGTGTACCAGTAAGGGATATCAGTGCTCAGAGACAAGGCCAGGGCAATGGCAACCGCGCCACGAACACCACCCCACAGCATCAGGTGTTGTTCCGTCAGTGTTAACGGGCGTTGGCGGGGAAGATGGGAAAGTGGTCCGGCACCCAGGTAAATAATAGCTGCGCGGGAGAGCCCTCCGGCAAAAACCCCCACTAGCATGGGTAGCCAGTGAAGATAGAACATATTGATGGTAATACTCATGCCCACGAGGAAAAACAGCATCGATTCGGACAAAAAACCCAGTATCCGCCAGGCACCAAACGCGGTGGCAACGTCTTTTTCCTTGCGGTGTTTTCGTTGCAACCAGGCAATGGTCAGGCCGGCCGATAGTGTTGAAACGACGCCTGACCAGCCCAGTACGTGCTCACCGATCCAGAAACTCATAAACGCCAGCACCAGCGTAACTGAAGTTGTCAAAACCACGTCATTCAATGGGCTGATAATCAGATCAAATATCCAACCTAGAAATAAACCCACTAACACACTGCCAGCCAGTACCAGCAAAAAGTGACCAAAAAAACCAAGCAAACCAGGGTCATACCCTGGCATGGTCAGAAGAGAAGAAATCATCACGAACAAAGTGATGGTGGTGGCGTCATTGATCAAGCTCTCACCTTCCAGAATACTGACAACGCGCCCGGAAGAGATTTTACCGTTCAGAATACTGCTCATCGTTGTCGGGTCCGTGGCACTTATCATGGCACCGCACAGAATTGCCAGTGCCCACATATTGCCCAGTAGACCACCGGTTAAAGTCTGGATAACAAGCGCAGATATCAGTGTTGCGATGATCAATAGCGGAACAGCCAGGCTGAATACCAGCAATCCTTCGCGGCGTAACAGGCGCACATTGATATTGACCGATGCCTCAAAGATCAGCATGGGTAAAAGCAGGTAAAAAACCAGGTCACGTAAAATGTCCCAGCGCAATCCCGTGTCCTGGCCCAATGAAACCCAAATCTCCGAAATAACAAAACCCAGTATTACCAGTGCAACAGGCAAGGGTACGATTTTTTGCTTCGACAGCGGTTTGGCCAGCACGGCGGCTGCCAGTATGCCAAACATCAGGAAAGGTAGAAGGCTGCTAATCATTCCAATTTTATCGCATGTGGATTTTTGTTACGGTTATTGATATGACCGGATAGCGGGAGAATTATTTCACGGCGCTCCCGTATGGATGATGTGCCGTCGGTGTGAGGACAATTCTCAGACAGTTATCGAGTGTGTCGCCTTAACTTCCTCAATAACAACATACGTATGTGTCTGTTTGATATCGGACATGCGCGCCAGGGTTTCGCCAAGAAAGTCACGATACTCAATCATACTGCTGGTGCGAACTTTCAGCAGGTAATCGAACCCGCCCGCCACCATGTGGCACTCCATCACTTCCGGACACAATCCTACCTGTTTTTTAAAGCGCTCAAATACATCAGGGTTGGTACGGTCGAGCAAGACCTGGATAAAGCTGATTACCCCTGCGCCGAGTTTTTGCGGATTGAGCAGCGCCACATAATCGAGGATATATCCATCAGCCTCGAGGCGCCGAACTCTCTCCAGGCAAGGTGTTGGACTCAGGTTAACCGAGCGCGCCAGGTCTGCGTTTGTTAAGCGACCATTGTTTTGAAGTTGACGCAGAATTTTGTGATCAATACGGTCCAGAACCCGTTCTTTCAACTTTTTCATAGCACGTTCACCTGTTTAAATGACATTACTATAGTGTTTATATCGTTATATCTTGCAATACAGTAGCATATATCGCGTTTTTATATTGATTTTGTAACATAATAGACAATACATTTGTCACCACAACAGAGGTCTGTTTCTGTGAGCAACACTGCGAATTCACCACTATCAAAAGCCCGTCTGACCCTGCGTCAGGCGACCCATGCAGACGAGAACAAGATCGTTGCAAGCACGCTGGCAAATTTCCCGCTGAGCCTGGCAGCGTGTGGCGAAATCGTCGATACCGCCCATGCTATCGTCACGAAATCCAGGGAGATGACTGCCGAGCGCGGTACGCTGGATGCATTTATGCAGGAATTCGGCCTTTCCAACAAGGAAGGTGTGGCACTCATGTGCCTGGCCGAGGCGCTGTTGCGTATCCCCAACGCCGAAACCCAATCAGCGCTGATCGCCGAGAAGATGGCCTCGGGCAACTGGGCCGATCATCGCGGCAGTTCGGAAGACATGTTTGTCAACGCCGGGATATGGGCGCTGATGCTGACCGGTGGTGTTATCAAGCTGGATGAAAATGCCAGCCGGGATGCTGCCGGCTGGGCTAAATCTGCGATCACGCGACTAAGTGAGCCGGTTATCCGCAAGGCTACGCTGCAGGCCATGCGCATCATGGGCCATCAATTTGTCTATGGCCGCACCATCAAGGAAGCTCTGAAGCAAAGGGCAAAACGTGATAAAGGCTCGCAGCTTTTTTCATTCGACATGCTGGGCGAAGGTGCCCGTACTGCAGCTGACGCCGAACGTTACATGGATCTCTATCGCCAGGTCATTAAAAAGGTTGGCAAAGCAGTGGAGGACGAAGGTGATGACATTGGTGCACGGTCATCCATTTCCATCAAGCTTTCAGCACTACACCCCCGTTATGAGGCTATAAAGCAAAACCGTGTGCTGACCGAACTGCTGCCACGGGTTAAAGAACTGGCACTGCTGGCCAAATCCCACGACATGCAACTAACAATAGACGCTGAGGAAGCGGACCGGCTGGACATCTCGCTGGATATTTTCGAAGCACTGGCCAGGGATAAAGATCTTTCCGGCTGGCAGGGACTGGGGCTGGTAATACAGGCTTATCAGAAGCGTGGGCCCACACTGGTCGACTGGCTGATCGCACTGGCCGAAGATACCGGGCGACGCTTCCCCACCCGCCTGGTCAAGGGTGCTTACTGGGACACCGAGATCAAACATGCCCAGGAACTGGGTTATACCGATTATCCCGTCTGGACACGCAAGGCGACAACCGACCTCTGCTACCTGGTTTCCGCTCAGAAAATGTTGGCGGCCCCGCACGCTTTCTATCCTCAATTTGCCACCCACAATGCGCACTCAATGGCGGCTGTGGCTGCTATGGGCAAAGGTGTGGAAATGGAATTCCAGCGTCTGCACGGCATGGGAGATCTACTCTACAAGGCCGCGGGCATGGTGATCGAAGATATGCCCAGGGTGCGCACCTACGCACCGGTTGGCGCGCATGAAGATCTGTTGCCCTACCTGGTACGCCGTTTACTGGAAAACGGTGCCAATTCAAGTTTCGTCAACCGCTTTATGGATGCTGCCGTACCGGTATCGGACGTGGTAACCGACCCGGTTGAAGCTGTCGCCGCCATGACTGACAAACGTCACAGTGGTATACCGGTGCCGATGGACCTGTATGGTGACAGGCAAAACTCTTCGGGTCTGGATCTGGCGAACCCGCTGGAAACCCAGGCACTGGTGGAGGCACTGGCGGCAAGATCAAATACCACCTATGAAGCCCCATCCATTGTCTGCGGCAAGGCCGTAGGCGGTGAAGAAATTCCGGTGCTGTGCCCGGCAGACAAGCGAATCCTGTTGGGCACCAACCGGCATGCTGAACCGGAGGATATCAACCGGGCACTGGATGCGGCAGTTACGGCTCAAAAAGACTGGAACACATTGGGCGGTGAAGCCCGCGCCCAAATTCTTGAACGTCTTGCGGACCTGATCGAAGAACACCGTGTACCCCTGCTCGACCTGCTTGCCAGGGAAGCCGGGCGAACCATCGCCGACGGCATATCCGAGGTGCGGGAGGCAGCAGATTTCTGTCGCTATTATGCTTTACAGGCACGCCTCAATTTTGCTGAACCAAAAACTCTCAAATCCGCCACCGGTGAAAGTAACCAGCTTTCCCTGCATGGCCGGGGTGTGTTTTTCTGCATATCCCCATGGAACTTCCCGTTGGCCATTTTTACCGGCCAGATCACCGCGGCACTTGCTTCAGGTAATGCAGTCATTGCCAAACCTGCTGACCCGACACCGTTGGTGGGGGCCTATACAGTCCGGTTGATGCATGAAGCCGGTGTTCCCACAGATGTATTACACCTGCTTATCGGGCGAGGGTTCGAAAATGGGTGCTGTGGTTGTATCGGATGAGCGTGTGATTGGTGTGGCCTTGACCGGCTCAACCACCACCGCCCAGACCATCAACCGTGCGCTGGCTGCCAAAAACGGCCCCATCAACACGCTCATCGCCGAAACCGGCGGACAGAATGTAATGATCGTCGATTCCTCTGCTCTGCCCGAGCAGGTCAGTGACGATGTGATGACGTCAGCCTTTTCTTCCGCTGGCCAACGCTGTTCGGCCTTGCGCGTGCTTTATGTACAGGACAGCATTGCCGACAAGGTCATCCAAATGCTGAAAGGCGCGCTGAATGAGCGTCAGATCGGTGATCCACTCGACCTGTCTACCGACATCGGACCGGTGATCAATGTCAGTTCACGCACCGGACTGGAAAAACATATTGACCGAATGCACGAAGAAGCCAAACTGATCGGCAGGGGCAAGGTGCCCAGTGGTCTCGAAAACGGCTCCTTCCTTGCACCGCATATATTCGAAATACCTTCCCTCTCCATGCTCAGGGACGAGGAATTTGGTCCTATCCTGCATGTAATTCGCTATGCACCTAAGGATATTGACAAAGTCATGGCTGAAATCGGCGATACGGGTTTTGGTCTCACCTTCGGCATCCATTCACGCATCGAGGGTTACTGGCTGGATTTGTTCAGGAAAAATGCCGTCGGCAATACCTATGTTAACCGGAACATGATCGGCGCAGTCGTGGGTGTCCAACCCTTCGGCGGCATGGGGCTTTCAGGCACCGGACCCAAGGCAGGCGGACCACATTACATGCTGCGCTTCGCCACCGAGAAGATTTTGACCATTAATACCGCGGCCATCGGTGGTAATACCGATCTTTTCAGCTTGAATGAAAGTGATGGTGTTGCCCCAATCTGAAATATTTATCCCATTCCATTGGTCTGTTATTACACAGGTTTGACTGTCTTATAAAGGAGGCTGCCAGCTAATGACACCAATAATTGATTGTGCCAATGAATTTCGATGAATCAATAGCCGAAGTCACGATTGGCCAAAGGTCTTCAAATTCACGTCCGGACAATTCCTATGGTCTTGGCAGGGAAATCAAACACACCACCAGTATCTGCCCCTTTTGTCTGGAACCGGTGGATGCGCTGGTGTTTGAGCGTGACGGCGAGGTCTGGATGGATAAATGCTGCTCCAGCCACGGTCACTTTTCCGCATTGCTATCCTCGGATGTGCGGCACTATATTGAGTCGACCACGTCTTCCTTGCAGGGAGTGTCCTGCTGCGGAAGCGGCTGCAGTGCACCGACCCCGGACACCCTTCCAGAGCACGCACCGGGGATGAATTCAGCACCCTGGACCAATCACAGTTGCACGATCCTGATCGAAATCATAGAGCGTTGTAATCTCAGTTGTCCGACCTGTTTTGCCGGTTCCTCGCCACAACATTCAAAGATGATGAGCATGGAAGAGTTCACCCGCCAGGTAGACCAATTGATCGCGGGTGGCAAAAGTGGCTCCGACATGATTCAGTTATCCGGCGGCGAACCCACCATACACCCGCAGTTTTTTGAAATGGTCGATTTGCTGTTTGATCGCGGGTTTAAGCAGGTTTGTATCAATTCCAATGGTTTAAAACTGGCACGACCGGCTTTTGCGGAACGTCTGGCGAGCAGTATGGACAATAGTTCCGGCGGCAAGCTTGCGGTGTACCTTCAATTTGATGGATTTGAAGACAATACCCATGCCGTGCTACGTGGACGCAAAGACTTGCTCGATATCAAGCAGCAGGCATTGCTTAACTGCCAGCTAAATAACATTACAGCCCACCCCGTGATGACCCTGACACGTGGGGTGAATGATCATGAAGTGGGTGATTTTGTACGGCTGGCAATGGATAACCCGGGGCTCAAGAATGTCGTCATTCAGCCCGCCATGTATTCGGGGCGTTACGACAATCCCCGGCGCCAGGACAGGATAACACTGGCTGATGCGGCAGCCATGATCTGTGATCAGTTTGGGGTGTTCTGCCCACAGGATTTTGTTCCTATTCCCTGTTCAGATCCCAATTGTTTCGGTATGGCAGTAGCTTTTCGAACCCGTCACGGACTGTTACCGGTTTCTCGTTATTTTCCCCGCCATGAATCCTGGGGACAGTGATGAGGCGCGTGTTTTGATCGAAGCATTTTCTGACACGATCAATGGACCGCAGGGGATCAGCGAAGCCATTCGATGGGCCACATCAAAAGGGTCGGATAGAAACCGTGATGCAAGACCTGGATGATGCCGGTGTTGATGCGCTCCTGGATGCACTCATAGAAATACAGGCCGGCACCGATGATCTTTGGGACAAGTTGCTCACCATCAGCATCAAGCCATTTATGGATGCCTGGACCTATGACCAGGACCGTATAGACCAGTGTTGTGTCCATATTCTTGACGGCAACGGCAATCCCGTGTCATTTTGTGAGTTCAATGCGATAAACCGGCCACGTCTGAATCACAGCAATGTGACCGGAAGCCCCGGCAGGCATCACTGACATCCGTCTGGTCCCGGCATGAAATCCAGCACTTTTCATAGTGCCACTATGTTGCTGCTTGGACTGACACTATTTTCTCTGACTGGAACACAGGCATTCTCAAACAACAACACAGATGCAAAAGAGGCCGAAGCTGCAATGAAGTTAAGCACCGATGTTGAAACCCCGCACTATTCGGACAAGCCATATATCGACCTGGTCAGGAAATACACCATTGATGGTGGTGATAAAGTTGATTACGAAGCCTGGAAAAACTCCACTGAAGACCTCATGCTGCTGGATCAGCAGGTGGCCATGATTGCCCGTGTCAGTCCGGGCAGTCATCCATCACTGTTTCCTACCCGGGCTACGCAACGCGCCTACTGGATCAACAGCTATAACACCTTGATTTTGCATGCAGTACTGGAATACTGGCCTTTGGAGAGTGTCCGAGATATTAAAATTTCCGTGAGTTCGAGGGTAATACCGGGAAAAGGTTTCTTTTATGATCGCAAGATTGTTGTAGGGGGCGAGAAGACCAATCTCTACAAGCTCGAAAAGGAAATGCTGCGTAATCAAAAAGATCCAAGACTGCATTTCGCCCTCAATTGCGGCAGTGAATCCTGCCCGGTGTTGCGCGCCTGGGAATGGAACGATGAGCAACTTGATGAAGCCGCACGTGAGTTTGTAAATAACCCGCAAAACGTCTCGGTGGAAAACGGAAATCTGTATCTTTCGAGTATTTTCAAGTGGTACAAGAAAGACTTCCCAAAAGACATCCCTGCTTTCCTGCAACAGTACGCGGAGGCGGATCTTGCGCAACAGCTTCGGGCCGCCAAGGATGGGAAATACCACAAACTCTATCAAACCTATGACTGGTCATTGAATGCCGGGGAGACAACGGGTGGCAAACATCAATGAGACAACTCCCCGATTGGCCATTCCGCCACAAAACACTGAATCACCCCTTTCATGTTGCTCGACTTTCTATGAACAGGACTGGGTCCGCAACCTGGCTGAGGATATCTTTCATCCGGGCGGCGAAGAACTGACGAGAAAAACACTGGCTGCCATGCATCTGCCTGCAAACGCCCGGATCGCAGATCTTGGCTGCGGCACGGGCACAACCGCTATTCTGCTTGCTAAAGATTACGGTATGCGAGTCAGTGCCATCGACATCAGCGCTGTTAATATAGAACGGGCCGCAGAACGCGCAAAGAAAAACGGCGTGTCCATCCACTTCAGCCAGTTTGATGTTAAACATTTGCCCAATGCAGACAATGAACTGGACGCCGTACTTGCAGAATGTACATTCAGTTTATTCAAGCAGCAAACAGCGGTGTTAGCGGAAATCAGGCGGGTACTGAAACCAGGTGGCAAGCTGGCAATAACCGACATGGCAACAGGCGGTGCTTTGCCGGGTGATATTGCCGCAGTGCTTGCCCCGTGGACCTGCCTGGCTGATGCGGTGGGGCAGGAAACCTACACAGAAATGTTTGTTGCAGCCGGGTTCGATATCCAGGCTATTGCAGATGAGAGCGCTGGTCTCACCAGCCTTGTCCGGATGCTGAAACGCAAACTGCTGTTGCTGGGTGCCGGTGCCGTATTGGGCAACGGTTCAGAGCAGTCTTTTGAGTTGCCGGATATCGACCTTGCCAGCATCAAATTCTGGCTGGACCGGTTTGAATCAGAAATCAAAAACGGAACCATACGTTATCTCCGCTTCAATCTCGTCTTGTCCTGAAAATTGAACAGACTACTAAAACGTGGGTGTCTTAGCTTTTTTTGCTTAAAATGGTAGATGTATCAACATTTCTCTGAGCGTATACTCCGCGGTTACGGCTCGAATGTTCTAAAGCCAATCATTCAGGAGATTTATTTTGATTCATATTGTTGGAATGGGATTTGCGTATCCGGAAGGAGAGATAAGCAATCAGTTCCTGGAAGGACTCGGCACAGGGACAACAGCAGAATGGATTTCTGAAAAAATCGGGATCGAAACACGCAGATCATCCCTGCCACTGGATTATATTGCCGAAACAAAGAATTGTGACCTCCGTGCCGCACATGATGTATGTACCGACACACCAACCAGTCTGGGTACTACCGCGAGTTTAATGGCCTGCGAGAAAGCCGGGATTGATCCCCGATCAGGTCGGAATGATTATCGCGAATTGCTGTACGCCAACTCAAACAACACCGGGCGAATCTCAACGAATTGGTAAAGCACTGGGGATAAAAAGTGTCAAAGCATTTGATGTGTTCACCGCTTGTCCGGCTTTTGCTCTGCATGTGGATTTTATCAATAACCACAAAGAAGAAACCCTTCCCGATTACATACTATGTATTTCAACTGCAACCCTGACCCAGAAGGTTGATTACAGCGACAGGACCGATGGTGCGATTTGGGGCGATGGTGCTGCTGCCTATATTCTATCGCCCAGAAAAGCGGGCAAGCTCGCAGTTCATTCTGCAAGTTATACCACTGACCCCATCAGAAGTGATGCCGTCAATGTGGATACCCTGGGTTATTTTCATCAGGATGGCAGAGCAGTCAGGAATTTCTCTGTTTTGCAAACCGTCAAGATGATGCGTGCCCTGGAGAAGAATAACGCGATTGACTGGAATCAGGATATCTTCATTGGCCACCAGGCCAATTACACGATGCTGAAACAAATTACCGGCAACCGAAAAGTCCCCGACAGCAACCACTGGCACAACGTTATCCATATCGGAAACCAGGCAGGGGCCGGTGCGCCAGCTTCGCTTGCTGAGCACTGGGATGACATTAAACCAGGCCAGAGGATCGTTATTGCAGTGGTTGGAGCTGGTTTGAGTTGGGGATCAATCCTGCTGGAAGGACAATAGACAGGCAAGGAAAATCAAAGTGACAAGCCAAAACCCGGATAAAAGTAATGGTACGTTCCATGTAGCCATCTGATATCGCGTTGGCGATCCCTACGAGCTTTCCGTTTTCGCGGGCCGTCACCAGGGAGTGAGAGTTGCGCAGGGCATAGATGAGTTCGTCAGGCCTGATTCATACCGATCTTCTCTGCCAGGTCAACATATCCGTTCCAGATTAATTTAGCCCTGATTTGCTCCTTGGTTGCTGAAAGCCACATCGTTGTTACCACCTTGCCATTCACCTTATAGTCCACCCACTCACGACCCCCAAAGCGTTGCAACTTCATGCCTGGTTCGTCCTTGCCGAGGTTGATGTAATTGGGTGGTGATGTGCCGGCTGCGATCATGGGTTCATCTTTGTCCTCAAAGTGCGCAGTTATTTTCAGCGTCTATACTCAATAGAAATGAGACGCATTTAACAAGTGCGTTCATTAAATCCATGACACGGATAACTATAAATAGCTGAGGGACTAAGAATATGAAGTATTTACTAACTACCTTAACAACGATTATGGCATTCGGACTACTAACAGTTTCTATGCCAGTTTTTTCCCAGACGCCAGACGAACAAACACCTGCCGAAAAAGTGGTGTGTGACTCACTGATGGAAGATGATGTGACCAAAGGCCGCATACTTGCAAACTACAATAAGAAAAAGCAGGACGGAGACCCTGAAATGCCGTGTATTTTGGTGCAGGAGTCGGGTGATAAAATTGCAGCGATTGATGGGATTATGTGGGACGGATTTGACACACCCGGGACAATATGTAATCGCCCAAGTATGTAAAGCGGAAGGTATCATTAGCCAAAATCTTTACCGATATATAGCCGTCGATCACTGGCGGCTCTTCCAATAAGAACTCCCTGACAAGAGGGGGTCACAAAGGGGGTAGTGACTTGTCACGGTGCAGATGTAGTATCTCGCAACCGGCCAGGTGCTGTCTGCAGCAAATCTGGACAGTGGTTATAGTTAATTCTCCCCACAAATGTGTTACACAGGTGTTACGGCGTTAAATTCTGTTTTTACAGGCAATAAAAAAGGACTGAGATTCTCGCCTAAGTCCTTGTTTATTTACTTTTTTATTTGGTCGGGGCGAAAGGATTCGAACCTTCGACCCCTACAACCCCATTGTAGTGCGCTACCAGACTGCGCCACGCCCCGACTCTTAGTCTCCCTGAATATTTAAGCAGGAAGGCCGCGGCATGTTACATGAAAAGGACTGGTGGGAAAAGTAGAAAGATTAGAATCCACTGAACTCAAGCCGGGATGCGCATGGCCCGGCCAGTCTCTCGACCAGTTTCTGGTCTCACCTTCTCCTGAACATAAAAAAGCGCCGGAAGGCGCTTCTCTAATTCAATATGAAACTAAAACTCAGCGTTTCAGCGCATGCAATACCTGTTCCAGTTCCATCCGTACCTGGCGAATGATCTGCTGGCTGCGGTTTACATCGTTGTGGGCGCTCTCGCCTTCGAGTTGCTGCCGGGCGCCACCAATGGTGAAACCCTGTTCATACAACAAACTTCGAATCTGACGAATCATGATCACGTCACCGCGCTGATAATAGCGGCGGTTCCCCCGACGTTTGACAGGTTTGAGTTGTTCGAACTCCTGCTCCCAATAACGGAGCACGTGTGGCTTGACGCCACACAACTCGCTTACTTCGCCAATCGTAAAATAACGTTTGGCAGGTATTGGGGGTAAGTCTTTTTCAATCCCCGGGTTCAACATATGCTTCGACCCTTGCTCGTAGCTTTTGCCCTGGTCGGAAAGTGACTACCCTGCGAGCGGAAATTGGAATTTCCTCTCCGGTTTTCGGATTCCGTCCCGGGCGTTGGTTTTTTTCGCGCAGCTGAAAGTTACCAAAACCTGATAGTTTTACGTTTTCTCCATTCTCCAGGGCTCCCCGGATGGTTTCGAAATACGCGTCTACGAATTCTTTTGCCTCACGCTTGTTTAAACCCACTTCATTGAACAAGCGATCGGCGATATCTGCCTTAGTCAGTGACATCATTAACCTCTAAGCTGTGCATCCAGTCGTTCTTCCAGTCCCTGAACTACGTTTTGAACCAAAGAATCAACGACTTCGTCTGTAAGAGTGCAAGAAACATTCTGTAAAATCAAGCCAATAGCCAAACTTTCGTAACCTTCTTCAACATTTTGGCCTGAATACAGGTCGAATAGTACCAAATTTGTAAGTAAATCGCCTGATAAATCAATCACATTGCTTTTAATTTCCGCAAAACTGATTTTTTCAGGTACAAGTAACGCCAAATCCCGTCTAACTGACGGAAAACGCGAAATATCTTTCGTGTGTATTATTTCGCGTTTAGAAAGTATATTAATATCCAGTTCAAAAGCCAGCACTGAGCCCTTGATTTCCATTTGTTTAAGGATGGATGGATGGACACTACCAGCCCAGCCAATATCGATACCATCAATTGAGACCATAGCAGCCTGTCCAGGGTGTAACCAGGGAAGTTGCGTATTGCGGAACTCTACTTCGCCTGTTTCACCACGTAGTGCCAACATCGACTCCAGATCGCCTTTAAGATCAAAAAAGTCGGTTACACGGCTTGCTACACCCCACTGCTCCGGTAATGCGCTACCGCAGGCAGCAGCGGCCACATGCAGGGATTCAACCAGGGTCTCATGCTGTTCAAACACCGTACCTATTTCAAAAAAGCGGACGCGATCCTGCTGCCGGCGTAAATTGCTCGACACGGTTTCCATCAAACCGGGTAATAACGCTGTACGCATCACTTCCAGGTCGGAACTGAGCGCATTGGCCAGTGGCAACACATGCTCTGCCATTGAGAACTGACCAAGCAGGCTGCGGCTGGTAAAGCTGTAATTGATTGCCTCCTGGTACCCGGCGGCACATAAGACCTGCTGAATGTTCTGTAACGACACCAGTTCTTCGCTGATTATCCCGGGGTCCAGTTCTCCGGCGGGCAAAGCGGCAGGAATGTTGTCGTAGCCAAATATCCGCGCGACTTCCTCGATCAAGTCTTCTTCTATTTCTATATCAAAACGATCTGAAGGTGCTGTAACCGTCCAGACCCCCTGATCCAAATCGGGCGCCATGCGTAAATTTTCTAAAATGGCGTTTACTTCAACTTCATCCAGCTCAATACCCAGTACACGATTCAAGCGTGCAAGCCGTAAGCTAACCTTGTTCTGAACCGGCACATGGGCTTCTGAGACAGCATGGATTAAAGGTCCGGCCTGTCCCCCTGCAATCTCCAGCAATAGCGCTGTGATGCGTTCTATGGCCCTCACCTGCCCCTGCGGGTCTACTCCACGCTCAAAGCGGTGTGAGGCGTCCGTATGCAGGCCCAGATCACGGGCTTTGCCCGAAATGATAGAGGGTTTGAAGTAGGCACTCTCAAGCAGGATACTGCTGGTAGCCTCGGTAACACCGCTATCCAGCCCACCCATGATGCCGGCGAGCGCAACAGGACCGGCTTCATCGCAGATAGCCAGCAAACTGTCATCAAGATCCACTTGCTTGCCATCCAGCAATTCAAGTGATTCCCCGTCACGAC
>PVMK01126974.1_pt1 | contig 45293 bp, 40 predicted proteins | sample 1853481 | NCBI WGS metagenome assembly PVMK01 (sample SAMN08533507, study PRJNA380276) | Marine sediment metagenome, whole genome shotgun sequencing project.
GCTCGCTGACGCTCGCTAGAAGTCCGAAGTCCGAAGCCCGGCGACCATCGAGATCGTCATTTCTGGTCGGATCTCGGACTTCGGACTTCGGACTTCGGACTTCGGCTTCCGCCTCAGCCGCCCGCATCGAGATACGCGTAGATCTTCTCGATGTTCTTGTCTGAGATCGTTGCCTTGTCGTAGAGGGGCATGCCCTTGGGACCCTCCCGCACGTCTGTCGTGAACGAGCCGAGCGATCCGAGTTCATCGACGAGTTCCGGTGCGACGATCGCACCCGCGCCCCTCAGCCCGTGGCAGGCTGCGCATGCGAACTGGAAGTACAAAAGTTCGCCGTCGACTATCGGGTCGCCCGTCTGAGCAAGCGATGCATCATCGAGTCCGAATCCGTCGTACGGATAGGTGACGTCGAATACTCATCTACGACCAACGGGCGGACGAGAACGGAGAGGCGTGGTCGGCTGATTCGCAGATCGGGTCCGGGTCAGAGGTAGTCGGCCTTCTCCAGCCATCGCATCGCAAAGAATCCTTCGGCTGCGGGGATGTAGAAGGTTGAGATCCTGAACACGATCGCCGCTGCGAATGCTTCTTCCGGGTTGAGACCGGCGAACACAAGCAATGAGGTCAACACGGCCTCTGCGACACCGATCCCGCCAGGGATCGGGACAAGCCCGGCCAACAGGTTCGTTGCGACGGTTGCTACCAACGTTGTGATGAGAGGGAGCGGTGTACCGATGGCTTGAAGGATGAACCACAGCACGATGGCCAGAATCGTACGCGCAGCGAGATTGCTTCCGACAAGGCCGAGGGCGCGTATGGGATCCTTGAGGATGCCCATGAGCAGATTCCAAGCGTCCCGAATGACGGGGAGGATCGTCTCGCGTAATTTCGCAATGCGGGTGATTGCGATCACAGACCCAACGATGATCACTACGACGATGAGAAGGATCAACCCCCAGTTGACGTCGGCGGTGTCGATCTCGAGCTCGAGGTCAGCGACGATGAAGGCGACAAGCAATATCAACGCTTCGACGGAGAAGCCAGCGACGCCGTCCAGAGCACCCTGGGTCACCGCGATGGTGGGGGGCACACCGAACTTTCTGAGGAACAGTGTATTCATGGCAACACGACCGGCTGCACTCGGTACTGCAAGTCCGATCCATTTCACCGACACCTGGAGGATCGTGAGTGGTCTGAGCGGGAGTGCGGAGCCAGTGGCGAACAGCATGCTGGTTGCTTCGAAGAAGAAGACGATGTGTCCTACAGCGAACCCGACGGCGACCCATATCCATGTTGCGTCCTGCATGACGTCCCACACCGCGACGAAGTCGATGTCTGTCAGCATGGATAGCAGCGCATACGCTGCCACGAGTGACAACGCAGGCATCACGAGATCCTTGATCCGGACCCTTCGAAGCTTCGCTGGTTCCGGCAGTTCAGCGTCAGCTGCTGTTGCGACGGCTTCTCGGAGTTCGCCGACGAACTTCTTTGGCTTCTCGACTTGCCGCCGCGCAACTCGGGTCAGCGCCGGCGTCTGGAGGAAGGGGAGGGCCTGTGAGAGGGTGTCAACTCCCATTCCGTCGACGGCAGCACGCACAGCTGCCTCGACGCCGACTTCGATCGCGCTGGAGTAGAGGAACGACACGATGTCGAGATTGATGCGGACGCGCGTGGCGTTGAGGGAAGTAGATGAAAAGTCGTGAAGGATGGGGGCACCATTGTCCTCCGTGAAGGCCTCGATGGTGAGCGATCCATGCGAGATCTCGGCATCGTGGAAGCTCCTGATCTCGGTCCATGCCGCGACAAGCAACTCATGCGTCAACGGGGCGTTCCCGAACGGTGTTCCTCGCCGTGTCGTTACAAGGAGAGCCATGTCATCTCCGCCGATCCCAGCTGCGAGGACCTCAGGAACCTTGGTTGCATGCTTCCCAACCATCAGGAGTGCCAGAGCCTCGTGCTCGACTGCCTGCAGGCGGCTGTAGCTGAATGTTTGGCCACCCTCGCGGTACCACAGGGTCCTCCACGCCTTGGTGAACAGTTGCGAGTCGGTGGCGTCACGCCCATACGCCTTCACCTCGATCGTTGTTCCGTCCGGAATCTCACCGAGCAGACGCTGGACACCCCAAGACTGGTCTGTGACGGGTGTCAGACCATGGACCGAAAGGCCGAGGTCAGCAAGTGCAGCTGAGACGGCGGCGACATCCGGATACCCGCGTGGGGAACCGAAGATGAGCAGCACGACACCGGCTGCGACGAGTCCCATTCCGAATCCGCCAACCGCATCGCTCGGGAAGCCGAACCCAAGACCGAAGCCCGAGATGGCTACAAGCAGCACCATCGTCCATCCGAACCTGCGTATTGGCCGTGAGAGGTGGGGCGACGACACCGCCACGGCCCCCGTTAGAAGGGCAACCCTCATCATCGGAAAGGTTGGGCTCACATCCCTGTCGATGAACTCGGAGAAGAGGGTGACCGCCGAAGCATCGCCTACCTGCCAGGAAAGGTATGCGCCGATAGCAAGCGAACCGGAGACGGCTAGCACGATGTCCCGAAGAAGGTCTAGGCGTTTCTTGCCCTCGCTGAGCACCGCGACGATCAGTCCAACGACCATCGCGAACCCGAGGAAGTACGCGACTGTGTACATCTGCTCGAACCACGACGGGACGCTCCGCGTGAGGTCGACGAGTGCCAATTCTGCAGCGGCCACTCGATCGGCATTCACTGCGGTCCACAGGATGAGGAAGAGGCCGATCCCGATCATGATCGCGTCGCCGACGCGCCTGGCCCGTGGCTGGTCGGGTCCGCTTGCGAAGTAGCGCTGCATCGGCTCACGCACGCTGGTCATTCTTTCACTCGCATGCCGGTGACATCGGAGATGTCTGCGTTGAGGGCAAGGCAGAGGTCCGCTCCGTTCAGCGTGAACGATACGCCTTCCGCGCCGCCTCCGATGGAGACGATCCCGGATGACACAAGAGTGTCAGCGATGACGGGCCATGGTAGTGAGGACCCGAACGGCGTGATGGTCCCTCTCACATAGCCGGTCACGTCTAGTGCCTCTTGGGCATCCGGCATCGATAGGCGGCGTTCGCCGACGACTGCACGGAGTTTCGGCCAGTCGATCACGCGATCGCCAGGAACGAGGACGAAGACGTAGTCATCCGCTCCCTTCCGCACAACCATCGTCTTGATCACGGCTGAGGCCGGGACGCCTCGGAGTTCGGCGGCTTCCTCAAGGGAGCCGACCTTTCGGTGGCGTACGACCTTGTGCTCAATCGACGACAGGCGCGGATCGGCGAACGCTGGTGTCTCACTCATCAACGATCTCAACATCGCATTGGTCGATTGCAGTTTCTTCGGCGATTCCGCCGTAGGTGGCTCGCTCCCATGCCGCAACGAATGCAATCTGGTGATCTGTGAGGGTTTCCGCATGACTCGGCATGCCTCCCTCGATCAGCTTGCCGAGTGCGCTGTATGTGTCGCCGTACGTTCGTTTCCAGACGTCAGAGCCGAGCGTGATCCATTCGATTTGGTCATCGCACGATGGGAACGTCTCAACCACCCCGGCGAGAGACGGCCCGACCCCGCCTTGCCCGCTGTCGCCATGGCAGGCGGAACAGACGTTTCCGTACACGGTGCGGCCCTCTTTGAGCGGCACATCTGCTTTGGCCCCTGCACATGCTGAGAGGGCGAGGAACAGGGCGAGGATGGTGGCCAAGGGTCCGGACATCGGGCGATGGTACCCCAAGGACACTCGGCGGTTCATGCATCCGACTGTCGCATTGTGTACCTTTGCGGCGAGAGTCTCTGGAGGAGGAAGTTCGATGGCGGATCCGCGCCAATCACCGATGTGGCCGGTTGCCACGAAGATGTTCAGCGTTGCGATGATCTTGTTCGTGTTCACCATCGTGGTGGGCATCCTCAATGGTCTCGATGTGTACACACCGGATCACGACACGCTGCTTACCCACGTCCACGCCGGCACCCTCGGTTGGCTCACGCTGTCGGTGTCCGCGACTGCGCTGCTCATCTTCACCGCGGGCGGGACGATGAGCGACGGCGAGGCGGCGTCGGTCACCCGCATGGCTTGGGTGATGACGATCGCGATCCCGCTGTACGTACTGGCCTTCTTCGCCGGAGATCGGATTCCGGGCGACCGAATCCATCGCCCGCTGTTCGGCTCGCTGCTCTTCATCATCGTCATCTGGTTCGGCGTGTGGCTGTTCCGTCAGAACCGCAAACAGGAGGAGAGCAGCGTCATAAGGCTCGGCGTCCTTCTTGCTTGGCTCTCGCTGACCGTTGGTGCTGTGCTCGGCGTGATGCTCGGCTACTTCACGACCAAAGGTGAGATCCCAGGCCTCTCAAACGACACTGCAAGTTCGCTGGTCGAGGCGCATCCGCCCTCGATGGTGATCGGTTTCCTGATTCTTGCTGCCGTGGCAATCAACGAGTGGGTGATCCGTGATGCGCGGCCGTTCAAGGACGACAAGGTCGGTGTGGCCCAGATGTGGCTCATATTCCTCGCGGGGCTGATCTTCATCGTCTCGTTCGCGACAGATAACGAAGACCTTCTCGGCCCCGCGACACTCATGGAGTTGATCGGTGTCGGCATGGTCGTCGGAAGGCTCCGGGCTGCGCTTGTTCCCTCGGGGTGGAGGGATGCCGGCGTTGCCATCTACTCGAGGGTCAGCATCCTGTTCCTGGTAGCGAACATGTTCGTATTGACCTATCTGCTGTCCCAGATCATCTCGGAGGCGATGGACATCGATGCGATGACGCCAGAGGACCTTGGCCTCATATTGACGCTGGATCACCTGATGTTCGTTGGCGTCATGACGATGGCTCTCTTCGGAGTCATCGCGATGGGAACGCACCCAGAAGGTCTCAAGACAGTCGACAAGATCGTTCTTTACGGCGCGGGCCTGGCGTGATCGGGTTCGCGATCGGATTGCTCACCGTTTCTGCGGAGATCAAGCGGGTGGCGACTCCCGTGCTCGGCACAGCACTGCTGATCGGCATCGGCATGTACATCATGGAGATGAGAAGGTCGGTCGAGGACGCTGCTTCCTGACGACGCGAAGCACCGTCCGAGCCGAGTCTCGACGCAGGGGTCTGCGCCGGTGTCGACCGCTGGAAGCATGATCCGCGATGACCTACCCGTGCTACGCGTCTCCCGACGCTTCGACGCGGCCTGACCGGATCGCCTTGACGAATGCGCGGTGGTCGCGCTCGTTCTGGTCGGCATACTCAGCTGCGAACGTGCCAACTGCCTCGTCGAACACGGTGCCGGAACCGAGATAACCGGAGATCGCCTCAGCGTCGGCGGATCTGGCATGTGCCCGTGCAAGTGTCCACCCGGTCAACTGCGCCAGCCTCGCAATCGACTTGGCTGACGTCGCTTCGATCTCGGGCGACGCTTTCATGTCTTTGAGTTGCCGCCAGTAGAAGTGGCGGTCGGATGTCCGACTCTCCGTCCAGCCGAGGAAGCTGTCGCTTGCGGCCTGCATCAACTTCTGTCCCACCACGATCCTCTGGCCGTGTCCGGCATACGTGCTGTCAGGGAGGAAGTCCTCAAGAGACGACCGTCCAGCCTCCTTGACCTGTAGAAAGAGAACATCATCATCGTCTTTCCCATTGAGAAACACGATGAAGCATCGTGTCCCGACGCTTCCCACACCGACCACTTTCACAGCTACATCCGTGATCGTGTAGCGGTTGAGCAGCGTCTGGAGGTGATGGGGGACAGACGAGACGTACGAAACGTATGAGTCGGTAACTGAGTCCATGATCTTTGCGCTGTCTTCCGTCACGGGGAGGTCCCGGAACGGGACGACGAGGCCCGGCTGGAGCGCGATCTGGAATCCATCACCGTCCTCGTTGCGTTCGGCGAGCTTCTTCAGTGCGTCGTGGCTGTCCTTGGATCGGGCCTTGCGTTCGAATTTCTCAGAGGCCTTGCGCCGCTTCTTCGACAGCTTGTCAGCGAACGCGTCTCGGATCTCATCGAATGTGAGGTCCAGATACCACGCGTCGAGGTATCCCAACTCGGCGATCGATGCCATCGTTGTTCGATAGGCGGCGCACGCTTCCATCGCAAGTTCGACCTCGTCAGCCCTCGAGTGGCCGTTGTGTCGCGCGGCGATCGCAAAACTGGTGGCGAGGCGTTTCAGATCCCATTCCCAGGGCCCCGGGAGTGTCTCGTCGAAGTCGTTGAGATCGAAGACGAGTTCCCGTTCGGGCGATCCGTACACACCGAAATTCGACAGGTGGGCATCTCCACAGATCTGGGCGTTGAGCCCCGTGGTCGGCGTCCCCGCCAGGTCCTGCGCCATGAGCATCGCGCCGGCTCGATAGAAACCGAAGGGGGTTCGCGCCATCCTCGCATGTCTCAGCGGGACGAGGGACTGGATCCTTGGAGCGTTCTGATCGGTTATCACCGCAACCGGGTCCGGTCGGTTCTTGGGAGGGTTCCAGCCGCTGTGGCTCGATCTCGGGACGACACGGCGCAGCGATCTGCCCCACTGGCGGCCAAGCGGTCCCGAACCAGTGGATGAAGGGCTCACTCGTGCCCCGCTTGGGATCCGTCTTGCTCATCCTGTGTGATGGCCCAGAACGCGAGAAGCGTCAGGAGGACGGCCCCAATGCTCTGCCAGATGGTCTGGGTCGAGTTCAGGATGGCCGTCGGTACAGGCGACTCGTGGACGTCGAGGGGAGGGACAGGCTCCGTTCCGTCGTCTGCGGCGTGATGCTTGCCTTCCATCATTGGATCGTCGCTAGAGATACTGCGTCATCGGGCACGTAGGCGACTTTACACACACAGGCAGGCTTCCTCGTCAGCACCGTGACGGAGTGGAATCAAGGTGTGCGAGTGGTGGGAGACAGAAATCGAGCAGTAACGCTAGGATACTGGCATGTCGCATCGACTCCACACCGAACGCCAGCGCGCTGGTCTGACGCAGACTGAACTTGCCGCGCGGTCTGGCGTGAGCAGGCAGTTGATCGGATCGATCGAGAACGGAAGGCACTTGCCGCGTGTCGATGCGGCCATCGCCATCGCGGCGGCTCTCGATGTTCCGGTGTCGCGGCTCTTTGGTGAGACACGACCCATCGTCGACGTCCTCAGCGGCCACGATGCCGCAAACGGAGTGCCGCTCAGGATTGGGACGGTGGGAGATCGGATCGTCGCCACCGAAGCGAGCTCGTCAGTTTCGGATTGGGAGGCAGCCGACGGGGTGATTGCCGATGGAGAGCTCTCTACGTTCGGGCCTGGGAGGCCGGGTCTTGTCATCGCCGGATGTGAACCGGGACTCGCGGTTCTCGAGCGGATACTCCGCGAGCGGGGGCATCGGCGCTCTCGATCGCGACGTCCACGAAGGCAGCGATCGAGGCGCTTGTTGCTGGACGGGTTCATGCAAGCGTTGTGCACGGTCCCGATGCCGATCGCATAGCGATTCCCGAGGGACTCGAGATCATTCGATATCGGCTGGTGTCGTGGCAGGTCGGACTGGCTGCTCCGACCGACTCCTACGGTCAGTGGTGGCTGCCCGCTCTTGCGGGCGAGATTCCGGTCGTACAGCGAGAGGCGGGCGCTGGCGTACAACGTGCGTTCGTCGGAATCGCTGGCTCGGCACCCGGACCCATCGTGGCAAGTCATGTTGAAGCCGCCAACTACGCCACTATGTCAGGGATGCCCGCGGTGACGATCGAGCCTGCGGCTCGTGCGGCCGGTGCCGTGTTCCATCCAATCGAGACGCACGAGGCGCAACTCTGGGTTGCACGGACGTGGGCGGGAGCTTCGGTGTTCGCAGAGGCGATGGATGTTGTTCTCGGTCAACGGTTCCGCATGAAGCTTGAATCCGTAGGAGGGTACGACCTCTCGTCCATCGGTGACGTCGCGTGAACGCGACGATCGTGGGATGGGTGGCGTTGATGCTCGCCGGATCGATCGCCGTATCGGGATGTGGCAGTTCCTCTGAGAGCGATAGCCGGGATGTTGTGGTGTCGGCAGCAGCTTCGCTCTCAGACGTGTTCCAAGACATGGAAGCCTCCTTCGAACGAGTTCACCCCGAATTCGACGTGCTGCTCAACATTGGCGGGAGCGCGGCGCTCCGCGAACAGATCCTTGAAGGAGCGCCAGCTGACGTCTTCGCATCAGCGAATGTCGAGACGATGCAGGAGGTCCTCGCTGCAGGTGAGCTCGAAGGCACTGCTCACGTGTTTGCGGAGAACCACATGGTGATCGCGGTCCCGGCAGGAAACCCCGGTGCTGTCATTGGGCTCGAGGACTTCGCGCGCAGGGACCTCTTCATCGGCCTCTGCGCGGAATCGGTACCGTGTGGCGCTTTCGCACGCCAGGTTCTGGCGAGTGCCGATGTGGATCCGTCGGTTGACAGCAATGAGCCGAACGTTCGATCCCTGCTTCTCAAGATCGGCCTCGGTGAGATCGATGCAGGAATCGTCTACGTCACGGATGCGATATCCGCAGCGGGGTTGGTCGACTCGATCACGGTTCCGGTCAACCACGACGTGACAGCCGAGTACCCGATCGCCCTGCTTGTGTCTGCGCCGAACTTGGCCGGGGGTGAGGCGTTCATTCGATTTGTCACATCGGCGGAGGGTGCAGCGATTCTCGAAGACCACGGATTCGAACTCCCATGACGGATGCGAAGCGGCGGACATCGGTACGGCGAACGCCCGTGGCGCTCCTCGTGCTTGCCGGCCTCGGTGTGGCTCTCTTCCTACTGCCGATCGTCGGGCTCATCGGACGCACTCCTTGGTCTGAGCTTCCGTCGTTGCTGACGAGCGACATCGTTGTCGACGCCATCCGCCTGTCTCTTGTCGTGTCGGTGGGTGCGACAGCGATGTCGGCGCTGTTCGGGCTGCCGCTTGCGTACGTTCTTGCGCGAGCCGAATTCAAGGGGCGGACGGTCGTTCGTTCGCTCGTTCTCCTGCCGCTCGTTCTTCCACCTGTCGTGGGTGGTGCCGCGCTGCTGTTTGCGCTCGGGAGAAGAGGCGTCATCGGGGAACCGCTGTACTCCTTGACTGGTCTGGTCCTGCCGTTCTCGACGTGGGGTGTATTGGTGGCCGTCACGTTCGTATCCATGCCGTTCCTCGTGATCACCGTCGAGGGAGCACTCCGAAACATGGACCAGCGATACGAACATGCTGCAGCCTCACTCGGGGCGGGGGCCTGGACGGTTCTGCGACGGGTCACCCTTCCGATGATCTGGCCGTCCGTCATTGCGGGGTTTGCCCTCACTTGGGCGCGTGCACTCGGTGAATTTGGCGCAACCATCACGTTCGCAGGGAACCTTCAGGGGCGAACGCAGACGCTTCCACTCGCGGTGTTCATCGCACTCGAAACGGATAGGGACACCGCCATAGCCGTGAGCCTGATCATGGTCGTCATATCGATGACCGTGCTGATCCTGCTCCGTGACCGCTGGTGGAGGTCGACATGATCGACGACACCGGTCTCGTGGCCAACTTCGGCATCGACCGAGAGGACGGCTTTGTCTTGGACGCTTCGTTGGACATTGGCCGGGGTCGGACCGTTGCGTTGCTCGGACCGAACGGTGCAGGCAAATCCACAGTCGTCGCGGCGATCGCGGGGCTCATCGCGGTCGACAGGGGTTCCATCGCACTCGACGGAACGATGCTTGATGCTCGGCGCCCCGACGTATTCGTTGCGAGCGAAGAGCGTGGCGTTGGTGTGATGTTCCAGGATCACTTGCTCTTCGCACACATGTCTGTGGCTGACAACATCGCTTTCGGCCTCAGAAGCCGAGGCATGTCTGCTGGTGATGCTGGCTCTGTGGCTTCCGAATGGTGCGATCGACTCGATCTGACAGGGATGGAGGGTCGATCGGTACGCGAACTCTCAGGTGGCCAGGCTCAGCGCGTCGCACTTGCGCGAGCGCTTGCGACGAATCCTTCGATCCTGCTGCTCGATGAGCCGCTCGCTGCGCTCGACGTGACCACGAAGGCGAGGGCTCGGAGGGTTCTGGGGGAACATCTCGATGCCTTCAGCGGTCCAAAGTTGTTGATCACCCACGATCCTGGCGAGGCCTTCCTGCTTGCCGATGAGGTCCATGTGATCGAGGACGGCAAGATCACGCAGGTTGGCTCGGCTGAGGAGATCACACGGAGCCCCCGGACAGAGTACGCAGCTGACCTTGCCGGTACGAACCTGCTGCGCGGTGAAGTTGCAGACGGAGTGGTTGTGGTCGGGACACACGTCGTGCATGTCGCCGACTCGCCGAGTGATGGACCGACGCTCCTCACGATCCATCCCCGAGCCGTATCGCTCCATCGGCAGAGGCCAGAAGGCAGCCCCCGGAATGCCTGGCAGACAACGGTATCCCATATCGAGGCCATGGCGGATCGTTGTCGTGTCAGCGTCGACGCACCCGTTCCGCTCACGTCCGAGGTAACGACGGAGTCCGTTTCGGCTCTTGGAATCGAGGTCGGTTCGACGATCTGGGTGTCCGTCAAGGCGACCGAGATCGACGTTCAACGCTCCTGAAGTGTTGGGGATCGCTGGCTTCGGCTGTGGTTGTCCGCCCGATGCGTGATGCGGGCTACCGTCATGACGCATGACGTGGCTTATCGAACCGTTCGAGCTTGCTTTCCAGCAGCGCGCCCTCGTGGGCGGCTCGCTTGCGGCGATCGCCCTCGCTCTCATCGGCACATGGGTGGTCATTAGAGGTATGACGTTCCTCGGTGATGCACTGGTTCACGGTGTCGTTCCCGGCATCGCCCTTGCGATCCTGCTCGACTTCAATGTCCTTCTGGGTGCAGCCATCGCGGCGATCGTCATGATCATCGGCATCAACCTCGTCCACAGCCAGACGACGTTCTCAGAAGACACCGGGATCGGCCTGTTGTTCGTCGGCATGCTCGGAATCGGCGTGATCCTGATCTCTCGCACCGCGTCGTATGCGGGAAGCCTCACGGGGATCCTGTTCGGAGATGCCCTCGGCGTGACCAACGATGATCTGATTGTGCTGGCTGTGGTAGCGCTGATCACCCTTGTGGCAGGCGTCGTCCTCTATCGACCATTCCTTGTGCTTTCTTTCAACGACCAGAAGGCGAAACTGCTCGGACTTCGTCCGGGAGTCACGCATGCTGTGATGCTCGGTCTCATCACCCTCACGATCGTGGGTTCGTTCCAGACCGTTGGCACACTGCTCGTCTTCGGGCTCTTGGTTGGACCTCCAGCAACAGCCGCTCTGCTTGTTCGTCGTGTTCCAGCGATGATGCTGACCGCTGCCGTGATCGGTGTGGGATCGGTGGCCACGGGCCTGGTCATCAGCTACCACGCCGACACCTCTGGTTCGGCGACGATGGCTGTCACGCCGATCGTGTTGTTCTTCATCGTGCTTGCGGTGCGGTCGATAGCCGATAGGTCGCGACGCCAGACAGTCTCCTAGGCGAGCCCAGATCCGCACACCGCCGGGCGCGACGAAGGGCGGGAGTTACCCGCCCCACGTCATCGTCAGTCGGTTTCGGCTGTGTCTTCTTCCTTGCTCGGACCACCGGTCACGAGCAGGATGATGAGCAGGACGATGGCGAGAATTGCGATTCCCAGGACGACCCAGCCCCAGATGGGGAAGCCCGTCTCTTCGACGATGACCTCGTCGGTCGTCTCGCCAGCCTCGGGGATGGCAAAGGTCTGCTCGTAGTCCGATCCGTCCGCTGCGGTTCCGGTCACGAGGAGTTCGCGACGTGAACCGTCAAGCGAGTTGAGATCGATCTCAGCGATCCAGAAGCCGGTCTCATCGACAACGGCCTTCGCGGTCAGCGTCGTACCGAGAACGGATGCCTCCGAGATGGAGTCTGGTTCGAACCGGAGCCCGCCCGTCGTGAGGAGGCGGTTCGGGTCGACCTTGACGATCGTCCATGCGTCTTCGATGAATGGGCTCAGGAGGACATTGACCGCACTCCCGATCTCAACGATCGTGCCGGCCGCAGGGTCCTGGTCGACGACGATGCCGTCCTCGTCAGGATCGTCAGGGTCGAGAACTACTTCGATCGACAGCCCTGCATCCTCCGCGGCCACCTGTGCCTCTTCGACCGTCATGCCCGTGAAGTCGGGCACGGTGGTGTCACCTGCTCCGGCCGACACGGTCACAGTCACGAGCGTTCCGGGTGCGACTTCTGTCCCTGCCTGTGGGTTGGTCTCGATGACCAACCCAGCTTCAACCGTCTCGCTCTCCTGCTCGACGACCTCAGTGGTGAGATCTGCAGCCTCAAGTTCCGCAACGGCGTCATCGGCCGCGTCGCCGACTACGTCAGGCACCTCGACGACTGTCGGTGGTGGCGGTCCGGTCGACACGCTCACTGCGACCTTTGACCCGATCTCGACCTCTGTTCCGGCTACGGGATCGGTAGCGATCACAAGTCCCGCTGCAACCGTGTCGTGCGGTACCAGCGATGTTGCAGCGACGAGGCCTGCACCCGCGATGGTGAGTTCGGCGTCTGCTTGGGCTTGTCCGACAACGTCTGGAACCTCGACGAGGGTCGGAGAAGGGGGTGTGATGTCGGCAATCAATTTCGTCATGGACGGAACGATGGCGAGTGCGATATCAATGCGGCTCCCGTCGTTCACGATGAATGCATCGGTGTACGAGTCGACTGACGCATTGATCGAGACGGTCGCGGATGTCTCCAGCACGGCGACGGTGACGGATGTGCCTGCGGCGACGGTTGTCACTCCGAGGCTGGCGCCAGGGGCGATGGGCTGGGGATCCCCGTCGTTGATGGACACGCTGAACTCGACGGACGTCGCGTTCGCTACGTTGTACTTAGCCATTTCGGCGGCGATCGGTGCAACTTCGATCGGGTATGTCTTGGCCGTATCGGTGTCGTTGCCGTAGCCCGAAACGATGGTTGCGGCTTCGCCGACGCCGAGCACGGCGACGCCGAAGCTGCCGTCGCTGAAGCTCACACCGTACGATCCGGCCGCGCCCCTCACGGTTGTAGCCAGATCGGCGTACACCAGATTCTCCGCTGCAGGTGACCCATCGACGGTGACCGAGACAGGATCTGTGCTCGCGCCGTTGATGAATCCGAGTTGGGCTTCTGATGCGATCTGGGCGCTCGCGGTGCCGACGGCTGCGGCGAGCAGACCCGCAAGCAAGCCCAACACGATCAGCGAACTGAATAGTCGTTTCATTGGTGGCCTCCTGATGCCGTTCGGGATGCCTTCCCAGCCCCCAGTTGTTGGCGGGAGGCTAGAGGAGGAATCCCGCTTGTTGCAGTCTTTGTTGTGCACCCGTGTTCTCGTCCTCCCACCGGTCTTGGCGGTGTGCGGGTTGGTGCGATCGGATCCTTCGCAACTGATCGCCACTCTGGCAGTCGCCTACCATCCCGTGCATGGGGAGCCTTTCATTCGCCGAGATAGTCACGATCCTGCTTGTCGTGCTCATCGTGTTCGGCCCCGACCGCCTTCCAGAGTTCGCAAAGAAGCTGGGCGAACTCATGGCGCAGGCTCGGCGGGCGACGTCCCAGTTCTCAAAGGACATCTCGACTGAGTGGGGAGATGCGGTCGAGCCGATCCGCGCCGTGAAAGACGACTACGAGGGCGTGAAGAAGGACCTCAAGGACGCGACAGCGGCGATTACCGGGTTTGGTTCTGAGGAGACGGAGGAGAAGACCTCAGACCTCAGACCTCAGACCTCAGACGCAGAAGTAGGCGATGACCCAACTTCCGTCCCCCTTTCAAGGGGGACGGGCGAGTCTGCGAGCCAGGGGGATGGTGGGGCAGAGACAACAGACAACAGCCAACAGACAACAGACGGAGCAGAAGCAGAAGAGACCACGGACCCCGGACCCCGGACCCCGGACCAGCAGGCGGAAGCGGAGGGGACCTCGGGCCAGCGGGGCGAAGGCAGTCAGGGTGCTGATACTGAGATGGGCGAGGCGTGACGACGACGATGCCGTTCTCGGCGCATTTGGTTGAGCTGCGGAGACGGTTGATCAAGGTCGCGATCGCCGTTGGCGTCGGTGCGCTCATCGCCTACTACTTCAACGAGGAGATCCTGGACCTGTTGGTTGAGCCGTACCGGTCGCTCGATCCCGATGCGGCGCTGGCGACCTTCAAGCCGACAGAGGCGTTCAGCGTCGTGATGAAGGTGTCTCTTTGGGGCGGGTTGATTCTCGCAAGTCCCGTGATCACCTATCAGATCTGGCGATTCATCTCGCCTGCGTTGTCCAGGAAGGAGAAACGGTGGGCTATCCCGATGGTGGCGATCCTTGCGGTGCTGTTCATCGCAGGTGTTGTCGTCGGATATCTCGCGCTGGAGCGAGGCCTTGTGTTCCTGCTCAGCTTCGGAGGAGACGCCCTTGAGCCGATCATCGGTGCGGAGTTCTATCTGAAATTCGCGATGCGGTTCCTGCTGGCCTTCGGCATCGCGTTCCAGTTCCCCGTATTCTTGTTCGGTGCGGCTGCGTTCGGATTGATCACGAGCGAGAAACTGCGGCAGTCGCGCCGCTGGGCAGTCGTGATCATCCTTGTGGGTGCAGCGCTCATCACGCCGTCGGGGGACCCGCTCACGCTGATGATGCTTGCACTGCCGCTCTACCTGTTCTACGAGGCGGCGATCCTCGCTATCCGGTTCATCCTGCGAAAGTAGCCGAGGACCCGAGGACTACTGCCTCGAGACGTCCAGTGCCTGATGTTCGCCCGTGCGGAGGTGGCAGGCGGCGAGGTGGTCATGCTCGGTCGCCGACTGGAGCAACTCGGGAGTGATCGTGTCGCACACCCCCTCGATCGCGATGGGACATCGTGGGTGGAAGAAGCACCCGCTTGGCGGGTCGATCGGCGAAGGTACTTCTCCTTGGAGCGTGCTCCGATTTCGCGGACGATCCGGGTCTGGGATGGGTATCGCCGACAGCAGCGCTTCGGTATAGGGGTGGAGTGGGTTCGTGTACAGGTTGGCCCGGTCTGTGATCTCAGCGATCCGCCCGAGATACATCACTGCGACCCTGTCAGAGATGTGCTCGACGACAGCGAGGTTGTGGGCAACGAAGAGGAGGGTCAGATTGAGTTCTGACTGCAATTCCTTCAGCAGGTTCAGCACCTGGGCCTGAACCGAGACGTCGAGGGCAGACACCGGCTCATCGGCGACGACGAAGTCTGGCTCGAGAATCAGCGCACGTGCGAGGCCGATCCGTTGTCGCTGTCCACCCGAGAACTCGTGGGGGAATCGCCCGGCGTGGTGACCCTCGAGACCAACCAGTTCGAGCATCTGCGTCACACGTTCGCGGCGCTCGTCCGCGTCGCCTATACCGTGAAGCTTGAGGCCTTCTGATATCGAACTTCCGACCTGCGACCTTGGGTCGAGGGACGAGAACGGATCCTGGAAGATGATCTGCACCCTCCTTCGGAAAGGTTTGAGTTTGCGCCCTTTGAGGTGCGTGATGTCCTGTCCGTCGAACACGATCGACCCAGACGTGGGTTCGAGGAGGCGGACGAGCATTCGACCAAGTGTTGATTTTCCACATCCTGACTCACCTACGAGTCCGACCGTCTCGCCCTTCCTGATTGAGAGGTTCACGCCAGCAACGGCGTTGACGGTTGCGATCTGGCGCTGGAAGACTCCACCTCTCACGGGGAACTCCTTGACAAGGTCAGTCATCTCGACGAGGGGAGTGTCACTCATTGCTGCCGTCCTCACTCGCCTCAGTCGGAGGATCTTCGAGGCTCGTGTCTATGTCGTCCTCGTAGAGGAAGCATCGGACCTCGTGTCCGGGTTCTATCTCCTTGAGGGCAGGAATGTGCTGCGTGCAGATCTCGAGTTCGTGCTGTAGACGGTCAACGCAGCGGTCGGCGAACCGACACCCCGGCGGTAAGTCGATGAGCGATGGGACCACGCCGGGGATCGTCTCGAGACTGTCGACGACCGATCCGAGTACGGGGATCGAGGCGATCAATCCCCGCGAGTACGGGTGCTTCGGGTTCTTGAACAACGTCCGAACGTCGGTCTGTTCGACGATTTCACCGGCGTACATCACGGCGACGCGATCAGCCATCTCTGCGACGACTCCGAGATCATGCGTGATCAAAACGACCGCAGTGTTCGACGTTTCCTGAAGGTCTCGGATGAGGTCGAGAATCTGCGCCTGGATCGTCACGTCGAGCGCCGTTGTCGGCTCGTCGGCGATGAGGAGTTCCGGTTCGCACGCAAGCGCCATCGCGATCATGACTCGCTGTGCCATACCACCGGAAAGCTCGTGCGGATATGCGTTGGCGCGTGATTCCGGGTCGGGAATGCCGACCTTCGTCAGCATCTCGATGACCTTCGCGTCCGAAACATCGTTCTTCCAGTCGCGGTGCAGATCGAAGACCTCTTTGATCTGGATGCCGGCTCGCTGAACAGGATTTAGGGCGCTTCCCGGCTGTTGGAAGATCATCGAGATGTGCTCACCACGGAGTCGTCGAAGTTCCTTCTCGCTCATGTCCGCGATGTTCTCTCCGTTGAACAGGATCTCTCCCTCAACGACCTCGCCTGGATGAGGCACGAGTCCCATGATCGAGAGTGATGTCACCGATTTTCCGCAGCCGGACTCGCCGACGATCCCGAGGACCTCTCCCCGATCGACATGGATGTTCAGCCCGTCAACGGCCTTGACGACCCCGTCCCTCGTGTCGAAGTGCGTCTTGAGCCCTTTGATCTCGAGGAGATGTTCCGCACCATCGATCACGGGTGGGTCGAGCGTGTTGACGGCATCGGCCGGTGCAACTTCGGTCATCGGTTCAGAGTCGGGTCGAGTGCGTCTCTCAAGCCATCGCCCATCAGATTGAAGCCGAGCACGGTGATCATGATGGCGAGGCCGGGGAAGAACACGAGGAAGGGAGAGGTGAACACATTGTTGCGTTCGGTCGCGAGCATCGATCCCCACTCTGCGAGTGGTGGTTGCGCTCCGAGCCCGAGGAACGACAACCCTGCAGCCTCGAGGATCGCGGTGGCTACGCCAAGGGTTGCGAGGACAACGAGCGGTGTGAGTGCGTTCGGCACGACCCTCCGGAACAGAATCTGTCTGGCAGAGGCACCGAGAGCGAGCGAAGCCGACACGTAGTCGGTCTCTTTGATCGACAGCACCTGGGCGCGCATGACGCGCGCATAGGCAGGAATCGACACGATCGCTATGGCGATGAGCGCGTTCTGTAATCCGGGACCCAGAACGGCGACGATCGCGATCGCAAGAAGGAGGGATGGGAACCCGAGGACCACGTCCATGACGCGCATCAGAACGTTGTCGAGCCAGCCCCCGAGATATCCAGCGATCGCACCGATGAGGCTTCCGACGATGAGCGCTATCCCAACCGTGAAGAACCCGAGTGTGAGGCTCACCCGCGCTCCGTAGACGATCCGGGAGAATTCGTCGCGGACGTTGCCGTCGAGACCCATGATGTGTTGCGGCGTGTCAGGGTCGCAACCGAACGCGTGCACGCAGGGAGGATCTCTGGGCTTGACATCCTCCTTGCCGATGAGGATCTCGTTCGGCTCGTAGGGGGCGATGATGGGGGCGAAGATAGCCATAAGGACCAGGAAGATGACGATTCCGAGCCCAATCATCCCGGACGTTCTTCCCCTGAATCGTCTGAGCGTCAACCTCCACTGACTCGACGGCGCATCGGTCAACGTCGCTTCCGCTGATTGGGCCTCGAGTCTGGCGACGGCTTCCTTACGGGAGATCATTTGACTCTGATCCTTGGATCAAGGTATCCGTATGACAGGTCGACGAGGAGATTCACGACCACATAACCCAACGCGATGATGACTGTGAGACCTTGGACGACCGCGTAATCACGCCCGGTGATGGCGTCGAATAGGGCCCGGCCGACGCCAGCGAGATTGAACACTGTCTCCGTGAGAACTGCACCCCCCAACAGTGCGCCGAGCTGGAGGCCGATGATGGTGACAACAGGGAGCAACGAATTGCGAAGTGCGTGCTTCCTCACGACGCTCATCTCTTTCGAACCCTTGGCGCGGGCTGTGCGAATGTAGTCCTTGTTCATGACCTCGAGAAGGGAGCTTCGGGTGATGCGAGCGATGATCGCGAGTGGGATCGTCGCAAGGGCCACGGCCGGCAGGATCATATGTCGCACTGCATCCTCGAAGACCTCCCACTGACCGGTGATGAACGTGTTGAAGATGTAGTGGTTCGAGATGTACTCGTTCAGCTTTGCGAAGAACGTGCCTTCCTCGAGTTCCCAGCCCCAAACCTCGTAGTAAGGAATCGGGAAGACTCCCGCCGACAATCGGCCGGATGGCGGTAGCTGGAATATCGTGTCCCTCAAGACGACCGCGAACAGGTACGCAAGCATCAGGCCAAGCCAGAACACCGGCATAGAAACGCCGATGTTCGCTATCGCCATGGTCCCGGTGTCTACGGCAGTGTTGTGCTTTCGGGCGGCGATGATGCCCGCCGGGACGCCAATGCCGACCGCAAGAATGAGCGCTGAGAGGGCTAGTTCTGTGGTCAGCGGCAGTCGCTCGATGAGCATCTGGTTGACGGGGCGTGAGAACCTGATCGATTCTCCGAGGTTGAACGTCACCACGTTCTTCATGTAGATGCCGAGTTGAACGAAGATCGGCTCGTTGAGGCCGTTCGCCGCATCGAATCTCTCACACGCCTCGACGCTTGCCCGCTCACCGAGCAACGAGGTACACGGGTCTCCGGGTATCGCTCGGATCAGAAAGAAGACGACGACGACGATGCCGATCAGGACCGGGATGGCCAAGAGCGTTCGCCGTGTGATGAATCCGAGCATTCGTTACGAGTTGTCCATTTCGGATGAGCGTAGAGCACGGGGGAGGCTTGCGCCTCCCCCGTGTCCGTTTACCTGCTGTGGGGGGTTTAGCCCTCAGTGTTGATGAGTCCGTTCCATAGGTAGTCGTAGTACTCGAAGACACCGCTGTTCCCAACGTGGTTGGGGCTCGATGCATCAAGACCTGCTGCGAACGAAGCGACGACGTCGTTGGCGTCGAAGGTCGTTCCGTCATGGAACAACACGCCCTGGCGGAGTGAGCATGTCCACACCGTCAGCGCCTCATCCGGCACGCAGCCGGTTGCCAGCTGTGGCTGGACCTCACCCGCGGGCGTGTAGGAGTACAGCGCTTCAACGACCTGGGCGCATGCCCTGAGCGATTCGCCGTCCGTCTCGTCTGAGCAGTACAGGGAGATCGGCTCGTTGCCCTGCACGAACACGAGCGTGTCCGTGCCGTTGTCCCAGAGCTTCAACTCCAACTGACCCCATGGTGGGGCGTAGGAACCGTCGATCCCCGCGATCGCACCGAATGCTGCTCCAGCGTGGGCGATCGGAACCATCGGGACAAGGTCCTTGATGGCCGTGTTCGCTTCGTCGTACAACGGAGCTGCCACTGCTGGCAGAGCGGTCTCAGAAGCTGTCTTCAGCGGCCCGAAGATCGCCTGGTATGGGTCACCGAACTGCAGGTTGGTTTCCGCAAAGTGGAAGTCCAGGAAGTTCGTGACGTGTGGGTAGTCACCCGTCCAACCAAGCAGGTGGATGCCGTCAAGGCCTCCAGCTGAGGATGTCTGGATGAATTCGCCCGATTCCATGACAACGACGGCTGCGTCGATGTTCAGGTTCTCCTTGAGCTGAGCTTGGATGTCAGCTGCAACGAGGCCAGGCGTTGGCAGGTAGCCACGCGTCACATCGCGGTAGTAGATGGTTGTCTCGAAGCCGTCAGGGAATCCTGCCGTTGCTAGGAGCGTCTTGGCCGCTGCCGGATCGAAGTCGTACCACGACGGTCCTTCACAGCCCAACTGCACTGAGCATGGCGTGAAGTGGGACGCTGGTCCCGATCCCGGTGGGTAGAACGCATCGACGATGCGCTGACGGTCGATACCGAGCGCCACTGCCGTGCGTACGTCCACGTTGTCCCAAGGAGCAAACGTGTTCGTGAAGCCCATGTAGAAAATATTCGGCTCGGGCTTGTCGAGCAACGTCAGGTTCGGATCTCCGATGATCGTCGCATAGTCCTGGACACCAGGGAACGTCATTCCGTCGCCTGTGCCGGACTGCAACTCGAGGAGTCGGCCAGCGCTCTCCGTTGCCCACTTGAGGACAAGGGTCGACGCGGCTGCAGGCGTCCCGTAGTAGTCGTCGAAACGCTCGTATACGACCGAGTCACCACGGACCCACTCTTTGAGCGCGTATGCTCCGGTGCCGACAGGGCTGTCAAGCGGCGCTCCGCCGGTTGCATTCAGGTTCTCTTCGGACTGAATTCCGAACACGCCGAACGCGATCTGTGCAAGGAACGCTGGATGCGGTCCACACAGTGCGAACTCAACGGTGAACTCGTCGACGGCGGTGATCGTGTCAACACGACCGCCGTAGTTGTCACAGCCTTCTGATGCCAGAACGGCGCCTTCGAAGGCGGGGTCCGGGGCTCGGGTGCTAGTTGTTGTGGTTTCTGCGGGTGCAGCGGTTGTCGTCGCGGCAGCTTCCGTGGTGGTGACGACAACGTCGTCGCCACCGTCGTCACTGCTACAGGCGCTCGCCACGAGGGCGAATGCTACGACGATCAAGAACCAGAGAGTCTTACGTCTCATCGTCTTGTTCCTCCTTGATTGATTGGTAGGGCGAACGGCGTCCGCCTGAGTTGATAAACCTAGCGGACTCTGTGCGCGGTTAGCGAATCTATAAGGGGGATTATCACCGCCTTGAAGTTCGCGGATCTATTCGCTCAGAATCGCGCCGCTCCTCGGTGAACTCGAGAGGGGTCCGCGACGGTGCATGCACACCGATCTCAGAGAGGATCAGCCTGCTTCGGCGAGACAGATACGCGTGGCGATGTCGATGATGCCTGTCTTCTCAAGGTCGCACGATCCCTGCAACGTCTCGATCGCAGCCTTCGTACCCCTTCCAAATTTGCCGTCGATGATGTTGGTGTAGAGACCGAGTTCCTTCAGCTCCTCTTGGAGCTTCTTGATGTACTCGACACTGGCTACAAGCAGTGGAACCAGCGCTGCATCGGTCTGTGACCCGAACTCGCCGTCGGCGCCGATGCCCTGTTGTGTCTGGAACGAGCGCAGCGCTGCTTGCGTTTCCTCGCCGGCTATTCCGTCTGTCTGGCCATCGAAGAACCCAAGCGCTTTGAGGTCAAGCTGCACCTGCAAGGTGGTTGAAGTCGCCGACAAGATCTCCGCGGGGACCGTTGTCGTCGTAGTCGTCGCAAGAGTCGTCGTCGTGACCGTTGTGGTGGTGGTCTCTGTGAAGACGACCGAGGTCGTGGTGCTGCTCTCGGCGGTTTCGCCGCCTCCGCACGCGCTTGCGGCGAGTGCCACTACACACGCCATCGTCGTCATCCGCAGATACGTCATACCGCACTCCTCACCCGCCGTACGGCGGCTCACCCAGCTGTGCCACCCAGTCGTGTCGCCCAGTCATATCCGTGCGTCACGGTATAGATCTCTGTCTGCACCATACCGCCGCACATATCTCCCTGCATCTCGGCCCAGCGAGCGCAGGAGTGGTGCAGGCCCGGGCAACGTCGCCGCCGCCCGGGCCTGCTCTCCTCCCAAACTCAGTTCGAAATCGAGAATTGAACGTTGAGGGATACCGCTACCTGTTGCTCGCCAGGATTGATCGGGGTCACGAACGAGCTGTCCACGGCCTCAAGTTCCGCCGTGGCGAAGGCGATCGGTGGACGTGACGGAGAGAAGCTCTCCGAGATCACTGTCGGATCTCCCAACATCACACCAGCAAGCGAAGCCAGCTGTTCTGCCTTCGCTTCGGCGTCGGCCCAGGCAGCTTCACGCGCCGCCTCGATCAACGCATCGTTGTCCTCAATCGAGAACGTCACGCCGCTCACTGTTACTTCATTGCCGCCCGCGGCAGCAACATCATCGATTACCTCGCCCGCATTCTCGATGTCGCGGATCTTTGCGATGACCGAGTTGTTGACCTGGTACCCGAGCAGCCGCTGCTTCTCGCCGTCCCAGTCGTATTGGGGATAGATCGAGTAGTTCGCGGTCTGGATGTCTTCCTCAGCAACGCCGTTGCTCACAAGTGCATCGATGACAGCCTGCGCCTTCTCCGCAGCGACCGCTACCGCCTCGGACACGGTGTCGCGGCGTACTGAGACGCCGAAGCTCATCGTCAGCGTGTCAGGTGTCCCTGTGACTTTTCCCGTTCCGCTGACAGCGATGCCGCTCATCGATCCGTCGGTCGTCGCAGGCGGCGCCTCAACGGTGACCGACGGCGTGCACGCCGAAACAGCAAGGGCGAGCGCCCCCATCGCAACAACGAACATGGTCTTGTTGATAGATCTCATATCCCACTCCTTTTCTCTCTCGAAGGTGGGACGCATCGGCGGTCGTATCCGGTTCCCGCGAATCTGCTCCGAAGTCCGAAGTCCGAAGTCCGAAGTCCGAAGCCCGAAGCCCGAAGCCCGAAGCCCGAAGCAAAGCGTGACGCGCGTTCTGGTCTGTGGTCTGTGGTCTGAGGTCTGAGGTCTTCTTCTTCATCCGATTCTCATGTCGCTTTGGTTCCGTAGTCAGCCTTCATCCATAGCCTGCGTCGCACATTCGAAAGGTTTACGTGTGTTGAAACGAATCATTCTGCTCGTGGCCGTACTTGCCCTGACGGCGGCTGCGTGCTCGGACTCGAGCGAGTCTGTGGCGACCGTTGGCGACGTTGAACTCTCTCGTGCGGACGTCGATGCCCTGATCGGGCCGATCGAAGGCGAGATGACCCCCAACGAGTTCGCCTCGTTCTTGAGCGCCTTCATCATCTGGGAGGCCGTCGTACAGGCGTCAGCGGAGGAATTCGGAATCGAGATCAGTGACGAAGAAGCGCAAGCACGTCTCGACCAGATCACCCAGGAGTTTGCACCTGGTGCTTCGATCGAGGACGTCATGGCGTCGACGAGGCTGTCGGAAGAGGGGCTACGCAAGGCTGCAACAGAGTTGTTGATCGAGGAACAGGTTCAGGAGCGACTGGCTACCAACGCCAGCGTTGCCACCGATGCCGATGCAGCTGCTGAGATCGCCCGTGACCCGCTCGCATGGACGGAGGTATGCGCTGCACACATACTTGTCGAGACGCAGGAAGAGGCCGCGGATGTCTCCGCAAGACTTGCCGGAGGCGAGGACTTCGCCTCCATCGCAGCGAACGTGTCCATCGACCCTGGGTCAGGTGCCAACGGTGGCGACCTCGGGTGCACCTCGCCCTCGAACTACGTGGCTGAGTTTGCGGAGGCCACAATGGCTGCCTTTGTCGGCGAACCTACCGAGCCGGTCGAATCGCAGTTCGGGTTCCACATCATTCTCGTCGAGTCCCGCTCGGTCGCTGAAACAGCAACCGTGCTTGAGTATCTCAACTCAACCTCGAACGAGGACGTTCTGAACGCGTGGTTCGATTCCGTGTTCGCAACTGTCGTCATCGTGGTCGACGAAGAGGTCGGCGAATGGGTAACCGAACCCATCCCAAGAGTTCTAGCCCCCGCCTGATCGTTCGATTGGGGAGAACCTCCGCTGCCGAACTGTTCGACTGCTCTCCTCTGATCCGTGATCCGTGATCCGTGATCCGTGATCCGTCGTCCGAGTTCCGGGTCTGAGGTCTGTGGTCTGTGGTCTTCTGTCCGTCCTCTGTCCGTCTTCTCCTAAGGCATCACTCCCCGTGAGCCGATGGAACGGGTATGAACACCCGCATGCGTGCCCTGGCACGCATCACGGTCGCCACCACGGTCGTGATGTCTCTTCTCGTCGCCGTGCCGGCGCTGGCTACTGAGCTTGGCGAGAACGTTGAATATGACCTTGTCTTCCCGGTAGACGGCGAGCACCACTTCTCGGACACCTTCTGGGCTGGGAGATCGCATGGCTTCCATGTCGGGCAGGACATCATGGCGGACAAGATGACGCCTGTCGTCGCTGTCGCCGATGGCGTCGTTCGTCTCGTGAATTGGACGAGCAAAGCCCAGATGAACCCGGATCGGTGCTGCACACTCGTGATCAAGCATGACGATGGTTGGGAGTCGTGGTACATCCATCTCGACAACGACACCACCGGTACCGATGACGGTAAGGGCTGGGGTATCAAGAGGGACATCAAGCCTGGCGTCCGCGTTACGGCTGGCCAGCACATTGCATGGGTCGGCGACAGCGGTAACGCCGAGAACACGGCACCCCATGTTCACTTCGAACTCCGCGACCCACAAGGCATTGTTGTCAACTCGTACGGATCGCTTGTGGCAGCCGGTGGCAATGACGTCGGAACCGGTCAGAGAGATCCACTGATCGGCGGCGCAAGAGTTCTGAGAGTCGGCCTCGGCGGAGCCGATGTTCACGCTCTGCAGGATCGTCTCGCCGCTCTCGGGTACGACGCCGGTACGGCCGACGGTGTGTTCGGCCCCAAGACCGAAGCTGCGGTGCGTGCGTTCCAAACTGCGATGGGAATGACGGTGGACGGCCTCGTCGGTCGTCAAACGAAGACAGCGCTCGTCGGTCTTTCGCACACAGACGACACCGACTCGATCCTCTCGGTCGGATCTCGAGGAGACGCCGTCCGCACGTTGCAGCAGAAGCTGTCAGATCAAGGCTTCAAGCCAGGCTCACCCGACGGAATCTTCGGTCCCCGCACACTCAGCGCCGTGCTGTCCTTCCAACAACACCACCGCCTCTGGGTCGACGGCCTAGTAGGCCCGCGGACCAAGCGGACGTTGGGGATCCTCTAGCAGAAGAAGACCTCAGACCTCAGACCTCAGACCTCAGACCTCAGAACCCAGACTGGGGCGACGACGGAAGTCGGACGACGGATTCTGGTCTGTCAGTGAGCGCAGCGAACGGGTCTGAGGTCTGAGGTCTGAGGTCTGTCAGCGAAGGCGGAGCCGAGCGGGTCTGGAGCGAGCGCAGCGAGCGTCAACTCTGTTTCGCTCTTTTGCGGTCGCTCTCTTTGAGGAGTTTCTTGCGGACGCGGATGGATTCGGGTGTTACCTCGACGAGTTCTTCGGCAGAGATCCATTCGATCGCAGGCTCGAGACCCATGTCTTTGGGTGGTTTCAGCTTGATCGCTTCATCGGTTGAGTGGGTGCGGATGTTGGTCAACTGCTTGCCCTTGGTTGGGTTCACGACCATCGTCTCGGGCCGCGAGGCCTCTCCGATGATCATGCCCTCGTAGACCTCGATTCCAGGTCCGAGGAACAACTCGCCGCGCTTCTGCAGATTGTCGAGAGCGAATCCGGTGGAGGACCCGCGTCTATCGGCGACCATCGCTCCACCGTGACGGTGTGGGAGTTCACCCACCCACTCGATCCACCCGTCGTTCTGCTGGTGTATGAGCGCTGTTCCTCGCGTCAGCGTGAGCAAAGCGGACCGCAAGCCGAGTAGTCCCCGCGAGGGCGCTGCGAACGTGATGATCGTTCGTCCGGTCTCTCCTGGTGTGAGGGTTGAGATTCGACCCTTTCGTGGGGCGACTGCTTGTGTGACCGTTCCTACGAACTCGTCGGGTACATCGACGGTGACGCTCTCGAGCGGTTCGTGAACGACGTCATCGATGGTCTTGACGATCACCTCGGGGCGCGAGACCTGAAGTTCAAATCCCTCGCGCCGCATCGACTCGATCAGCACGGCCAGTTGGAGTTCGCCGCGGCCGGCAACCTCTATGACCTCCGGTGATGACGTCTCGCCGATTCGTATCGACACGTTCCCGAGAACTTCCTTCTCGAGACGGTCCCTGATCTGGCGTGAGGTCAGGTATCTGCCCTCCATGCCAGCAAGGGGCGATGTGTTCACTCCAAAAGTCATACGCAGCACGGGCTCGTCGACGGTGAGCCTGGGCAGCGCCTCAAGCGTCTCGGGATCCGAGAACGTGTCGCCTATCTGTACCTCAGGAAAGCCAGCGACGACGAACAGGTCCCCGGCGAATATCTCATCGACGTCGATCCGTCCGAGATTGGCGAATCCCATCAGTTGACCGAGTCTGCGCTTGGTCGGCTCCTTGTCCGCTCTCTGCATCAAGGCGATGTTCGTTCCAGCCTTGAGGCTTCCCCTGATGACTCTCCCCATCGCGAGTCGTCCGAGATAGTCACTTGCGTCGAGGTTCGTGACGAGCGCTTGTAGAGGAGCGCTCGCGTCACCGACGGGTTCAGGTATCGCTTCGACGATCGCATCGAGAATCGGTGCGAGCGTGTCGTCCTCTGTTGGAACGCCGATGCCTTCGACAGCCAGTCCCTCTCTCGCGATCGCGGAGACGATGGGGAACTCGATGTGATGATCACCCGCGTCGAGATCGAAGAAGAGTTCGTAGATGTCGTCGACAACGGCGTCGGTCCTCGCATCGGAACGATCGACCTTGTTCACGACGACCACGACGGGGAGATGCCTGTCGAGTGCCTTCGAGAGTACGTACCTCGTCTGGGGCATCGGCCCCTCGGCGGCATCGACGAGTAGGAGAACTCCGTCGACGAGGGCGAGTGCCCGCTCCACTTCACCGCCGAAATCTGCGTGGCCCGGGGTGTCGACGAGGTTGATCTTGACACCCTTCCACGTGATCGACGCCGCCTTTGCGAGAATCGTGATGCCTCGTTCTCGCTCCTGGTCATCAGAGTCCATGACGCGGTCGATGACCTTTTCATGGGCGGCGAATACGCCGGTGGCGCGGAGCATCGCATCGACGAGCGTGGTCTTGCCGTGGTCGACATGCGCGATGAGCGCGACGTTACGGATAGGCGTGGAGGGCATGGTGAAAGCGTACAGCGGTTGCGTTGTTGGTCGTCTGGATTGCCGGACATTCCGTGTAAATGACAAGGCGAATCAACCGATACAAGTGATCATGGGGCGTAGGCTTGACGGTGCAGCGATCCGGGGATGAAAGAGAGGCTGCGATGAGGGGAAACGGACTCATAGCCGCGTTCCTGTCGGCCATCATTCCCGGTCTCGGCCAGGGGTTCCTCGGTCGATGGAGGCGTGCCTTCCTGTTCGTCATCCCCGTTGGACTCGGAGCGATGGCTGGTGTGGTGCTCGTCGACATGAGCACGTTCGATCTGATTGGCCTGGCCGTCCGCCCGGACGTTCTACGAACGGTCCTGATCGTGAACCTTGGAATCGTGATCTGGCGGATAATCGCCATAACTGACGCATTCTCCGTGAGCGGCACCCCACGCACGTGGTGGCGGATCGCCATCGTCGCTGCGCTCGCGGTTGCAGTGGCGCTGCCCCATGTTGTGGTTGCGCAGTACACCCTTGATGCAGCGTATGTGCTTGACGAAGTGTTCCTTGCGGCTGGTGACGAGCCGGTGGTGGCTGATTTTCTCGACGACGACATTCCGGTCGAACCGATAAGCATGGCGGCGTTGGAGGAGGCTCTCGACGGCGACCTCCTTCCTGCCCTTCCTGATCCCACAACGGAGACGTTGCGCTACGAGTACGACCGGGTGCGGCCCCGCATGTTCCAGCCAGGCTTTGCAGACCCGGACGCGGTGGAGGCCGCCCTGCTGTACAAGGCGTCGCGGGATCGAACCGTGGCCGACCGGGTTGGCACAGACGCTGAAGGGGTGGATCGCATCACGATCTTGTTGGCGGGCGGCGACGGTGGCGCGGGGCGTTCCGGTTCGCGTACCGATGTCATAAACGTCGTATCGATCGACACGAGGACCGGCAAGGCGGCGGTGTTCGGTGTTCCCCGCAACATGACTCACGCACCGCTCCCTGATCGCTGGTCAACGGCGTTCGTCGACCTTGAGAAGCAACTGACACCGTACGCCGAACGCCGGAAGTGGACGGACGAGGATGGCGACAGCGAGCCGGATCAGTTCGTGCCATGTCACTGTTTCCCTGATCAGATCAACGCGATCTATCCATTCACGCGGAAGTGGACAGAGACATACCCGGACGAGCGCGAACCGGGTCTCGCCGCTTTGCGTGATGTGCTCGAGATCATGCTCGGATTGGAAATCGATTACTACGCGTTCGTGAACATGAACGGCTTTGTCAACGTCGTAGACGCCCTGGGTGGTGTCAACGTGTACGTGACACGGGGAGTGACGATAGAGATGTCCGACCCGAAGAACGAAGGCGAATGGATCGAGGTGTCCGTTGGCAGGGGATGGCGGCGTCTCAACGGCCTCGATGCCCTCGGGTACGTTCGGGAACGGCGCTCAAGCAACGACTATGTCCGTATGCAGCGTCAGCGCTGCCTGCTCAAGGCCGTTGCCGCCAAGGCGACGCCGGCGACCATCGTTGCACGGTTCTCGCGGCTCTCAAGGGCGATGGTCAGCAGCGTCAAGACGGATATCCGAGTTGACTATCTCCCGACGCTGCTTGAGCACACGGCGGCGCTGGACTTCGACGACATTACGACCGTCGGCTTCGTTCCCCCCTACTACACGCCCGTTCTCGATCACCGCGGCAAGCCGACACCAGATCTTGAGAGGATCCACGCTGCGGTTGAGTGGGCGCTCTCGTCCGAGTCTGGTTCGTCCTTCCACACGGGGGACGACTCGGAGTGCCGAGTGTGAAACATCGCGTGCACTACCCACCGTCGTGGCTACCTTTCGCGGTGGGTCGTTCCGCCAGGGGGTGAGGTTTGGAGCCCGAGAGCTTGGCAGAGTCGTCGCACAACCGAAATCCGTGGATCGCTGCTGTCCTGAGTGTGCTGATTCCGGGTCTCGGTCACCTCTATCTGCGCTCCTATCGGAGGGCAGCGCTGTGGTTCGCTCCGATCATCGCGGCGACGCTGGCTGCTGTGGTGCTGTCCAGGACGAGTCCGACCGACCTGGTCGAGGCCGCCCTCTCCGACACGGTGCTGTGGACGATCTTCGGCATCAACCTCCTTGCGGGTATCTGGAGGCTGGTCGCCGCGGCAGACGCATTCCGCGTGGCCGGGGGCACGAGTCCTAAATGGGCGACGCCGATGGTCGCTGTAGGTGGCATTGTCCTCGCGGTCGTGATCGCTGTGCCTCATGTGATCGTCGGGAACTTCACCATCGACGCGATCAGGCTCATCGACATCATCTTCGTTGCCGATGGCGATGAGCCCGATAAGCCCGTGATACCGATCGGGACCGATGCGGATGTCGTCCCTGATCCTGTGATCGCTGATCCTGTCGTCTTCACGTACGACGTTGAGGAGACCACGGAATCCGTTCTGCGAGGCAGGATGTTCGATCCGAGGTATGGCGATCCTCAGGCGGTTGAGGTGCGGCGTCAAGAGGTCGAGGAACATCAGCAACGGGTACCGAACCGGGCCTTGCTGCCGTTCACTGAGCGCGTTGGAGATGATCGCATCACGATCCTTCTCGCCGGCGGCGACGCCGGTCCCGGTAGAGGAGGCCTTCGCACAGACTCGATGATCGTCGCCTCCATCGATCCGGCCACCGGTAAGGCAGCGCTCTTCGGTTTCCCACGCAACTTCGGCTCGATGCCGCTGCCTCGCTCCTGGGGGAATGCCTTCCAGAGCTTTGAGCAACGGCTCCTTGCGACGGTCGCTGCTCGCACGGAGACCACTACGACAGCCCCGATCGATGGCGGCGACAGCACGACAACCACAACGGTGCCGCCCTTCGTTGGATGTAGATGCTTCCCCGAACAACTCAACGCGCTCTATCCGTTCACACGAAAATGGTCGGGGACGTACCCGAACGACATCGATCCTGGGATGGCTGCTCTGCGGGATGTGCTTGCGAACGCGACCGGCCTCAGGATCGACTACTACGCACTTGTTGACATGGCAGCGTTCGTTGACCTCGTCGATGCGATCGGTGGAGTAGACGTGAACGCCCTGCAGCCGCTGGAGTCCGAGGTGTCTCCTCCGAGGGAGGGCGACCCGTGGGCGAAGATCGACATCGACGTCGGGTGGAATCATCTTGACGGCCCGGAGGCACTTGCTTACGTGCGAGCGAGGAAGGGGTCGACGGACTACGTCCGGATGGCTCGCCAGCGATGCATGCTTCGTGCGATCGCTGCCAAGTCGGACGCGATCACGCTCCTCCGTAGCTTCGGCGGGATCGTTGATGCCTTGGATGGAACTTTCGTGACGGACATTCCGATCTCGTTCGCTCCAGATCTCCTCTCTATGACAGCGAATCTCGACTTCGACGACGTTGCGACGTACGGGTTCAACCCGGGGTACTACGCCCATGAATGGGACTTCCTCGGCCGCGCCATTCCCGACATCGGGCGGATCAGGGGCAAGGTGGCGAGGGTTCTGAACGACCAAGAAGCGGGGATCACGTCGACGGGAGATGACGTTCTCAGCGAATGCGACGCCTGACAACGAGCACGCGTCGCTAGGTTCACGCCGATGACCGACTACTTCCGACCGCTTCTCTTCGTGTTCCTAGGCGGCGCAGCAGGCACAACATTGAGGTTCAGCGTGGGGATGGCCGGTGATGCCCTTGGCGCGAGTTCACTCGTTGCCGTGCTCGCGGTGAATGTGGCTGGAGCGTTCGCACTCGGATGGTTCACGGCTTCGAGGGCTGCACAGTCCGTGCGTCTCAACGCGTTCCTGGCCGCCGGTCTGCTTGGGTCATTCACAACGTTCTCTGCCTATGCCGTGGAGATCGCGGATCTCGGGGCAAGCGATCAGATGGCTCTCGGAGCCCTGTACGCGGCTGGCTCGATCCTGCTTGGAGTGGCTGCAGCGGTCCTTGGGAGATCGGTGGCAACCGCATGATCGTGTTGCTGGTTGCCGTCGGTGGAGGGGCCGGTGCGGCCTTGCGTTGGGTCGTCACGAGCAGCTTCGGGCATAGCGCCGACGGTTTTCCCGTCGGAACGACCCTCGTTAACGTGGTCGGCTCGTTCGCTCTGGGTCTGATCGTCGGTTTGGACGCTGGCGTGGACACGCTGATCCAGACAGACGCTCTCACCATCGGAGTTCTCGGAGGATTCACCACGTTCTCGACGTGGATGGTCGATATTCACGAGTCAGACGGCCCAGCACTGTCCCGCAAGATCGTGGCGGTGCCGCTCGTCCTTGGACTGTTGGCTGCTGGGGTCGGCCTCGCCCTGGGGGCGTGGCTCTCGTAGAGGTCAGACCCGAGCGGGGTGTGGCGAACAGGCTGGTGTGAGACCTCGGAACGTAGTACGTATGACGTATCACGTAGTACGACTCGGAGGGCTTGTACCGGTTGGCTATGTGGTGCAGCTGTGTGACGAACCTCGAAAAGCGAATGTCCTCCCCGTGATCGGGGTCGTCATACGTACTACGGATTCTGGGTCGTACTACGTGATACGCGATACGTACTACCTGCTGCCATCGTCATACGTGCTACTTCCGATACGTACTACCTGCTGCCATCCAGCCGACACCCTTCGTTCCCGAAGTGCCCGTAAAGGCGACGCTGATGACAGCCGATGTATACGCATGTCGACAGCCATCCTTGCGCGCACTGAGCGGAAGCGACTTGTCGCGTCGCTTCTACGTCTGCGTGCGACCGTGTTCCTCGCCGCCGGCGTGCCCCTGCTGCTGAGTCCCGATGCTGCGGTGTCGGGAAAGATGTTCGGCCTTGCTGCGATCGGTACGGCAGTCGCCGCCCCGATCGCGGCGAGACGGTTCGATCACGGATCCGGCGTGTGGGTCGCCGCAGCGACAGATCTCGTCGTTGCGTTCGGTCTGTGGCTCTTCGTTCCGCACGCCGCAGGTATCGCCCTGATGCTGTCGATGTGGGCCGTCGCCTACGTCGTGTTCCTTGGCACACCCGCTGAGGCACGCTCGATCGCCGTATCGGCGACCGTGCTGGAGTTGTCGAAGTTACTCATCGTCTCGCTCGCTCCCGACGCGTGGCAAGCCCTTCCTGGTGTTGCCGCCGGTGACCATGACGCCATTCTGATCGTTGGTGGAGCCGTTGCGATCACGGGTGCGTACTTTGCCTTCCGTCTGATCGATCGTCACTTCGCCGCACTCAACGAGGCTGCCGAGTCAGGGGAAGATCGGTACCGAAAGCTGATCGACTCTGCCCCTCTGGCCTTTTTGGTGGTCGTCAACGAATCGATAACGTACATAAACGACGCTGGGGAGCGTCTTCTGGATCCCAACGGTGGTACGGTCATCGGCCACATCATCAGCGAGCACGTGGCTGAAGAGAGTTGGACGGTCGTTGCCGACGCCCTGGAATATATTGTGCAGACGTTCGAGTCCGTTGAGCTCGAAGATGTGGGCCTCCGCGCCACCGATGGGTCGAACCTGCGTGTCGACGTCTCGGCCAGCGCCGTGGACTTCGGAAACGAGATAGGTGTCCAGGTTGCTCTCTACGATCGGACCGCCCAGCTCGTCGCTGAGGACCGCCTCCGGCGAAGAGAGATGGACTATCAGACCTTCTTCGAGCGGATCCCTGTCGCTCTGTATCGAAGCCGGCCCGACGGATACATCGAGAATGCCAACGATGCTCTGGTCGAGTTGCTCGGCGTGCGAGACAAGACTGAGGTGATCGGGCGCGATGCAGCTTCGTTCTACGTCGACCAGGGTGAGCGGGATCACCTGAGCGAACGTCTGGGCGAGGAAGGAACGGTCGTTGGCTACGAGTGGAGGTTGCGCAGGGCTGATGGGTCCCTCCGCTGGGTGAGGGACACCTCGAGGCTCATCGCCACCTCAAACGGGTTGATCTATGAGGGATCGATGATCGACATCACGGCGAGGCGCAATGTAGAGGGAGAGGTGTGGTCCCATGCGGTTCAGCAGGAAGCTGCGGCCTCGATCGGCCAACTCGCCCTTGAGACGGACGACGTTGAGAGCATGTCTGGTTCGGTCTCGAGCATCGTCGCCGATGTACTCGACGTTGAGAGCGTTGCCGTGCTCGGTCGAGACGACGACGGGCGCTTCGTGACATTCGGTCAAAGTCAGGAGTTCGGGGCCGATCCAAGCGATGTCGCAAAGGCCGCGGACCTCTCGCACATGTCAGCCGAGCCCGTCGTAGCGACGTCGATGGCAGAGATGAAGATCATGGCGCCAGAGCTGGTTGAGAGCGGCTTCCTGTCTTGTGCGGTGCTCACGGTTCCGTCGAAAGAGATCAGCTTCGGCACCCTCGCAGTTCTCTCGACCAGCGAACGCACCTTCTCCGCCGATGATCTCAACTTCCTTCACTCCGTGTCGAACGTGCTCGCGGCCGCTGTGGATCGCGCGTCGGCCTATCACAAGCTTGAGTCGCTCGTGCGGTCGAAGGATGCGTTCGTTGCCAGCGTCTCCCACGAACTTCGGACGCCGTTGACGGTTGTGACCGGTCTTGCACATGAGCTGAATCAACGATGGATGTCGCTGTCGGACGACGAGATGGTCGAGTTCACGTCGATGCTCGTGAGCCAGAGTCGGGACATGGGGGACCTCATAGAAGATCTGCTGGTTGCCGCCAGGTCGAACATCGGAAACGTTGTGGTGAGGACGGTACCCGTCAGTCTCGCGGCAGAGGTTGACGGCGTTCTTGCCGGTTTCGGATCGCCAGGGGGCAAGGTCCTGTCGTCCGACGTCACGGATGTCGTCGCCGAGGCCGATCCGATCCGCGTCAGGCAGATCCTGAGGAATCTCGTGTCGAATGCCATTCGCTACGGCGGGGATCAGATCGAGGTCGTTGGCTACAACGATGCGGGCGTGTCCGTGATCGAGGTCTGCGACTCGGGCCCAGAGATCGGGAAGGCCGACAGGGAGCGCATTTTCGAACCGTACGAGCGAGCCCATGTGACGGAAGGGACAACCGGCTCTGTCGGCCTCGGCCTCTCGGTGTCGCGCACGCTTGCCGAACTGATGCATGGTTCGCTGACGTACCGGTACGACGGTCGATCGGTGTTCAGGCTCGAGTTGCTTGCCTCGGCTGGGTCACCCGCTGACGTCAGACCACACTCCGGGATGGGTCACGATGAGACGCTCAGCGCTTTCGGGACCATCGGTTCCAGCCGCATAGGTGTCGACGTCGGCGTCATCCAGTAGCGGCTGATAGATCTCCCAAGACTTCTCAACCTCGTCCGACCGTACGAACAGTGTCTGATCTCCCTCGATGATCTCTCCGAGCAGTGTCTCATAGGCATCTGGAGCGTTCTCAAGAAGGTCGTGATAGGCAACGGTGAGCGGGATCTGACCGATCGTCGTGTTCGGCCCCGGCTGCTTCACATCGAACAACAGTGAGAATCCCTCGTCGGGTTGCAGTCGTAGCTTGAGCACGTTCTGGTGTCCAGGGCATTGCGAGTCGCGGTGGAACAGACACACAGGTGGTCGCAGGTAGCGAACCGTTACTTCCGATACCCGGGCTGACATTCGCTTTCCTGTGCGTAGGTAGAACGGCACTCCCTGCCACCGCCAGTTGTCGATGTGTAGCGCCACGGCGACGAACGTCGGTGTCGTCGAATCTTCACGTACTCCTGGTTCATCGAGGTACGAGGTCGTTGCCGAGGAGTCTCCAGCCTCGCCAACATATCTGGCGAGCACGGCTTCGTTCAGGTCGAGGCTCCGGACCGCGTCGAGAACCTTCACCTTCTCGGCGTGGATCGATGCCGCATCCATCTTGACCGGCGGCTCCATGGCGATCAGCGTCATGATCTGCGTCAAATGGTTCTGCAGCATGTCACGCACGGCACCACTCTCGTCGTAGTACGCGGCCCGTCCGGAGAGTCCAGCATCTTCGGCAACGGTGATCTCCACCGACTCGATGTGTCTGCGATTCCATGTCTGCTCGAACAGGCTGTTCGAGAATCTGAACACCAGGAGATTTCTGACGGTCTCCTTGCCCAGAAAGTGGTCGATCCGGTACACTTGCTCCTCAGGGAAGGTTCTGTGGATGATCGCGTTGGACGTCCTGGCCGTCTCCAGATCGATCCCGAAGGGTTTCTCGACCACGAGCCTTGTCCACCCGTTGCCGTCGTGGATCCGACACTTACTGATGCCCGCCACGGTTGCGTCGAGTTTCGACGGGGGGACAGCGAGGTACGCGACACGGTTGCCCGAGAGGCCCTGTTCGGCTTCGATCCTTGCGACTTCGCTGACCAGTGCAGTGAACGAGGCATCGTCAGATACCGCCTGATAGGCGAACGTGCCGCCGAGGAATCGATCGGTGTCCTCTGCCGACACGTCGGCCTGTTCAAGACTCGAAGCCACGAGCGTTGTGAACTCTTCGGTTGTCCTGGCGCGGGATCCGACCCCTATGACAGCGTGAGACGAGAGACCTTCGGCCGACACGATCTTGGCCAGCGCCGGCAGCAATTTCGTGCGTCCGAGATGGCCCGTGGCTCCGAAAAGGATGAAGGTTACGTCCACGCTCATGTGATAGGACCTCGGATGAGATTGTTCAAACCGATCAGCGATGCCTTCGGATCGGGTCCGAGGTCGATGCTCACAAGATCTCGACCGACACCGAGGAGGGCAGCCCGGTCACCGGAGGCCTGCGCCGATATCAGGTCGTTGAACGAGTAGTCGGTCCCTGGAACCGGCACCTGCTCATGGGGAGTATCCACCAGTTGGATGAACAACCCGCCGGGGGGGCCGCCCTTGTGCAGTTGGCCTGTCGAATGCAAGAAGCGAGGCCCGTAGCCCACGGTTGTCGCTGTTCCCTGTACGGATGCAAGGCTCTTGCGCAGAGCGGCGAGTTGGGCATCGATGGCCGAATGTGGTGCCACGTAGGCCTGCACGGAGATGTATGACGCTGGCCGAGACGCAAGTAGGCGGTCGATCTCGTCGCTGAGGCTCGGCGAACGGATAGGAGTCGGCTCCTCCGTGGCTGGCAAGTCACCAGCCATCGCTGCCGTTGCGAGTTCCTTGGCTCTCTGCACATCGGGCTGGTTGAAGGGGTGGATTCCGAGGATGGCGCCCGCGATGGCCGTGGCGAGCTCCATGATGAACATCGCTCCTGCGATGTCGCTCGGTCGCTCGAACTCGATCTGTATGGGTGCGGCTCGTGGGTCCTCTCCCACGGCGATCACGAGTTCATCGGGTGCCTCTGGCCTGTCGGGACCGCCATCGATCGGAACGATTCCCTGTCCGTCCTTGCCGGTGGACTCAGCGATCAGTTGCTCCACCCAGACACCGAAACGTTCGCCAGAACCCGTGCCTACGAAGCGCGTCTTGTCTCGCCCATCGTTCGCTGCGGCAGCCATCGACGCCCCGATGACGAAAGCGGGATTGGCGCCGATCGGAGTTTCCTGATTGCACAGAGCTGACGCGGCGTGCCCAGCGTGAAGAAGTTCCCGGACGTCGGCACCGATGAGCGCCGCCGGCACGAGTCCGAACGCCGTCAGCGCCGAGTACCTTCCGCCGACCGTCGGATCTGCGAGAAAGATGGATCGGAACTCGCGTTCGATGGCAAGCGATTCGAGCGTTGATCCCGGATCCGTGACCGCTATGAAGTGGGTGCCGGGGGACCCAGACACAGCCTCGACGCGGTTCCAGAAGTATCGGAAGAACGAGAGTGTCTCGAGCGTCCCTCCGGATTTCGACGAGATGATGAACCACGTCGTCGCTGGGTTGATCGTTTCATCGACGGCAAGGACGGCATCGGGGTGCGTCGAATCGAGAACGATCAGGCTGGGGTATCCGGGAGCCTGGGCAAGGCTGTGCGAGTACACCTCGGGTGCGAGGCTTGAGCCGCCCATTCCGCACAGAACCACATGGGTGACTCCCTCAGATATCGCTGACGTCGCGAGGTTGTCGAGATCATCGAGATGCCTCATGGCGGTCATTGGGAGATCTAGCCAGCCGAGACGGTCTGCGATCTCTGCAACCGGAGGGTCGAACCAGACGGTGGGATCCTTGTTCCACAGCCGCACCATGAGGTCATCCGCTTCCCAGCGAGCGGCCTCGCTCGCGACGGCCTTGCTGTCAAGCTCCTTGGAGAAGCTGATCTTCACGCAACGACCTGCAACTGCTTCGACCGGATCGCCTCCAACAGCGAATCGAACGCGTTCGCAAAGGAGGCGACGCCATCGGTTTGGAGTTGATCTGTGAGTGCATCGAAGTCCACTCCGACGGTCGGGAGCGAAGCGATCAAGGTAGCTGCATCATCGACGCCCTCCAGCAGCGAGTCGGGCTTGATGACCCCATGGTCGAGGAACGCCTCGATCGTCTGGGGCGGTGCCGTGTTGACCGTGTTCGGTCCGATCAGTTCTTCGACGTACATCACGTCTCTGTAGTCGGGGTTCTTCGTTGACGTCGATGCCCAGAGCACCCTTTGCGGGCTCGTGCCAAGATCGCGGAGATCCGAGAACATGTCGCCCTCGAAGATCTGCTGATAGCGTCGATACGCGAGTTTGGCGTTTGCCACGGCGGCTCTGCCGAGCATCGCGCGGGCGGGTGCCGTATCGATACGTGACAGAGCTGAGTCCGTGATCGCATCGACCCTCGACACGAAGAACGATGCGACAGATGCGAGCGTGGAAGGATTAGCGGCTCTTGCGGCACCTCTGACGTAAGCCGTCGCAACGCCCTCATAGTCGGCCATCGAGAACATCAGTGTCGCATTGATGTTGAGGCCGGACGCAGTGAGCTCCTCGATTGCGGGGATTCCCTCGGCTGTAGCGGGCACCTTGACCATGAGGTTCTTGCGATCTACTTCGGTCCAGAGTCGCATTGCGTCGGCGATGGTGCCGGCGGTGTCATGTGCGAGTGTCGGGGACACTTCCAGGCTGACGTATCCGTCGTGGCCCTCGGACGACTCGTAGACGGAATGCAGGATGTCTGCAGCCGCTCTGATGTCCTGGATCGCTAGCGCCTCGAACACAGCCTCTGGCTCTGCGTCACCAAGTGTGGCGATCTGACTGTCGTACAGTTCTGTGCGAGCGATCGCCGCTTCGAAGATCGACGGATTGCTGGTGACCCCGCGGACACCTTCGGACACGAGGTCGGTCATGCCGCCGTCCGCGAGCATGTCCCTCCGGATGAAGTCATACCAGATCGATTGGCCGTGCTGATGGAGTTGTTCGAGCTTGGTCATGTTCCCACTTTGGTTCGTTTCATCCATTGTCACAGGTTAGGTCTCGCTTCAGGTCGGTTGGAGACGAAGGAACCAGAATCGAGGTTCGAGATCCGAAATCCGACTAGAAGCCTCTCTCACAGAACTCCGTCGGACTTCGGACTTTGGTGCCGCGTTCCGGTCTGTCGTCTGTGGTCTGCCGTCTGTCGTCTGGAGCGAACGCAGCGAGCGCCTAAAGCAGCGCCTTCATCGTCTCGCGTACGTCAGCACTGATGTCTTCCCGTTCGAGTGCGACGGCCAAGGTCGCATGGATGAAGCCTGCGCTGGTGCCACAGTCGAACCGATCTCCGGTGAGAGTGACCGCTCGAAGTTCCTTGCGTGAGAGCGATCGTACGAGCGCATCGGTGAGCTGTATCTCACTGCCGACACCACGCGGCGTATTGGAGAGATCGTTCATGATCTCCGCATCGAGGATGTATCGGCCGAAGATGGCAAGGTTCGACTTCGCCGTTCCTGGGGCTGGTTTCTCTTCGATGGCTGCGACGACGAGATCCTCACCGGAGCGATCCTGTGGGGTGATGATGCCGTAGCGGTCGGTCTCGGTTGGAGGGACCTCCTGCACGAGGACGACGTTCGAGCCGGATCGCTCGTACACCTCCATCATGGAGCGGAGTGCATCCCCGAGTGGTCGTAGGAAGTCGTCGGGAAGGAGCACAACGAACGGTTCGTCGCCAACGAGATGTCTCGCGCACCAAACAGCATGGCCGAGGCCGAGAGGGTCCTTCTGCGGCACGTAGCTGAACTGCGACGATGCAGGCCGGAGATCCCTGATCGCCGCGAGCGTGTCCTTGTCATCCCGCTTGGCGAGCGCGGTCTCGAGCTCGATGTTCGGGTCGAAGTGATCCTTGATCGCTGTGGTCCGGTGACGAGTAACGAAGATGAAGTTCTCGATCCCTACCTCTCTGGCTTCGTCAACCGCGAACTGGATGAGTGGCCTGTCGACGATCGGAAGCAGCTCCTTCGGCACCGCCTTGGTGGCTGGGAGGAAGCGGGTGCCGAGGCCTGCGACGGGGAACACCGCTGTGCGAACGGTGGTCATCAGCCGGTGACGGTCTTCGTGATGCGTTCGGCGTGACCCTTGGCCTTCACGTTGTAGAACACGTCCTCGATTGAACCCTCGCCATCGACGATGAAGGTGGAGCGAATGATCCCCATGTACTCGCGGCCGTAGTTCTTCTTGAGGCCGTAGGCGCCGAATGCCGTCGCCATGTCGTGGTCCGGGTCAGAAAGGAGATCGAACGGAAGGTCATATTCGACGCGAAACTTCTCAAGGTAGTCCGGCTGGTCCGGAGAGACACCGATGATATCGTAGCCCTGTGCGGACAGAAACTCGTGTCGATCGCGGAAGTCGCAGGACTCGGTTGTGCAACCGGGGGTGAACGCCTTCGGGTAGAAGTAGATCACGAGTTTCGTTCCGAGGAATCCGTCGCGTGTGCGCGTCTCGCCCTTCTGATCCACGGCGGAGAAGTCTGGGATCTTGGATCCTGGTTCGAGTTGCATATGTCCTCTGGTCGCTTCCAGCAGCCTAATCACTATGGGGTGGCTGCTCGGAGTCTGAGTTGCCCGCATGCCGCGTCGATATCCTGGCCCCGTGTGTCCCTGAGCGTGACATTGGCGCCCTCCCTGGACAGGGTTCCGATGAATCGACGCACATGATCCCTGTCGGGTGGCCGGTCTGCGCTCAGCGGCGTCGGGTTGAGCGCGATGACGTTGACATGCGCCTTCAAATCGCGTGCGATACGAGCCAGACCGATCGCTTCCTCATCGGAGTCGTTCTCGCCTGCGATGAGCGTCCACTCCAGCGAGATCCTTCTGCCCTTCGCCTCGTAGTACTCCTTTGCGGCTGCCACGACGTCTTCGATCGGGTATCTGTCATTGATCGGCACGAGTTTCGTTCGCTCCGATGGGATCGTTGAGTGGAGGCTGACGGCGAGGTTCACAGGCCACGGTTCGTCGACGAGTTTCCGCATGCCTGGTACGAGCCCGACCGTCGAGACAGTGATCGATCGCGCAGACATGCCCATCACCTCGATCATGCGGCGGAGCGACTCTCTCGTGTGTTTGTAGTTTGCGAGTGGCTCCCCCATGCCCATGAACACGACGTTCGTCACACGAGAGGGGCTGCGCGGCAGGGGAGATTCAGACAGGGCTGCGTTGGCGTACGCAACCTGTGCAAAGATCTCTCCCGCGTCAAGATGCCGATCGAAGCCGAACTGTCCTGTTGCACAGAACGTGCATCCCATCGCACAGCCGACCTGTGATGAGATACACAGGGTCGTGCGGCTTGCGTATCCCATGAGGACGGTCTCGATGGCGGATCCGTCTTCGGTGCGGAACAACCACTTGCGTGTCTCCCCGCCGTCGCCGACTTGCTCGAGTTCGAGGTCGAACGGCCAGAGCTTGTCAGCGAGGTCTGCTCGCATCTGGCCGGGGAGGTTGGTCATGGCCTCGGTCGTCATGACCGGATGGTGATATAGCCACTCCGACAGCTGAGTCGCCCGATAGGAAGGTTCGTCGCCGAGTGCCTCGCCGAGGCGCTCAGGCTCCGTCAGATACAACATGCTCAGGAACGAGCAGTGGCGGCGTCGATCCAGCGTTGTGCGGTTTCAGGCGTTGTGTTGACTGCCTCAGCAAGCTCGTTCGCCTCCTGCTTCGCCAGATCAGCGAACGATGCTATGTCCGCCTCAGAAAGTCTCGAGGCGAAGGCGGGGCCGACGCCCTTGATCTCGGTCAGGTCATCCCCGATTCGGGTTGAACCGGTACGGAACCTTGGGGGAGTGTCGGTTGGCGCCTCGGGTGCCGGCAGCATGCGGTCTCGAACGGCCCATGCCGCTGCCGCGAGTCCCGCGACAACCCCTGCGATTCTGATGGCGTTCTTCATTGCATGATTCATCGTGTTTTGAGTCTACGACGAATCATTCAGTGCACTCCAACGGTGCGTTCGGATGCTGGGGGTCGACCGACCAGTGTCTATCCCATGGCGAGGAGCTCTTTGCGAGGTACCACGACACGGCAATGTTCGCCTCAGCGTTGTACGGCGTCGCATAGAGACCATTGGAATCTCTGAAGCCTGCCGCGGCTGCGCGTGCCTTCCAGTACTTCGAGAGGTGCTGGAACAATCCCTCTGCGCCCACGCTGCTGTTGTAGGCCTGTGGATTGCCCTTTGACTCGAAATGGATGATGTTCAGCGCACAGTTCACGAGGTGATCCGGCCAGTACTTCGCGACGAGGGTTCTCCACTCCTCGACGTTGCGCTTGCCCGCGGCGTCGGCTGGCCAATTCGGCGACCACGTTGTGGCGGGGGATGTCGTTGGCGTGCCCTTGGTTGTTGTCGTGGTGGTCGGTGGCGGAGGTAGTGGCGAGTACGTAACGAGCACGGACTCGGTGGCGGTGTTCCCTGCTTTGTCTTCGGCTGTGATCTTGGCGTTCGATCCCTCGGACGACACAACAAGTTTCAGCGTCCAGTCCCCATCGTCATCAACAGAAGCTTCGTACGGGCCCGAGTAGACCTTGGCTCCGGGTTCAGATGTTCCGTAGAACGTCACGACCCTGTCTTCCACCGTGTCACCATCGGACGGAGACGTGATGTGAAGATCGGGCGGCGCGGTATCCCGTGGCCTTGTGGTCGTTGGCGCTGAGGTCGTAGAAGGCGAAGTCTCGGACGAAGTCGCGCTGGTGGTGTCGACGGTCGTCGTGTCCGGGGCTGCGCTCTCTACTGCTACTGGATCTTCGGCCGGAGCGCTACTGGATGTTGTCGTTTCTGTCGATGGTTCGGCGATGCGAGCCTCGGCATCGGAGACCCTGAGCGCCAGGATCGCAGAAGCCACGCGTGCGGACACCGTCGTGACAGTCGAAGTCTCTGAGTCTTCTGCAGCTTCGCCGTCGCCCGAAGTCGTCGAGAACGCGGCAAAGCCGATCACAGCAACAAGAGCGATGATCAGCATGCCAGCGTATGCAAGGGGTATTCGCGGTCTCACGCTTCTCCGTGGGCTCGCCTATGGATGCGCTCCGCCCCGATCAGGGTTGCGTTCTCCTAGAGCGGTGTCCCGAGCGCGTCTCCGCACCCGACACCATGTTCAGGGTATAGGGAGGCGCCCTATACGGCAACCCGTATGCTGCCAGTTTTTGACAGACCGCTCGCTGACAGACCGAAGTCCGAAGTCCGAAGTCCGACGGAATCGAGTGAGAGATGCGTCGAGTTGGAGAAGCTTCTGGTCGGATTTCGGATTTCGAACTTCGATCTTCTGGTCCGTGGTCCTCCGCTTTCCGTGTTCTGAGGTCTGTGGTCTGAGGTCTGAGGTCTGAGGTCTTCTGTTCCGCCAGTACCCTCCGCCGCGTGATGAGGATCTGGAGGCAACTGACTGTCGTCGCGCTGGTGTTGGGCGCGATGACGCTCGCGTCACTCGGCGCTGCGAGTGCTGACGCAAGTGATACCTGTGCTTTCCGGTTTCCGGAAGCTTCGTGGTCGATCGTGGCCGTTGGTCCCATCTCGATCGAGGAATCTGGGTTGGCCCCGGAGATGGCGGTCCGTTTCGCTGATGAGATCGGCATCGCTGAGGAGTGGTTGGTGGATGAGATCGGGCCGTTCGAGGTAACCGTGTGTCTCGTCGGCACCGATTCGCTCTTCGACGCCGATCCGTACCGTGAAGGGAGCCAGCGCTTCCACATCGCCAGTGATCTTGAAGAACAGTTCGTGGTGATGAATACGGATAGAAGCGTGGGATTCGTGGCCCCTGCCATGGCGTTCGCCCTCACTCAGCACGCCCTCCACCAGAACAACGGAGATGCGGCTTTCCCCGAACCGTTGGCTTCGACCATCGGGCATTGGTATCGCGCAAGGATGCTTGACCGCCTCCCGTACTACCACAACGACGAGATGACCTCGAATCTCTTCGATACCGAGTCACGGATCGATTGGACCGCCGGTGAACAGGAGATCTTTCGGACGTGGAACCCGGAGCGAAACTTCCGCTCCATCGGAGACTTGGTCGACTTCGCGGCGCGGACTCGGGGCATGGACATTCTCTTGGTGACGGACGGCGCCGTTTGGGCCGAGATCGAGGGTGACTGGCGCACCGCGTTGCGGGTCGAGTTGACCGGGCGTTCGACGCCGACCACTGGGTGGAAGATGGGCATCGCGATCGTCGTCACGATCTTGGTTACCGGAACAGCGGTGGCGACGATCAGCATCGTGCAGCAGCGGAGGGCCAAGAAACGTCCACCGACTGACGCCCCGATCCCTGGTTTCTTCGTCGACCCCTCGACTGAACCAGATGCTGGATCAGTCGGAGAGAGCAGCTGACGTGGAGATTCTCGGATCTGCCGAACCCTTCCATTCATCGTGAAGATCGATAGCCGAGATCGGACCGTAACCCGTGTCCCATGGCACCCCATCTTCGATGACATGGCCGAGGTCTCGAAGACCTCGGATGGTTGATTTCGCGAATCGTGGCTCGACCGTGATCGAGCTGTCGGTACCCGGCATGGGTTGCTCCATGTTCCAGCGAGGGATCAGTTGAGAATCGTTGGTGCAGAGACCCCCGCGGAAGTGATTCGCAGCGAACTGTGCGAGGAACTGTGGTTGCTGGTCTCCGCCTCTGGTGCCGAGCACGAGGTCGAGGTGGCTCCCGGATGCCCACATCGTTGGTGAAAGTGTGTGAAGCGGACGGTTTCCCGGAGTGAACTCATTCGGGTGCCCCGGGATGAGGTTGAAGCCAGCCCCCCGGTTGTGGAGAAAGATGCCAGTCGAACCAGCGGAAATGTGAGCACCGATTCCCGCAAAGTTCGACTGGATGTACGACACGGCCATGCCGTTCGAGTCCCGAACAGCCAGAAATGCGGTACCTGCAGGAGCTGGCGGTGCCTTCGGCCATCGGCCTACATGGGATCTCGAGATCGACGATGCGATCACCTCGAGACGCTCCGGGTCCAGCAGTTGCTCGCCCGTCAACGGCGCGGTCCTTGCGTCAGAGACGTACGATGCACGCTCCCATCCGACGCTTCGATACGCCTCGATGAGCAGATGCTGGAACATCGGATCGTTGGCGTCGTCGGGAGGTTCGAGATGCTCGAAGATCCACAGCGTCGCCAGCGTCAGATAGCCCTGACTGTTCGGAGGGATCGTCCACGCTGTTCGGCCGAAGATGTCCAATGACGTAGGTTCGACCCATTCGGCTTGAGTCGTCGCAAGATCGTCAGGAGTGATGGCACCATCCGTCGCCGCTGTGATGGCGGCGCCGACCTCTCCTTCGTAGAAGGCGGCTCGGCCCCCCGATGACACCGCCTCAAGAGTCTGAGCGTGGCGTTCCCTGTGTAGGACGTCGTTCTCGGCCGGTGGCGAGCCATCGGGGTAGAGGGGAGGAGACGAGGCCTGGCTCGCTATCAGGTCGCTGAGGCGATCGAGCGACAACGAGAGTTCACGCGACACAGGGAACCCGTTACGGGCGATCGCGATCGCCGGGGCGAGACAATCGCCCACGCTCAGGTTCCCGAGACGCTCTGAGAGAGCGAACCAGCCGTCGACGCAGCCGGGCACGGTGATCGCCCACTTGCTCTGAAAAGGGATCTCGCCATAGCCAAGGTCGCGGATGGCGTCGGCGGTTACGCCCGATCCCGCGGAGCCTGAGGCGTTGAGCGTCAGTGGCGTGGGGTTGCCGGGGACGTGGACCATGGCGAAGAGATCGCCGCCGGGTCCGCACGTGTCAGGCAGCACCACACCGAGTACAGCATTGATGGCGATCGATGCATCTACAGCGTTCCCACCTGCCGCCATGATGTCGAGGCCAGCTTGTGACGCCAGGTAGTGCGGGGAGACAGCGAACGCCGACGTGTGGGGCTGCGTTCCTGTTGTGAGATGCGCGTGCTCCGGCCGGCCAGGCCACCTCATTCGGTCAGTGCGGCCAGTCGACGGTTCAGAGCGTTGAGTACAGCTTTGACTGCAGCTTCATCGGTGGCACCCGCCGCGATCGATGATCCGACGTTGAGATCCTCGGATCCCCGCTCGCCCGCGGTCACAAGCACGGCCACGACAACATTGCGTGTGCCGACGTTCGTCACGGCGATGGAGTCGAGAGCGATCGGGGGCATGGTCTCGAACGTGCGCTCGATAGCGTCGATGGTCGCTTCACCGATCAGCCTGAGCCTTGCCGATGCGACCGCCGGGCCCGTCGCGGTTCCCGTGTGGTCTTCATCCTCGTGGCGGAGGGTGACCTCGATGGTCGTGCGAGTGCCGTTCGGTGATTCCGAAACCCCGCGAAGTGCTGCACGTGAGGAAGTTGTGAGGTCGAGATACTGCGGACTTATCTGAACGACCGAGATGATCCGATGATCGATCGGCAGGCCGAACCTGGCCATGGCAAGGCTTTGAACGTCCCTAGCAACCTGTTT
>PVMK01129595.1_pt1 | contig 45291 bp, 44 predicted proteins | sample 1853481 | NCBI WGS metagenome assembly PVMK01 (sample SAMN08533507, study PRJNA380276) | Marine sediment metagenome, whole genome shotgun sequencing project.
GTGTTGAAAGACCCTGGCCGCACCAGTCCAAACTGTACACATCAAAACCTCTTTCAATCAGCTCTCCGATGGTTTCTGTATATTTTTCCATGAATTCTCTTCTGCCGTTGAGCAAAAGGATCGATCCTAGCCTTTTTTCTTTTTGGCAGTACCATATACCATAGCGGATAGCGCTCTTATCCGGCGTCTTCATAAAATCATACGATGTAAGCATCTCTGGTTTAGTGCTTGAAGTATTCGAGGACATAACAAATACACCTAAAATGAAGCTCCCCGACGCAAACGGACGGAGTATTAAAAAAACATAATAAAACGGCGGAATTTACCATAACAGTATAACTTTAAATTTTTGACTTCCAACCCGATTGTCCTTGACTTGGACATTGACTTGGACATAATGCTACCATAATTAAATTTGATGAACTCGAAAAAAGTCTGATTTTGCTCGATGTCGCTCACAAAAGACTTTTTACGAAGCCGTCAAATTTAACGAATTGATATTCTGGAAGATAGTATTTATTGTTATTATTGCTGAATATGTCAACACAGAACTTCCCAAACGGCTCGGAACAACGAAAAGAAGGTTTTGAAACGGCTTATAGTACTTCTAACGTCGGTCTTTGTTACAGGAAAAAAAAATGGCAAAACACACGTACAATCATGTGGAAACTTATGACGGTCTGGTTGGGCTTGGTTTAGATCGTGAAACCGATGAAAATACAGTCATCTTTTATCTTCAGAAATTTTCAGACGACACGCTCATGAAGGAATTGGTCAAGCGGATGACGGATGAAGAACTGGACGAGATATTTTCTCTACTGACTCGCCTACTAAAAAAACATTTGATAGATTCTGAGTATCATAGCCTTTTTCTAAAAGATGATCATCCATAGCTGCTCATTGAAATGACTAGACACGTAGACACCGTAGTGAAACGGGGGAGCGCACCACATGAACGCGTACGGGTTGGGAGTTAACACAATGTTCACAGAAAAACAGTTGGAAAAGTACGCAGATGTTCTCCTGTGGGGACTAAAAACAGCCAGATCCCGTAAATTCAAAAAAAACGATGTTGTGCTGATCCGTTATAATATGCCTGCCATCAGGCTTGCGGAAAATCTCTACGCTAAACTCCTGGATATGGGAATACATCCGGTTCAACGGATAAATGCGAGTGTTGATATGGAGAAATCCTTCTTTGAACGTTCGAACACCAAACAGATCCTATTCCAGACCCCCGGTGAAAAGGAGCTTTTTAAGCATCTAAACGGCAGCATTTTTCTCCATGCACCGGAATCAATAACCCATTTGAGCCATATAGATCCTAAAAAGATCGGAAAAGCCGCTGTCGCTAGAAAATACTTGCGCGATATTCTTGACGCTCGGGATCAAGCAGGTGATTTCGGCTGGACCCTATGCACGTTTCCCACCAAAGAACAAGCCAGACATGCCAAACTCTCCATGAAGGCCTATACGAATCAGATTGCAACAGCCTGCTTTCTAAACAGAGCTGACCCGGTCTCCCATTGGCAAACGATTTATAAAAACGCAACCTCCGTAAAGCGGTGGCTGAACAGAATGAAAGTTAATTTCTATCATATTGAATCCGAAAATATAGACCTTACCATAACCCCAGGTGAGAAACGGAAATGGATCGGCATTTCCGGTCACAACATCCCAAGTTTTGAGATATTTCTTTCACCGGACTGGAGAGGAACCCGGGGGACATACTTTGCAAATCAGCCTTCATTTCGGAGCGGAAATTATGTAAAGGGGGTAAGGCTCGAATTTAAAAAAGGAGGCGTGGTTAAAATCCAGGCACAAAAGGGAGAAAATTTTGTTATCAAGCAGCTCTCTATGGATAAAGGGGCAAATAAGCTGGGTGAATTTTCCCTCACAGACAAAAGATTTTCCAGGATCAACACCTTTATGGCAAATACGCTATTTGATGAAAATTACGGCGGAAAATACGGTAACTGCCATGTAGCGCTGGGATCTTCCTATGCTGATACGTATCACGGAAATCCAAAAGAATTAACCGGAGAAAAAAAGAAAAAGCTCGGGTTCAACGATTCAGCGTTGCACTGGGACCTTGTCAATACTGAAAAGAAAAGGGTTGTCGCACATCTTGCATCCGGCAAAAAGGTTGCCATCTATGAAAACGGAAAATTTACGATGTAATATTTCGAAAATTTTTTTTGAGCCCCGGCGTCTTGTTTATAAATCCCAAAATTGTTTGCGGAGCGAACAAAATCAGACTTTTTACGGAACTATCATATCTTGTATTTCCCAAAATCTTCAGGTGAAAGATTTTCAAGATATTCCGCCCATTTTTTCCCTTCTTCGCTTTTGTTTAATACTTCGTAATCACCCTCAGTCATTAGAGATTGTTCAAAAATCTTATCCGCCACATAAATGGGAGCAGCAAAACGAAGTGCAATGGCAATGGCATCGCTTGGACGGGCATCTATGTTGAAACTTTTTTCTTGAGATACGAAATATATTTTGGCGTAAAAGGTATTGTCCTTTAGATCGCACACTTCGACCTTCGATACCGCCATATCCAGATTTTCGACGAAATTCTTGAAAAGATCATGGGTCATGGGGCGGTCGAACTTGATGTTTCTAAGTGCTGAAGCTATGGATGTAGCTTCGAGCAAGCCGATCCATATCGGAACAGCCTGATCACCTTTTACAGACTTTAAGATAAGAATCGGCGTATTCGACGTCGGATCTATTGCCATACTCGCTACGTTTACTTCATGCAACATAACTCTCATCTCCTCTCAAACCAAAAGAAATTGGTTTTGCGCTAACCGGTTCGCCCCAGAGTGAATGGGAAAATGCTTTCAAAATTCTGACATTCACAATCTGTCCTGGAACAATATCATTACGCGCAATATCCTCATTAATCCGATTAAAATTTACGATCTTATTTGTGGATGTACGGCCGGTCCACTGGATATCCGAGTGTCTGCTCGGTTTGTCCATCCGGTTTTGCTTCCGGCTTAAACCTTCCACAAGAATCGATTGTATGGAGCCTTCCAGCGCCTTGTTTTTTTTGGTTGTATAACGATCCTGAAGATCCAGAACCTGCTGCAATCTCTCTTTCTTTTCCTGTTCAGAGATCTTGTTCAAAAATCGGGCTGCTGCTGCGTTTGGACGGTCAGAATATTTAAACGCAAACAGCCCGTCAAATTCAACAGTTTGAATCAAATCAAGGGTTTCTTCAAAATCTGTCTTTGTCTCCCCCGGAAAACCCACAATAATATCAGATGTGATGGAAATCTCCGGACAAGTTTGACGCAGTTTATCGACTTTTTCAAGATATATTTCCCGGGCATACTTTCGGTTCATGTTTTTTAGAACCCTGTTTGAACCCGACTGTATCGGCAAATGTATATGATTGCATAATTTCTCAAGGCCCTGAAAAGCAAAAATAAGATTTTCTGAAAGATCTTTGGGATGTGATGTTGTAAACCTGATTCTCAAAAGCCCGTCAGTGTCGCTGACACGCCGCAAAAGTTCAGGAAATGTGCAGAGGCCTTCCTTTTTACCGTAGCTGTTCACGTTCTGGCCGAGCAGGGTTACCTCCCGAACGCCGGATTCAACAAGACATCGGATTTCTTGAACAATATTTTCTGGATCCCTGCTGGTTTCCCTTCCCCGTACATAAGGAACCACACAGTAGGTGCAATAATTATCACACCCTTGCATGATGGTCACGAAGGCCGTTGTCTTTCCCCTGTCATGTCCCTGTTTGACAAAATTCAATTCTTCAATCTGTTCCGACATTTCAACGTCGACAATTCGGCATCTTTTGGACTCAATGACCTTGACGATATCAGGCAAACGACCGATAGCATTTGTCCCGAAAACAAGATCAAGATGCGGCACACGCTCCAGGATTTTTTTGCCTTCCTGTTGGGCCACACATCCACCGACCCCGATCATAAGGGCAGGTTTTTTTCTTTTCAATCCGGCCAACCGTCCTAAAAAGCTATACACTTTTTGCTCGGCCTTTTCCCTGATGGCACACGTGTTAACAATGATCAAATCCGCCTTTTCTATGGAAGACGTCATTTTGTATTGTAATGTCTTTAATCCCTTGGCTATCTGTTCGGAGTCATACACATTCATCTGACAGCCGATAGTATTTATGTATAAATTCTTTTTCATCTATTCTCTGAAGTCTCCGCACTTGCATCTTCAATAATAAAATTCTTTTTGAGATCCTGCAAAATAATCTTTACATCTTCCGCGCATCCCGGAGGAATATGGAGCCGTACAACACCCAAATCAGGATTGACGGTTGTTAAGGATGCGATACCGTCGTACGCTTCTAAAATAAATTTTAAAAAACAGATTTCTCTACGATCAATTCGAAGATATTTTTTTATAGTATCCAAAATCAAAGATTGTTTGTTGTGTCCAAGTTATACCATTGCTTCACGATGCGATCCCATTCTGAACTTTCGCTCAAGGGTTTAAGTACCATTATATGCATTATCTTATCAATAAAAAAGTCCCGACGTAAAAGAATGTCGTTCGCTTCGCTCACCATTAGTATAATGGAATAATGGTACGTTTCAGGGGGTGCGCTTTTCCGTGTAACGATATCGGCGGAGTGGCTTCGTCATTTCAGTGGCTTAGCAGTGGGGGAAACCGCGGCTTCCGCATGCTTTTCCCGGAAGAACACACCCCCTAATGAGTTTGCCCTGGGATTTGGTATTGTTCAAATTATAAATTTAAGATATATGATCTGTTAATGGAAAAAGCATGGCAAATTCTAAAGCCGGATATTCATTTGGCAGAAAAACTGTGCAAAATTCTAAAATGCCATCCGGCCATTGCTTCAATCCTGGTCAATCGAAATATTCTTTCCCCGGAAGATGCCTCAAACTTCCTCAACACATCACTCCGCCATTTAGGCCCGCCGTTCGCCATAAGGGATATGGATGCTGCGGTTGAGCGCATTTTAACCGCCATAATGCATAAAGAAAAAATTTTGATCTTTGGTGATTATGATGTCGACGGAATAACGGCCACAACCATCCTGCTTGATTTTTTGCGTTCGGTGGGCGCCCATGTGTCATACTATATTCCCCACAGAATAAACGAAGGTTTCGGCCTGAGAAAAAATCATATTTCAGACACTGCGTTGCCAAATGGAATAAACCTCATTATCACCGTGGACTGCGGATCCGATAGCCACGAAGCAGTTGAAGCTGCACGGAAGGCAGGAATTGATGTAATTATTACCGACCACCATATTATATCGGACATAATACCCCCTGCTGTTGCCGTTGTGAATCCCAAGCAGGGTGACTGCCCATCCGGTTTTCATGATCTTGCCGGTGTTGGGGTGGCCTTTTATCTGCTTATTTGTCTTCGGAAAAAACTGCGGGACATAAATTTTTGGCAGGACCGGCCGGAACCCAATCTAAAAAGTTACTGCGATCTTGTAGCCCTTGGCACCTTGGCCGACATGGTTCCTTTGACCAATGAAAATCGAATACTTGCCAAGACAGGACTGGATATAATGGGTCGAACGCATCGACCCGGCTTAAAGGCACTGATGGAAATCTGTAAAACCAACAAACACGCCGTCGATACAGATGATATTGTTTTCGGCTTGGCACCCCGTTTAAACTCGGCAGGAAGGATGGACCACGCTTCAACATCACTTGAACTTCTCACAGCCAGAGATGTCAAGACAGCAAAGAAAATGGCAAATTCACTTAACCATATGAACCAGAATCGACGCCGTATCGAAAATAAAATTCTTACCCAGGTGCATGACCATTTAAAGAAAAATCCGCACCTGCTCCGAAAAAGCACCATGGTCTTGGCTCAGAAAGGCTGGCATTTAGGGGTCCTGGGCATTGTCGCATCAAGAATTGTGAAAAAATATTTTCGTCCGGTTGTGCTGATCACCACGACAGATGGTATTGGGAGAGGATCCGCTAGAAGTATTCCGGGTTTGAATTTATATAAAGGGCTGTCAGCTTGCGCAAATGATATTGAAAACTTTGGGGGGCATTCCATGGCTGCAGGTCTAAAAATAAAAGCCAAAAATATCGAAAAATTCGAAATAAACTTTGAAAACACCGTACGTCGCATGACCAAGCCGGATGATTTTATCCCGAAAATTTTCATCGACTTCGTGCTTGATTTTGAAGATATCTCAGACAAACTCATTGATGAACTGGAATCTTTAAAACCTTTTGGGATGGGTAATAATGAACCACTTTTTATGGCCGGCAATATCAATGTTGTATCTTCAAGAATGGTAGGAAAAAATCACAGACGAATGGTTTTAAGTCAGGGGAAGGGAAGAACAGAAAAAACGTTTAATTCGATTCATTTCAACGTTGATCCGGACATTCCCTTGAAGAAAAATTTTGATCAAATTGCCTTTCGGCTTCGCTGGAACCGATGGAACGGCAGGAAAACCGCCCAACTTGTTATTGAAGAGACTTAACATTGGCAGAGTAAAACATTTCTCTTGCAATAGACCATTCCCGGCATTATTATTGCTCAAGAATAATTAATTTAAATATCTAATATAAATAAAAGGTGAAATATTATGGGGAAAGTATTTCGGCCAAGCAGTGGCGAAGCAAAAATATTGTCAAGAATCGAGTCTTCAAAAGAATATGCTCGCAGAAAGGGCATTGAAAGAGCCAGAGACCATATCGAACCGCTTTCTAATGCCATTGCCATGAAGCTTGTCGAAAGCAATCTGGTGGAAACCACGAATAAAAATATACTCGAAGAAGAGATAACACAGTGTATAAAAAAATTAAGCTATGATGAAGACTTTGATATCGACTATAAGATTGCGCCATTTAGACATATCATACCCAATCCAAATGTTGTCAGTCTATATATTACAGCTTTTGTAATAGAGAACCTTATTAATCATAAAGTTGTGGTCGATATTTTTGGCTCGGACGAAGAAATATATCTTTGCATAAACCGACAGGTTGTAAAATTTCTGGCCTAACCATGCGCCCTTCCTTCCTCCCCCGGTTAGTGAACGGACCTTTTGATGATCCCGGACTATTCATCCCCTTTCTTTTTGAAAAACGTGCCGTCATATTTGATCTGGGAGATATTTATTCACTTTCAGCCAAAGAGATTCTTAAGGCGAGCCACGTTTTTATTACCCATACGCATATGGATCATTTTATCGGGTTTGACCGGCTGCTTCGCCTTTTCCTTGGCCGAGACCAACACCTTTTCATTTACGGCCCTGAAGGTTTTTTGAAAAATGTCGAGGGTAAGCTCGCCGCGTATTCGTGGAACCTTGTTAAGAACTACAGCAATCTTTTAACGTTACATGTTTCCGAAGTGCACCCCGATCATCTGTTTGCTAGAGAATACATCTGTCAAAACGGATTCATACCCGTTTCAAAGGTTGTCAAACATCCGTTTAAAGGTCTTTTGCATCAAGAACCCTCTTTGTCTGTTTTTACCGAAATTCTCGATCACAGTATTCCCTGTCTCGGATTTGCCTTCAAGGAACGATTTCATGTGAATATAATGAAAGACAGAGTTTCTGATCTCGGACTTGAGATCGGTCCCTGGCTAAAGGAATTAAAGCAGGCGCTGTTTAACAATAAAGATGCTGATTCAGAATTCGTGGTCGAGTACGACAAGAAACATCGAAGAAAAAAAAGTTTTGTCCTGGGTGACCTATCAAAGCAGATTGCGCTGATAACCCCGGGTCAGAAGGTTTCATATATAGCGGATGTTGCGTACAGCAAATCGAATGTGGAAAAAATTGTTGAACTAGTTAAAGATTCTGATCATCTATTTATTGAAGCGGCTTTTCTCGAAAAAGACAGGGCTATTGCCGAAAAAAAATGCCATCTGACCGCCTGGCAGGCCGGCAGTATTGCAGGCAAAGCCCGGGTAAAGCAGATTACACCGTTCCATTTCTCACCCAGATATCAGGGGCAGGCGCATATTTTGCAAAAAGAGGCTATGGATGCCTATTATGATACTTTGAATCAATAAAGATATAACTCAAGTTTCGCATCCTTTAACTTAGGCGGAAGCCTTATTTTGCCAAGCCGATCAACAAGGTTATTTCGGTCATTACCATCCTAAAAAATCTCTCTAAGTTCAATGCCATGTCAAATTATGTTGTGCAGCGTGTGCTCCGGCCACGTCTATCCTTGCTTTTCCCGGCATAATAACAGCTTGAAGCAAAAGTGACGCCAGAAGAAAAGATAAATTGTACGACCGTCCTAAAGCGCTTGCCTTGGAATGCTGATACTATTCTTATCACAGGTTTGGGCAAAGCTGTGATCGGTCGCTGAAAACACAGTTTTTGTTATGCAATATTTTCGGGCGGTGTCCATGATGGTATCTCAAGTCACAGCTAATCAGCCTGAATGAAATTTCTTTGTCATTACAAATTGCAAGTTTATGACATCAGGCAAAAAATAATTTTCTCACCATGCCGTTCCCAACATGGGGCCAAAGAATGCGATAATTATTTCTCTCGTAACGGATTCGACCAGCAACAATAGATTTGTGAATGTCTGCTTTTGTGGCTAAGTCTATAATATCTTTTGGCTTGCCTGTATTGCGGGCCGGATGATTTTTCCATAATTGGCTTGGTATCAGGGATTTCTTGGCCAATTCATCCGCTTCATTCTCCATTTCATCTCGAGACTCTCTTAGATCGAGATCATCAATAATGCATTGACCTTCTACCCTGTGTACATGGCCCAGTGCTAAATGAGCTAATTCATGTGTAAGCGTAAACCAAAAATTATCAAGCCTGTCATGTCTTAGGCTCAGCGCTATGATTGGCTCGCCTTTTTTGTTTATCAAAGCCGCTCCATCCAAATGTGTTCGTTTGAAATGAGGAACAATAACCAACTTTATGCCTTTATTCTGGAGAAATTCCTTTGCTCTTAGCGGCCCATCCTTTAATCCACTTAAATAAACCACTTTGACGATAAAGCTTTTATCCAGGATATTCTGACTGAATTTTAATCCAGCCTCAATTTTTTCTGCTTGTGCTAAAACACCTAATATCCATGCATCTATTGAATAGGGATCGTCCTTTTCGCTTCGTCTGATGCCCTTCTTACGCAAACATGCACGATTCTGATCCGTGAAATAAGAATCAGCACAAGCTTGAGAGGCAAGGTCCCGCATAATCTCTTCAGCTTGAGTTTTAGGATCAAGCCCCGTTACCCAACCACGATTAACTATTTCCGTAACGGGGAAGCTGTCCCACTTGACACCTTCCCCATCAAGAGGGAAATCCATTCCATCCATAATTAATATTTCTGCAGGGATACTTAAATGAGTATGTAATGATCGAATCATTGATAAAGAAAGAGTCCTCTTTCCCCTCAAAATTTCGGAGACCTTTGACCGGCTACCAATGTAAGGCACCAGATCAGCCTGTTTCATACCCTTTTGATCCATAACAAAGCTAATAGCCTCAATAGGAGTTGGGGGGGGAACGGGATGGTTCTCTTTTTCATATACCCTAACCAATGTGAGCAGGACATCGAGTTCATCCCCTTCGGGAGTACCTGACTCGGCACCCCAGAGCGTTTCAATGCGCTCAATAGCCTCATCGTATGCCTGCTCTGAATTAACAGGGCGGATATTCATGTTGCACCTCCGAAGGATTTATTTTGTCATAGTCTTTATGCCGGCCAAACCATTTGACAAATACAATCTGGCGGCCGAAATCAACAGCAGTTATTAGCCTAAAATGATTCCCTTTAATATTAAATATAACTCGATCCGGTTGGACAAAGTCCGCAGACCCAAACATATTTTTCAGTTCTGGAAAATGTTTAAACTCATTCCCTTCTATGAGAGCCACCCATGCCTTTAGTGGGCCATCTGCTTCAGGGTAACACTCCCTGTACGCATTAATTGTTTTGGTCGTGATAACCCTCATGGTAGATAATATATATTCCCGTTTTGGGAATGTCAACAATTTTCCCATTATGGGAACATATTATTTCAACTATGATTTTAAATGTGTGGCTGGCAAATTGAAGAAACAAATCAATCTGCAGTTGATTAGAACTATATATCGAATCACAATTAGGGTGAATTAGTCGGTATCTTCACCCTGCTGATTCCTGAGATAGCCGGCTGAAAGGTGATAATATCAGCCGATCGTGAAACCTTTGATATGTCTTACTACGGCCTGGCAAAGAGATAAAATACAGATAGGTGATTTCAGATCTTCTTCAAATAAAACGCTTTTATTTTCTCAACAACATATTCCAACTGGGCATCTGAAAGTTCAGGATATATCGGAAGGGCCAGGGTATGTAAGGCGGCATGCTCGGCCACAGGAAAATCGCCTTTTTTGTAATTCAGGTTGGAAAAGCATTTTTGAAGATGCATGGGAACCGGATAATAAACTTCCGTACCGATGCCGGCATCATTTAAAAACCGGCGGAGGTCATCTCTTTGTTTCTTCACACGTATCACAAACTGATTGTATATATGGCGGTCTTCTTTTTCATACGGAAGCTCAACCACATCCAAAAGACCTGCACTTTTAAAAAGAGCTCTGTATTTTTGTGAATTTTCCTGGCGGGCTTTGGTCCAGATATCCAGATATTTCAGCTTGATGGAAACAACAGCCGCTTGAAACGCATCCAGTCTGAAGTTTCCTCCGATTAATGAATGATAATACTTGGGGTGGGAACCATGTCCCCGAAGCATTCTTAATTTTTCATATAGTTTTTCTGAATTCGTTGTTACGATTCCTCCATCTCCGAAAGCACCCAGGTTTTTAGAAGGAAAAAAAGAAAAGCAGCCGAAATCGCCCATTGATCCTGCCCGCCTTCCTTTGTATTCGGCTCCGATGGCCTGGGCAGCATCTTCAATAACAACAAGATTGTAGTCTTTGCATATCTTTAGAATGGGGTCCATGTCCGAACATTGGCCATACAGATGAACCGGAACGACGCCTTTTAGTCTCGCCAGTTCTGCGCGGGTCATGGCATCTATAGTTCGTTCGAGACATTCCGGAGACATATTATATGTTTTAGGATCAATGTCGACAAAGATCGGCCTGGCTCCGACTCGAGATATAGAACCTGCCGTGGCGAAAAAAGTGTACGGAACGGTTATCATCGTGTTTTGGCTGTCGATATCCGCCGCCATCAGTGAAATCAACAGGGCATCTGTTCCGGATGAAACACCAACGGCATGCTTGGAAAAGCAATAATCGGCAATTTCTTTCTCAAGGGACTCAACCCTGGGCCCCAGAATAAAATATTGGCTTTCAAAAACTTCATGAGCGGCTTCAAGTATCTCGTCTTTTATAACACTGTATTGACTTTTTAAGTCGAGAAGAGGGACTTTCATTGTGTTATTTTATATTCCTTGTTTGGTTTGTGATACCCCTTGAACCATTTAGAGGAGCCTTTTTCATCTCCTGCCTCTCCGTTTTCCATTATAACCGTTTGATTTTGAAGAAGATTCAGTCGGTTTACAGATGGTTTCAGCAGCATTGTATCCCAGAAGCCGATTCGCTTCACGGATTAATGACGAACCGGCCTTTAATCTCGTAGCGTTGGACAGGGCAATAATCGTCTCTGTTTTTTCGGGATGCAGCAGATGAACGTAACCTCGACAGGAACCTGGATGCCGTTTAAATATGTCTTTTAATTTTTCAAGTAATGCTTTTTCCGTGCGGGTAATGTCAAGGTTAAAATGGATACTTGTGGACCATGTCTCTTCAGCTTTATCCATGGGAATTACCGTATCTGCCAATATCTTTACCGAGTTTTCATCCTTTTGCAGATGTCCTCGAACCAAGACGGAGCTGTCTTCTGTTAAAAGATCGTGAACTTTGGCATAAAGAGTAGAAAAGACGATAATTTCCACAGAGCCATGGAGATCCTCAAGGGTGACAAATGCCATTAAATCGCCCTTTTTGGTCTTTATAATTTTGGTGTTTCTGATCAAACCGCCGATCCTCACGTCGTCACTATCATTTTGTTCCTTCAGGGTCGATGAGTTTGTGTTTGTGAACTTTTCCAGAATATCGTTGTATTCGTTCAAAGGATGTCCGGTAATATAGAACCCAAGAGATTCTTTTTCAAATGCTAAAAGCTGCTTCTCATTCCATTCGTCGATTTCAGGCATGCGAGGCAAGTTAATGGCATGCTGGTCTGCCTGCAGATCGAACAACCCAATTTGCGGATCTGCCTTTTCTTTCTGAAGTCTCTGGCCGCAATCCACACAGTCCTCTAAAGACGCCATCATTCGAGAACGGTAGTCCTCTGTGGAATCAAACGCACCACATTTTATTAGACTTTCAATAACCCGCTTATTGACCTTTTTCAGGTCCACACGTTCACAGAACTCAAACAGCGAAGAAAACTTACCATTATCCCTTGCTTCGATAATCGATTCAATGGCATTTTCACCAACATTTTTTACCGCTACCATTCCGAACCTGATTTTTGATCCGGCTACGGTAAACGCTTTATCACTTTCATTGATGTTCGGGGGTAGAACTTCAATGCCTTGACTGCGACATTCGGCAATATATTTCACAACACCATCCGTAGAATGCATTTCGCTGGTCAGTAATGACGCCACAAACTCCACGGGGAAGTGAGCCTTAAGAAAAGCGGTCTGATAAGCAATCAGCGCATATGCCGCACTATGGGATTTGTTAAATCCATATCCTCCAAATTTTTCCATGAGATAAAATATTTTTCCGGCCTTGTCAGACGGAATGCCGTTATCGGTAGCCCCTTGCATAAACCGTTCCCTGTGCATGGCCATAATCTCAGGAATCTTCTTCCCCATTGCTTTACGCAAGTCGTCGGCCTCAGCCATGGAATAATTGGCCAGATCTGCGGCAATTTTCATAACCTGTTCTTGATAAACGATAACCCCGTATGTCTCTTTCAAAATCGGTTCAAGCTGTGGGACAATGTACTCCACCGTTTTTTTGCCGTGCTTTCGGTCCACAAAATCATCGACCATTCCGCTGTCCAGAGGTCCGGGCCGATACAGTGCAACCAGCGCGATGATTTCATCATAGGATTCCGGCTTTAATCTCACCAATAAATCTTTCATCCCGGAACTCTCCAGCTGGAACACACCGGTTGTCTCTCCGGATGCAAGAAGATGATAGGTGGCAGGATCATTAAAATCGAGGTTTGAAAGATCGGGAGGTGTGCCGCCCTGTGCGGCAATGAGTTCAAGGGTATTTGCGATAACCGTCAGATTGCGAAGACCCAAAAAATCAAATTTTACAAGGCCTATCTTTTCAACACATTTCATGTCGAACTGGGTCACCACCTCGCCTTTTTTACCTTTGTAGAGGGGCATATATTCCGTCAGTGCCCGGTCTGCGATGACCACCCCGGCTGCGTGTGTTGAGGCATGCCGTGGAAGACCCTCCAATACGCGGCAAATACTGATAAGGTCGGCAATTTCCGGTTTCTTCTTTACCAGATCTTTAAGTCTCGGCTCTTGCTCAAGCGCATTATCAAGACTGATGTTCAATACATCAGGCACCATTTTAGCAATGGCATCCACTTCCTTAAGGGGTATATCCAATGCACGGCCCACGTCTCGAATTACAGCCCGGGTTTTTAGCTTTCCGAATGTGATAATCTGGGCAACAAAATCACCCCCACCATATTTCTCAATCACATATTTAAAGACGTCTTCCCTGCCGTTTATACAAAAGTCGACATCAATATCCGGCATGCTTTTACGGGCGGGGTTGAGAAAACGCTCAAAAATAAGACCATGCTCAATGGGGTCCAGATCCGTAATTCCAAGAGAATAGGCAACAAGGCTTCCTGCAGCCGACCCCCTTCCAGGTCCAACAGGAATTCCTTTTTCCTTGGCATAGCGGATAAAATCAGCCACAATTAAAAAATACCCGGAAAATCCCATGGATTTGATAAGGTTAATTTCATTCTCGATGCGGTGAACATAAAGTTTTTCATCAATATCAGGATTCTTCGTCTTTATCCGCTGTAATACAGCTTTAAATCCATCCCTGACCATCTGTTCGAAAACTTCATCAACGGTATGATCCGATGAAACGTCGAATTTCGGAAAATGATATGAATTAAAGTCGAATTCAAGGTTGCAACGTTTGGCGATGTTTACGGAGTTCTCAAGTGCACCCGGATAATCCCTAAAAGCGTCATACATTTCAACTTTGGATTTTAAATAGAGTTGATCGGTTCCAAACTTCAGGCGATCGGTTTCATGCACCGTCTTTCCGGTCTGCACGCACAAAAGAACATCATGGGCACGAACATCCGTTTTGTCGAGATAATGACAATCGTTTGAAGCAACCAGAGGAATGGAGAGTCTTTGACTCATATCCAGAAGTGTTCGGTTCACCGTTTCCTGAACATCGATACCGTTGTTTTGAACCTCAAGGAAAAAATTTCCTTCACCAAAGAGATCAAGGTAAAAGAGCGCGGCGTTATCCGCCTGATCAATTCGTCCTTCTTGAATCAATCGAGGGATTTCACCGTGAAGACATGCGGATAGACCGATAAGTCCTTTGCTATGGTGTTTCAATGCTTTTTTGTCGATGCGGGGTTTGTAATAAAATCCTTCAAGTTGGGCAATGGTGCAGAGTTTGCATAGATTGCGATAGCCTTCCCGATTTTCGGCAAGAAGGATGATATGTGAAAGTCCACTTTTATCCAGCGAAGTTTTATCTTTAAGGCTTCTTGGAGCCAGGTAGCACTCACAGCCTATAATCGGTTTTATTCCGGCTTTGTTGGCTTTTTCATAAAACGTCAAGGCGCCGAACATGGTGCCATGATCGGTGATCGCCACAGCATCCATGTCAAAATCAGCGACCCGCTTCAACAGGCGATCTATCCGAATGGCGCCGTCCAGAAGGCTGTACTGGGTGTGAACATGAAGGTGTACGAAATCGGCTGGGTTATCAGTCATTTTTAAACATCTATTATTTGGGTCATTTCAGCTTGATTAACCGATGAGGACAACAAGCTTGCGGGAATGCGTTGTTAAAAATCGGATTATCTCAATGCGGCATTTTTTTCAACGAGACAAATGGATACCTATCGCTTAGAAGCCGTTTCATCGAAAAAAGAGCCATCTTTCAAACAGGAAACTAGTCGAGGCGGTAATTTGGTGCTTCTTTGGTAATAATCACGTCATGGACATGGCTTTCACGCATGCCTGCGGCGGTTATTTTTATAAACCGGGCCTTTTCTCTGAGTTCATCCAGCGTGCTGCACCCCACGTATCCCATACCTGCCTTTAATCCGCCAATGAGCTGAAAAATATTGTCCGACAGATTGCCTCGGTAGGGAACTCTGCCGACGATACCTTCCGGAACTAGTTTGTCGCCCTGGAGATCTTCTCCCTGGTAGTATCTGTCCTTACTTCCTTTTTGCATAGCTTCAATGGATCCCATACCTCTATAGGACTTGTAACTTCGGCCTTGATAAATAACAAGTTCACCCGGACTCTCTTCGGTTCCGGCAAAAAGGCTGCCGATCATCACCACATGGGCACCGGCACCAATGGCTTTGGTGACATCACCTGAAAATTTGACACCGCCGTCGGCAATCAGAGGAACGCCTGTTTTTCGATATACCGGCCTGCAGTTCATGATGGCTGTGATCTGTGGTACGCCGACACCGGCCACAATGCGTGTGGTGCAGATTGAACCGGGTCCAATGCCGATCTTAACACCGTCGACACCGGCTTTAATCAGCGCTTCAGCCCCATCCGCTACACCGACATTTCCTGCGATCAGCTCAATGTCCTTGAAATTGCTTTTCAAGTTTTTTACAGTCTCAATTACATTTTTCGAATGTCCATGGGAAGTATCAATCAGAATCACATCGGCGCCTGCCTGCAAAAGAGCCTCTGTGCGTTCTTCCATGTCAGGTCCGACACCCACAGCGGCCCCGACTCTGAGTCTACCCAGCGAGTCCTTGCAAGCTCTCGGGTATTTCCTAATCTTTTCAATATCTTTAAACGTTATCATGCCGATCAGACAATTTTTATCATCAACCACAAGCAGCTTTTCTATCCTGTGTTTATGAAGCAGTTTTTTAGAATCTTCCAGAGTAATCCCTTCAGAAACGGTAACAAGGTTTTCTTTTGTCATGACTTCAGAAATCTTTTTTTCGAGATCTGTTTCAAATCGAAGGTCCCTGTTTGTTACGATGCCAACCAATCGATCTTCTTTGGTTACAGGAACCCCTGAAATGCGATACTTTTCCATCAGGCTTAACACTTCATGGACGAGCTGATCCGGATAAATCGTCACCGGATTAACAATCATACCGCTTTCAGATTTTTTCACCTTGTCAACTTCAACAGCCTGACTTTTTATGCTCAAGTTGCGGTGGATGAAACCGATTCCTCCTTCGCGTGCCATGCTTATTGCGGTGCGAGACTCTGTTACGGAATCCATCGCAGCGCTGACAAGGGGAATGTTTAACTCGATATTTTTTGTTAAACGTGTTCTGGTGTCAACATCGAGCGGCAATACATCAGAATAGCCCGGAAGTAACAAAACATCGTCAAAAGAAAAAGCCTCTTCAGGCGGCACTTTTTTCATGAATTCCCCCATTAACCTTAAACTTATTAAGACCTAAATCATTAGTTCTTTTCATACTTTTATAATTGATACGTTTTTTTCGATTTTCCATCTCCAGCCGATCCGGATTGGGTGTTTTTTCAGCTTTAAAAATTTTACGAAAACGAATAACAAATAGATTTGTCTTTTGCAATCTTTATTAGCCAGCATTTCATCATACATTATAACCTGCTGAAATTAAATCGAATAAAAAATGATCAAACTTATTGATAGGATATTTGAGATCGCTGTCTTGACATTATATCAATATCCGTAATAGATAATGCACCCGGATTATACGAACTAAAACCATAAACATCAACCCAAGGCTCAAATCAATTAACCCCTATGTATGATTTGATAAGATCAGTCATTCGTCTTGGAAGGTAAAAAAAGCGTTGCCATGATATTTAAAATAAATTCTAAAAACCCCCAGGAACGACTCCTGACAAAGGTAGTTGAAATACTCAAAAGAGGCGGCATCATCGCCTATCCAACCGATACATATTATGGAATCGGCTGCGACATCATGAATAAAAAGTCGATAGAAAAAATTTATCAATTAAAACAGCGAAATAAAACCAAGCCGTTTAGTTTTATCTGTTCAGGGCTTAAGAATATCAGCGACTACGCTAAAGTTTCAAACTATGCCTATAAAACCATGAAACGTCTTCTGCCCGGTCCTTACACTTTTGTGCTGGAAGGTTCGAAGTTGGTTCCCAAAATCATGCTGACCAAGCGGAAAACCGCGGGAATCCGCGTACCGGATAATATAATTTGCCTGGCGCTTGTGAAAGCGCTGGGAAACCCGATTATCACTACCAGTGCGACAATGCCGGACGGCACAATTCTTTATGACCCGTCACTTATCGAAGATTTTTTTCATCGTAGAATAGATGTGGTTATTGATGGGGGGCCGGTTTCGGGACACCCATCAAGTGTCATATCTTTGATCGATGATTTTCCGGAAATCATCCGGGAAGGTCTGGGTGATGTGAGTGTTTTTGCGTAAAAAATAAAAAACCCTCACACAGCGGAGCGCCACGTTTAGCAACCTTTTGTCTTTCTTGAACCCTAATTGCAGGGCTACTGACCTATCGTAAATTCAGATTCAACATATTTTAATGAAGAATCCACACCTTGAGGGCATATAAAAGATGAACGTCGAACGTCGAACATCGAACATCGAACGTTGAACATCGAATAATGTATTCTACCATTTATAATAACGACAAAGCGAAGCGCCTTCCACATTCGACGTTCGACGTTGAACGTTCGATGTTCGATGTTCAAATTGTTGCATCTGAAATTACGACTAAACCTTCATATCACGTTGAAATTGCGTATACAGGTCAGGAGTTCTGAATTAAGCGAAAGTCAAGAATACCGCGTTGGAAACGGAAAGAGGGATGTTATTGGCTTGTCGGTCGGAGGGTAAAAAAAGTACGTTTAGGACTCAAAAACCCGGATGGGTATGGTTGATTCTGAAACAACTTTAAAGCGTTTTCAATGGCCTTTTTCGGGTCGATATATATAATCTGCAGACAAGAATGGATCCAGTATATGGTTTAATAAAGTGTCCGTGGATGAATCCATAATATATCTTAACAAAGAAAATTTCTTATCCTTTGCATAAACCGTTGAAATCTTACCTTTGATCCCACCCAGTCGGCCGGCCCATTCAATAGCATCTTCCAAATTTCCGATACGATCCACCAGCCCCAATTCTTTAGACTCTTCCCCGGTGAAGATACGTCCATCAGCGAGCGATCTCACCTTTTTAGGGTCCATCTTTCTGCCCTGAACAATATCTCTGATAAATTGTTTGTGTATCTTCCGTGCAAAATCCTGTAAGATTTTTTTCTCTTCAGGTTTCATCTTTCTTACCGGCGATCCGATATCCTTGTACTTACCGCTTTTGATAACAATAGGGACCAATCCGATTTTTTGGAGCAGTTCCTCATAATTTGTAAACCCCATAATCACGCCGATACTCCCGGTTATGGTCCCGGGGTTGGCTATAATCCCATCTGCACCGGCAGCGATGTAATAGCCTCCGGAAGCAGCAATTGTGCCCATGGAAGCCACCACTTTTTTGATTCTGGATGTCTTTTTGATCTCCCTGAAAATTTCCTGTGAAGGTCCTACGGCACCTCCAGGGGAATTGATCCGGATTACGATGGCTTTAATGGCGTCATTCTCACGGAAACGTTTAAGGTGATCCAGCACGTTTTTTGAATCCGCAATAATGCCGTTTATCTCTATGATACCGACTTTTTCTCCAAATTCGAACTCAGAGTCCCTTGTGCTCAGGGTGAACAAAAGGGTCATTACCACCATGGCCGAAACAACAACAGATGAAAAGATCAGTATAAAAAAAAGATATGGATGCCTACGAGAAAACATAATACTTTTACATAAGTTGAGCTAAACACCTTACAACTTAGAAAGAACACGCAAAAATTTATTCTCCATTCAACTTTTCCTGAAGGTTTTCGCGCAAGATTTCTCCAAAAGTTGAAGTTGCGGGTTTAATATTATTGACATATTCGCTCAGCAAGCTTTGTTCACTTTCAATTTCAAGCCGTTTAATTGAAAGGCCGATTCGTCTTTCATCACTGTTAATATTCATAACTCTGGAGGTGATGACATCGCCGATACTGAATTTCCCGATGGGAGTTTTTATTTTTTCTTTACTAATTTCAGACACATGCACAAGACCCTCTATACCTTCTTCGAGTTCTACAAAAACTCCGAAATCCGTAAGGTTGGTCACCGTGCCTGTAATCTCTTTTCCAACTTCATACCGTTCGGCGACCGTCTTCCAAGGGTCTTCCTGAAGTTGCTTGATTCCCAGTGAAAACCTTTCGTTCTCTTTCTCGATATCCAACACGATGGCCTGAACCACGTCACTTTTTTTATAGATCTCGGATGGATGTTTTATGCGTTTTATCCAGGAAATATCGGAAATATGAACAAGACCGTCAATCCCTTCACCAATTCCGATGAAAAGGCCGAAGTCGGTAATATTCTTGATCTTCCCCTCAATCGTTGTGCCGACCGGGTACTTTTCACTAATGACATCCCAGGGGTTGGGTACAACCTGCTTCATCCCCAGAGAAATTCGTCTGCTTTCAGGTTTGATATCAAGTACGACAGCTTCAACCACCTCTCCGACGGAAACAACCTTTGACGGATGACGAATCTTTCGGGTCCACGACATTTCAGAAACATGGATCAGTCCTTCGATACCCTCTTCCAATTCCACAAATGCACCGTAATCCGTCAGGCTGACAACCTTTCCGTTAACGCGGGAGGTAATGGGGTATTTTTCTGAAGCAGCCAGCCAGGGATCCTCGGTAAGTTGTTTCATTCCAAGCGAAACCCTCTCCCGTTCAAGATCAAGGTTTAGAATCTTTACGGCGATATTGTCGCCAACTGAAAAAAGTTCCGAGGGATGTTTGACTCGTCCCCATGATATATCTGTAATGTGAAGAAGACCATCCACACCGCCAAGATCAACAAAGACTCCGTATTCTGTTATATTTTTTACGATGCCGTCGACGATTTTGCCTTCGTGGATGGAAGATAGAGTTGTCGTCCGTTTAGAATCGCGTTCCTCTTCAAGAATCAGTCTTCTCGATAGAACGATATTACTCCGTTTTTGATTAAATTTCAGGATTTTAAAAGTAAATGTCTTCCCAACCATCTCATCGAGGTTGCGTATAGGACGCAAATCCGCCTGTGAACCGGGCAAGAAGGCCTGAACACCGACATCTACAGAGAAGCCGCCCTTAACACGATTGATAATTACGCCTTCCACTGTTCCATCTTCATCGTAAGAGGCTTTAATCTCTTCCCAGACTTTTACCTTGGTTGCTTTTTCTTTGGAAAGAATGACGCGTTCCTCGTCGTCATCCCACCATTCCACCATCACATCAACCTTATCTCCTACATTGGCGGCTAACTCGCCGTTTTCATCTTTGAATTCCTGAATTCGGATTTGTCCCTCTGATTTGTATCCAATGTCCACAAGAACATAATCCTTGTCTATGGAAATGATCCTTCCGGTGACGACTTCCCCTTCGGCAAAACGTTTGAAGCTCTCCTCGTACATACTCATAAGAGTGTCCATATTTTCTTCCGCGCTTTCAACATCTTCCGAGCTTTCAGGATCTTTCACGCTTTCAGGATCTTCCGCGCTTTCAGGATCTTCCGCGCTTTCAGGATCTTCCGCGCTTTCAACATCTTCTGCGCTTTCAGGATCTTCCGCGCTTTCAAGATCTTCCGCGCTTTCAGGATCTTTCACGCTTTCAGGATCTTCCGCGCTTTCAACATCTTCTGAGCTTTCAAGATCTTCCGCGCTTTCAGGATCTTTCGCGCTTTCAACATCTTCTGAGCTTTCAAGATCTTCCGCGCTTTCAACAGCTTTCGAGCTTTCAAGATCTCCTGAACTTTCAACGTCTTCCGAGCTTTCACTTGGACGTTGAACTTCATCCGAACCATCCCCGATATCCGGCGCTTCTTCAGAACTTAAGCTTGCTTCCTGAACATCTGACGAATTGTCCGTCGTGTCATGAGGATCATCAGATACGGCACCTTCATCCGCCGTTTCGGCTGATATCGACGCTTTTTCCTGCGCAGCTTCTACATCTGATTTTTCTCGAGTCTCATCATCAGATAAATCATTACGGTTTAAATCTTTGGCTGAATCGTTTGTTTCAAAATTTTCCATTAAATAAAATACCCCCTAGACCATTTTTTTTACTATAACCTGTTAAGTATAGCATAACCGCTTCTGGTATCAGACTCATTTCCAAAAAACAACGATTATTTTAAATAAATTGCTTAAGTTTTGATGAACTCGTAAATAGTCTGATTTTGAATCACCTGATAATGATATTCTCGATAACGGTCAACATCCGGCCAACAACAGCTTCGATGGAAAGATCGGTTGAATCTACTCGAATTGCGTCTTCAGCCGGCTTTAAGGGCGCTAAATTTCGGGTGCTGTCATTTTTATCCCTGCGTCTCATATCCCTTTCAACCGCTTCTAATGACTGAGGGCTTACCAATTTTAATTCTTCGAATCGCCTTAGCGATCTGATTTTTTGGGATGCATCCAGAAAAAACTTCACATCAGCATCCGGAAATACCACAGTGCCCATGTCACGTCCTTCAAACACAGCATTTTTATCCCTGCCCAGATGCCGTTGTAAATCTAAAAGAAAATGCCTCACAACCGGCCTTGCAGAAACCGCCGAAGCAAACATTGATATTTCAGGCGTCCTGATTTGATCTGTAATATCTGAGCCGTTTGATATAAGTCGCAATCCTTTTTCCCCGGGTATAAATTCCATTTTCAGGGTGCTGCAAAGTTTCTCTAAAGCTGTATCGTCATCAGGACTCAAGCCTTTCGATATGGCTGCCAAGGCAACACCCCTGTAAAGGGCGCCGGTATCGATATATCTGTAATCCAAACGATCAGCCAGCAACCGGGTTGTGGTTGTTTTTCCGGCTCCCGAAGGACCGTCGATGGTAATCAGCAGTGGTTTCAAAAGAAAATAGGAATTGTTTTAGGGTATGGTTGATGAACTTGTAAAAAGTCTGATTTTGCTCGCTCCGTAAGCAATTAAAGACTTTTTACGAACCCCTCATGGTTTAAATACAATATTTTTTTCACAACAAGCTTTTTTCAAGAGCCTTTATAAAACGGACGTTCTCTTCATGAAGTCCGACATTGATTCTGATATAACTGGAATAACCATAGGATTTCATGGAGCGGACAATAACACCTTGGCGGAGCATATTTTCATAAATTTCATCAGCATCTTTACATATGTCCACCAGGAAAAAATTGGTTTGTGTGGGAAAATATTTTACGCCCAGCCGGTCAAGCGCATTGTGTAAGAAATCGAGTTCTTCATGTACCAATGCAAGTGTCTTTTTAAAGAAAATCGTGTCGTCAAGTGCTGCGCAGGCGCCGGCCTGGGCCAGTGAATTGGTGTTAAACGGAGGCCTGACTCTATGCAGCAGATTTGCTATTTCTTTCGGCATAATGCCATAGCCGACACGAAGTCCTGCCAGACCGTAAGCTTTGGAAAAGGTGCGAAGCGTAATCAAAGGTCGGGTGTCGTCTATATAGTCAAGGCTTCTGGCACAGTTCTGATCCCGTACAAATTCAATATAGGCCTCATCCACCACGACGATAACTTCAGGTGGAATTTTTTTCAGAAATTTTTCAAAATCATTTTTAGAAACAATGGTTCCCGTGGGGTTGTTGGGGTTGCACAGGAAAACCATTCGGGTTTTCGATGTAATTTCCTCTGTTATTTTTTTCAGATCGATTGAAAGGGATTTTAAAGGAACAAACACCGGTGTTGCACCGACGGCGAATGCCGTTATTTCATACATGAGAAATGATGGCCGCGGCAGTATAACCTCTTCCCCCGGCTGAAGAAATGCATTGGCAAGCATACCGATAATTTCGTCGGAACCGTTCCCTAAAACGATATTGTCCGGCGAGAATCCTAAATGTTCCGAAATTTTTTGTATAAGATTATGACCGCTTCCATCAGGATACCGGTGCAATTTCCCAATGGTACGTTTGATGGTTTCAACAGCCTTGGGAGAAGGCCCCAAAGGATTTTCATTGGAGGCAAGCTTTATGGAATCAACGATACCATATTCCCTTTCAAGGGCCTCAATGGGTTTTCCAGGCACATAAGGCTTTATGGATGAAATGTAATCCGGAACTGACAATTTCATATTTTTGAACATTATTTTTTTTTGTTTAATGGCAGACAATGGAATTTTTTTCTGAAAATTTAAGAACTTTTTCCAATTTCTTCTATAATCTCAAAACACCGGCCCGAATCGACGTCCCTAAATCTTCGATCCTCGATATTCAATATTTATTGGTTTTTGATTCTTTCGATTCCCTTGGAATTTTGTGTTCTACTTCAACCGGGCTGCCTTTTTTCCCTCATCCAGCGCCGCCATATTGATCGGGATAAGTTTTTCTTTAGAAGCAAATTGTTCTTGGACGCATTTGCGCATGACTTCAAAATCTACGATTTTGCTTCGAGCGACAAAAGCGCCAAGTGCGACAATATTTGCGACTTTCGTACTCCCAAGATCTTTTGCAATATCATTGGCCGGCACCAGGAGTTCATCAACATCATCTCGTCCTGCACCGATGGAGATCAATGAACTGTTGATTACCACAACACCCTTTGGCTTCACCATGGGTGCAAATTTTTCCAAAGAAGGACGGTTCATGGCTACCAGGTGCATCGGGTTTTTGATAATCGGAGAACCTATGGGCCTGTCACTGATAGCCACGAGACAATAGGCAGTTCCGCCCCGCATCTCCGGACCATAAGAAGGGACCCACGCCACCTCGGAACCTTGTTCCATTGCAGCATGTGCAAGGATATTTCCGATCAACAAAATTCCCTGACCCCCAAAACCGGCAAACATTACTTCGCTTTGCATTCAGTCCTCCTCAACTTCATCGGGTGTTTTATATTCGCCCAGTTGGTAATAGGGAAGCATATTCTCTTCAGTCCACTTTATGGACTCTGCGGGTGTAAGCCCCCAGTTGGTCGGACATGTGCTGACCAGTTCCACCAGACTGAAACATCGGCCTTCCATTTGATACTGGAAGGCCTTTTTAATCGCTTTTTTGGCCCTGACTATATACTTTGGCTTTATCACCGTTTGTCTGGTTATATATGCAGGTGTTTCCAGGGCGGAAATCAGTTCGGCAACCTTGACGGGCATGCCGACATCCTCCACATCACGTCCTGCAGGAGAAGTTGTGGTACGCTGACCTTTTAACGTCGTCGGCGCCATCTGCCCTCCGGTCATCCCATAGACGGTGTTGTTAACAAATATGGTGGTAAATTTTTCTCCCCGGTTGGCGGCATGTATAATTTCTCCCATTCCGATACTTGCCAGATCCCCGTCACCTTGATAGGTAAAAACCATCAGGTCGGGCCGAACCCTTTTTATCCCGGTGGCAACTGCCGGTGCTCGGCCGTGAGCCGCCTCCTGAAAGTCAAATGTAAAATAATTATAGGCCAAAACAGCACACCCAACAGGGGCAATGCCGACCGTCCGGCCGCGGATACCCAGCTCGTCGATAACTTCAGCCAATAGCCGGTGAATAACACCATGGGTACAACCTGGACAGTAATGGGAAACCTGTTCGGAAAGGGCCTCGGGTTTCTTGTATGTTTTTGCCATTATATCTGCTCCTTATATGATATGAGATGTTTTCTATCTCTATATCTGTCGTGATTGCAATTGCATATCACACTGTAGCTTTTATTTATTGCTATTCATCGTCATTTTGTCTGCGCGTATTTATTTAATAAAGGATTTAACCACATCAACGACTTCTTCAGGTGACGGTATTTCACCACCGGCTTTTCCATGCCAGTGAACCGGGCATTTCCCCTGAACGCTTCGCTCTACGTCTTCAACCATCTGCCCCATGCTTAACTCGAAACTTATGGCAACCTGGCAACCGTCTTTTGAAGCCGCCGCCCTTATCGGCTTTATGGGAAAGGGAAAAAGGGTCTGGGGTCTTATCATGGCTACTTCAATACCTTCGGCCTTCATGTCGTCAATGGCCGTTTTGCAAACCCGGCTCATGGTACCATAGCTAACAATAAGCGCCCGATAGTCCGTTTCGATGTTATACGGTTCATATCGGACCTCTTCTTGCTTCATGCGATCGTACTTGGCCTTTAAAACCAAATTGTGTTCCTCGAGTAGTTCCGCATCTAAAAATAGCGATTTGACCAGGTTTCGTTCTTTTCTATTTCGGGTGGCCATGCCGCTGGTTGCCCAGTCATCCTTATTGCTCGGTTCAGATTTAAGACGATCCGAAAATTCAACGGGTTCCATCATCTGACCGATCAAGCCATCACCCAGAATCATCACCGGATTTCGATATTTTTCCGCCAAGGGGAATGCCATCATAACCATATCCACGGCTTCCTGAACACCGGCCGGCGCCAGGACAAGCAATCTGTAATCGCCATGTCCTCCTCCCTTTGTGGCTTGGAAATAATCCGCCTGGGACGGCAGTATCCCTCCCAATCCAGGACCGCCGCGGACAATATTAACAAAAACCACCGGAAGCTCGGCAGATGCGATATAGCTGATGGCTTCGCTCATCAGGCTTATTCCAGGGCTCGACGATGTTGTAAAAACCCTGGCACCACATCCTGCTGCACCGAAAAGCATGTAGCCGACCGCAACCTCACTTTCACCTTGTAAAAATAGACCTCCCACTTCCGGCATTCGGCGAGAAAGGTATTCAGCGACTTCAGATTGAGGGGTAATTGGATAAGCAAAATAATTGAGGCATCCAGCCCTGATTGCAGCCTCTCCAATCGCTTCATTCCCCTTCATTAATATTTTGCCCATGTTTTTCCTCCAACTATTATTCCAACGCTTCCGTTTCTTCAACGACTTTGGTTATGGTTATCGCCACATCTGGACACATGATGCAGCATGTTGTACAAAAAACGCAGTCATCAGGGCGCGCCTGATATACTGGGAAATAGCCCATGGAATTGACTTCTTCGGACATTTCCAGAACATTCTTTGGGCAAACCGTTACACACAGTCCGCACCCTTTGCATCGGTCATTGTCGACAATATGTCTATATGCCATATTCTCTAACTCCTTTTAACAGCTTATTTTTTCAGCCCGGCCGCCTTTATCCACGGTGGAACGAGCTGTCTTTCTATGGGTAAGACCGGACAGGAAAAACGCCCCGTATCTATCTCAGTCAATAGTGTTGTCGGAGCAGTGATAAACTTGAGCGGCAACCGACTCTCGTCAGACAAGGCTTTAACAAAATCATACCCTTTGTATATATCCTCGATAGCGGTTTCATCGATCATGTTTGCATTCCCGATGATGCCGTTGATGGTCATTTTTGAGGTCTTTTCGATCTCGTCACGCATTTTTAAACAGCCTTCAATAGTTTCAGTAAACGGGCGATAAGGATTTACCACTTGTAGCATATAAACGCTTTTTTTGCTCAATGAATCGGCCAGTGCTGCAAGAACGGTTGCGCCCACATCATTGCCACCTGCATCGATCAATGTCAGTTGGCCGGGACGGCGGATTAACCCCGCGATTACAGGACTCAGAATGGGCAGATCCGCCTTCAGGTATTTTTCCGCGGGCATAACCACCTCAATGCCCAACTCGGCAAGCGGTTTCCTTGCTTCCCGGGTTCGAAAGTAAGGATTAACGAGATCAAGATCCGCGATCCGAACATCGATACCTGCACGCTTGCGATTAACGGCAAGATTTATGGAAACTTCGGTTTTCCCGCTTCCGTAGTTTCCAACAACTATAACAATCCCTTTAAGCTGTTCCACTTTATTAAATCCGATCAAAATCGATAAACTCTAAAAAATTAGCTGCTTTGTATTTTTATTTTATACCGGTGTCAAGATCTTTTCAGGTACGTGACGTGGATAAAGCTTCCTGCACCAATCTTCAAGGACGCTTCGACGGTGAGGGAATCTAATCCAGCTTAATATCCACAGCCCCGAAGAAAGAGGATCTTGGTTTTAATCCGACAGATTGGTGAGATTTTGCTCGCAGCAGTTTTTCAAGAGGACATACTTTGAAAATATCTTATAGATGATGGAGAATCTTGATAAGGGTCTCCGGTTTACAGGCTGTTTATAATTTACTCTCCTTGGAGGTTTTTTTCTTTTCCTGCAAACTGCGCCATTGTTCCAACAACCCTTTTATACGTTTTTCATGCCCCCTTTCTGTGGGCAGATAAAAACGTTCGCCTTCGAGTCTTTCCGGCAAATAGTTTTGAGGGACATATGCACCTTCATAATCGTGGGCATATTTGTAATCTTTCCCGTAACCCAGCCCGCTCATGAGCGCTGTGGATGCATTCCGGATATGAAGCGGAACCGGAAGAGCACCATGTCGGTCGATGGCCGCTTTGACTTTTCCCTGAGCGACATATATGCTGTTGCTCTTCGGCGCTGAAGCAAGGTAGATGGCAGCTTGCGAAAGCGCCAGTTCACCTTCCGGATGGCCGAGAAATCTGAACGCCTCCATGGCGTTCAAAGCGATACCCAGTGCATTCGGATCTGCATTTCCGATGTCTTCAGATGCAAATCGGACCATTCTTCGGGAGATGTAAAAAGGGTCTTCTCCGGCCGACAACATTCGGACTAGCCAATAGACAGAAGCATCAGGATCATTTCCCCTTAAGCTCTTGTGAAAAGCGGATATAAGATTATAGTGCTCTTCGCCGGACTTGTCGTACAAAAGGGCCTTTCGCTCCATGGCACATTCTATGTTTTGAAGCGTTATGGTTGAAGACTTTCCGTCTGACGAATCTTTGCCATTCGATACTAGGAGCAATGCTGTTGTTTCGAGACCGTTGAGTGCAGTTCGGGCATCACCGTCCGATATGCGCACGAGATGAGCAAGGGCATCTTTATCGATCGATAGATTCATTTGCCCCAGGCCCCTTTGCTTGTCTTTGAGGGCATTTTCTATGATAACGGTGATGTCGCTGGATGAAAGCGAATTCAGGGTGATTAGACGGCATCTGGACATCAATGGTGGAATCACTTCGAACGAGGGGTTTTCGGTGGTGGCACCGATCAGGGTAATCAGGCCGCTTTCCACATGGTGGAGAAATGCATCTTGCTGGGCCTTGTTGAATCGGTGAATCTCATCTACGAACAGAATGGTTTTTTTTCGAAAAAGCGATTGCTGATCTTTCGCATCTTTAATAACCGATCTAATCTCCTTAACGCCTGAAAGAACAGCAGAAAAATGGACAAAATAACGGCGTGTCTGCCGGGCGAAAATTCTGGCAAGAGTCGTCTTTCCACATCCCGGCGGCCCCCATAAGATCATGGAAAAAATCCGGTCTTGTTCAATGGCCTTCCGGATCAATGTTCCCTCTCCCACAGCTTGGGCCTGCCCGATAAACTCATTCAGATTTCCGGGGCGCATTCTGTCGGCAAGAGGCCTTGATGCATCGGCATTCTTTTGGGAACTGTATTCAAAAAGATCCATAATTCATCTTTTTTTAAACCGGCAGCCGGATCCGCCGGGCACTCGTTGGGAAATATTTATTCCATCCCGAATCATTTTTTGGTCTTGCCGGTCCGCTTGCGGAAGATTATCCGTATCGGTGTTTTGTCAAGTCCAGCCTTATCCCTGATCTGGTTCATAAGGTAACGTCTGTAAGAAAAATGTACTGCATCGGGATAGTTTACAAAGCAGACAAAACTCGGCGGTCCGGCTGACACCTGAGTAACATAATAAAATTTAAGACGCCTTCCCCTGAAAAGTGCCGGTTCGTTTTGCTTGATGGCCTGTTCAAATATTTTGTTGAGCTGTCCTGTCCCGATACGTAATGAGTACTGCCGGTAAACATCTTCCACAATGTTGAATATTTTCAAAACCCTTTGACCGGTTAACGCTGAAAGGGTCAAGATCGGGGCAAAGCTTAAAAATTTTGCTTCCATTCTTAACCGGTCATGGAATCTTTTCACTGTTTTGCTGTCTTTTTCAACAAGATCCCATTTGTTCAACAGAAAAATACATCCGCATTGGCGCTCAAAAGCATAGCCTGCAATATTAATATCCTGTTCTGTAACGCCCTGGTGCGCATCAATGAGGATGAGCGCCACGTTACACCGGTCAAGGCTCCTTAATGCTTTAATAATCGAAAATTTTTCAAGCTTTTTTGAAACCCTTGCCTTGCGTCGAATACCTGCAGTATCGATAAGAAGGTACGATTTTCCATCAACATGGCAAACAGAGTCGATGGCATCCCTCGTCGTCCCGGGCGTATCACTGACCAGCAGACGTTTTTTTCCGAGGATCCGGTTGATCAACGATGATTTTCCAACGTTGGGTTTCCCGACCACTGCCAGCCTGACCATATCATCGGGTTCTTCGGAAGATACTTTTGGCAGAATATCTGTCAAGTCATCTAAAAAATCCGATATGCCGTAACGGTGTTCGGCAGAAACGGGATACAATTTCTCTATGCCGAGGCTGTAAAAATCGTAAAGCTTCACCTCCTGTTCAGCACCGTCAATTTTATTGACAGCATAAAAGACCGGTTTTTTTTGGGTACGAAGGATCTGGACAACATCTTCGTCGAACGGAGAAATTCCACTCTTTCCATCCAGCATAAGAATAATAACATCGGCATCGTCTATGGCTTGAATAATCTGGAAACGGATCTTGTGGGCAAAGTCATCCTCATCATCACCCGGAAATCCGCCGGTATCGACTATGGTAAAATCGACGTCTCCCCAACGGGCATCACCGTAATGACGGTCCCTGGTAACACCGGGCAGGTTGTCAACAAGGGCGTTCCTCGTTCCGGTTACACGGTTAAAAAAGGTCGATTTACCCACATTGGGTCGACCCACTATGGCAACAATTGGTTTCATGGCAGATTTAAATATGTAAAATGACGATTGAACGTCTCTAAGCAGATATACATTAATCATCAACACCTTGTCAAACCACGAAACCCAGTGACAATCAATCTCACCCAGCGTTTTTTGGCTTCAGCCCCCTTACGGCCAATGGCATTCACAAAAAAAAAGACCATCCGGTTGCAACAATTTTTCTCAAAATGTGATGATCTTTAAAATTCAGACTTTGGCGGTTCTCCTTTCTCGTTCCAACCGCGGGCCCTGTAATAATCGTTCATCAGCTGTTTCATTTGATCTTCGGTGATAATTTTCCGGGTTTCGGGCAACGTCTCACGGAAAAAACGCTTGGGGAGGCCGTCCTCTTGAAGGGTAAGGCCTTCCCTTAAATTAAACCGTCGGGTATTATCAAGAATCGATGCGGCAATGGATCGCATTTCTCCGATATCGAGTTCCATACCGGTTGTCCCTTTGATGATGGTTGACAACGTGTCCCACTGGTAGAGATCTCGATAGAACCGGCACAAAATAAATGCATCAAAAATGGTCAAACGATCCTCCCACTCCGTGAAGATCTCTGCCTTTCCGTCGATCTGCTCCGGATCGACCCTCCCCCGGCGGGTTGTGATCGAGCAAAAGACGCGTAGCAAGCCCTCTGCCGCCCAGACAGGTTTTCAGGATTTCGTCTTCAACCGGTTCAATGCTAAAGGCTTCTCGGTTCAAATCTATTTTTAAAATTCTTCCATAAAATCCATACATTTTTTCACTCCTATGTTAATATTTAAACACGGATGAATTTAAAGGGTCTGTTAAGACGAAAGTTTACGTTGTGTCGGCGGGCGGATCAACTTAAGTATAATATTTACTCAAATACGGGTCAAGGACTGGCTTGACCCTTTGCTGGATATATGGGTATAAATCATTCGAGGTGAATAAGAAATGCAGAAACAGAAAAACTCACGAGGGTGTTTTCTCTGCGGACTCGAAAATGAAGTTTCATTAAAAATGAGATGGTACGAAGATCACCAGGCCCGGCAAGTGCGGTCAACAGTGACGGTTCCAGATCATTTTAACGGTTATCCGGGCGTTGTGCACGGAGGAATCGTTTCAGCGATATTAGACGAGACATCCGGCCGTGCGGTCATGTTGAAATCAGGCAAAGATGCTTTGATGGTTGCCCTCAAACTGGAGGTCACGTTTCGTCGTCCCACCCCAACCAACACGCCATTAACGGTTGTCGGGTGGGTGATCAAACAGAGTTCGAGTCGGGCACAGGTTGCCGGAGAGATCCGTCTTTCTGACGGAACGCTAACCGCCGAATGCAAAGCGATCGTCGTTAGCCCTCCCCAGGGAATTCTTGACAAATGGGAAGCTGAGAAACCGTACTGGAAAGTATACGATGATTGATAAATATTCTTTTGGAAATATCATTGTAAATGGAACTACCTACAAGGATGATGTTAAAATCATTCAAGGCAAAGTGGCTTCCCCCTGGTGGAGAAATCGTGGTCATAAGGTGGAACTTGATGATATCAAAGATATTATTGAGGCCAAACCCGGTGTTTTGGTGCTGGGTAAAGGCCAGCCCGGTTTGATGAAGTCGACCCGATCGTTAAGGGAATTTCTTCAAAAAAATGATGTTGATTTGATCGAGGAGAAAACATCCAAAGCGGTAAAAACCTTCAACCGGCTCTTTAAAGAAGGTAAAAATGTTTGTGCAGGATTTCATTTGTCCTGCTAATGCAAGTCAATTAAGGAGGTTTTAAATGCAGATTCTGGTTCTCTATTTTTCAAAAGGTGGTAATACAAAAAAGCTGGCTGAAGCTATTGCAAAAGGCGTTGAGAGTGTCCAGGGTGTAAGGGGCGTTTTGAAACATACCGATGACGTAACCAAGGAAGATTTTGTTGCCTCGGGCGGCGTTATCGCCGGATCTCCCGTCTATTTCGGAATTATGGCTGCCCAGCTCAAAAAGATATTCGACGAATTTGTGGGTGTCCGCAAAAAAATGGAAGGGAAGATTGGGGCCGCCTTTGCAACGTCCGCAGATCCTTCGGGCGGTAAAGAGACCACGATGATGTCCATTATCAAAGTAATGTTGATTTACGGCATGGTTATTGTCGGTGATCCCATGTCAGCCACCGGACATTTTGGGACGTCCTGCGTAGGATCGCCGGACAGCGGCAGCCTGGAAAACGGGATGAAGCTGGGTCAAAGAGTGGCGGAACTGGCGAAGAAACTGCGAGGTTAAAAGACCGGGTGCACACCTTTTCCGTTTCCGGATCTCGGGTACTGTGAAAAAGAGTGGTGCAGTCCGACCTATAATCTTTCTTTTGGCGCAACTGAATATAAATAGTCATAAATTTCATCTTGAGACGGGTGTTTTGATGATTCGGCACAAAGACAAGTGGATATTCCCGGCACTGCAGGCCTTTATGGACATATCCAGAGAAACTATGAAACTTCCGATTTAAGGTAGCATATGAAACCAACACTAGGGTTTGGAATTTTAGCCCTGTTCATTTTAGGCCTTGTTGCACCAGGTACCGCCTCATCAGAAAACATCACAGATGTCAGCCGCTACTTTTACAAGGGTGATGGAAGGCTCAACCTTTTAAGCGCAAAAAACGGGATATCGTTCAATGGGCGATACCGGAAAAGCAAGGGCATCTATGATGAAAAGGCCCTCAAAACAATTCATCGTCTGTTTGGTGCGGATAATGACAAACCAGTTTCCACCATATCCCTGCGGCTGATCGAGTTTCTCGACTTTTTGGAAGACAATCTTCATCCTGGGGCTCGGATAACCATAGTTTCCGGATGGAGAAGCCCGCAATACAATACCGATCTTCGAAACAAGGGAAGACTTGCTGCAAAGGCAAGTCTTCATCAATACGGGATGGCGGCAGACATAAAAATTCAGGGAACTTCTTCACAGCGTGTCTGGAACACTGTTAAAAAACTCGGATTCGGCGGAACAGGTTACTACAAGGGAGAACTCGTACATATCGATGTGGGACCCGCGCGGTCCTGGGATGAGAAAACATCAGGCGTGGGTACGGATATTTCAACACAAAACAAACTGATCGGGCTTGTGACAGACTATGATATTTATCTCCCAGGAGAGATGATCGAACTAAGATTTATCAGGATGACGTCATTTCCCATCGGCGTAGCCCCTGAATTTGTTCTGGAGAAAGTAGAAAAGGACGGTCAATCAAAAGAAATTGCCCAATTTAAACCGGCATTTGCAATTGCTGCAAAAAGCCAGTGTCCGCAATTTTCTAATATTGGCCAGATGATGGGAATCGGTTGGAAATTACCGAGCGACATCTTGCCCGGTCGATATAAGATCCGCGCCTCATTTTGCCAAAGGCTATGGGAAGAGATGCCGACCCAGGTCTATACGCCTGAATTCGATGTTATTCGTTCCGCCTCAGCATCCAACAAAAGCTTAGAGACAGACGCCTATTTTTTTTACAGAACAATTGCATTCAATGCAACTCCGAATTTTAAGAATAGATATCACACACTTAAAGGCAACACTCCCTGATGAAATCTGCCAACAGGAATTATCGGAATGATTGAGCATGCAGTTGGAATATATATCGGATTATTGTTGCTATCGTGCGTGATAGCGATTGCCAGTAAAATGGTGACGCAATTACCTTATACAATCTTTTTGACTCTGGTAGGGCTGGGAATCGGTGTGCTAGGAATTGGACCGAGGATTGAGGAGACGGGGTTTAGCCATGATCTAATATTTTTCGTGTTTTTGCCACCTTTGCTTTTTCAGGGAGCGTTTCACATGAATATAAATTCCCTGTTGAAGCAGTTCTGGCCGATCGTTTGTTTTGCGGTGCCGGGGGTGATCGTGTCGACCCTTCTGGTGGGAGGAGTGCTTGGCTGGTTGGGTGGTATCAGTTCAATGATGGTGGCTATGCTTTTTGGTGCCTTGATCTCACCAACAGACCCTGTGAGTGTGCTGGCGTTGTTTAAGAAGGTGGGGGCACCGGAAGATCTGAAGGTACTGGTAGAAGGAGAGGCGCTCTTTAATGATGCAACCGGGGTGGTGTTATTCACTATTCTGCTGAAAACCGTGTTGGGCGGGCAGGAATTTGGATTTGGCCAAGCAGCATATGAATTTGTAAAAGTTTCTGCAGGAGGGCTTCTGCTGGGAATAGTGCTTGGCTGGATCGTTTATAAGATCATGCGCCATCTGGAGGATCATATACTGGAAAATGCTCTTTGTCTTGTTTTGGCTTACGGGTCATTCTGGTTGGCGGAAGTAATGCACCTTTCGGGGGTAATTACAACCGTGATGGCTGGACTGATGATAGGTAATTATGGTCGGCGACTTTCGATGAGCGAAAAGACGACCAAAACAGTCGAAATATTTTTTGAATCGATAGATTTCCTGATTAATTCACTTCTGTTTATCTTGATTGGCCTGGAGTTACGAGAAGCGCAGGTAGGTAATATGTGGATAACGGTGTTTGTCGCCATTGCGGCTATGACGATAGGGCGTGCGGCGGTTTCTTATAGTTTCTACTGGTTGCTAAATCAAGTGGGCACCAAGCGACCGCGGAGATGGAAGCATGTCCTATTTTGGGGCGGTTTGAGAGGCTCGATACCGATTGCCCTGCTGCTTCAGCTACCTAATGAAGGTGTGCTTGAAACATGGCGCCCGGTGTTGTTGGTGGCAGGATTTGGTTGTGTATTCTTTTCGCTGGTTGTACAAGGGATCACCATAGGACCGCTTATGCGCAGGCTCGGTATTGGGGCAGTTGAGCATTAAAGCAGATATTTAAATTGCAATTGATTGTTGAATGCGGCAGTGTTATGCTCTTTTTATCAAAAATCACGCTGAAGACTAAGGGTCTACTTACCATTATTATAAGGAGTGTTATGAATAAGAAATTGATTATTATCGGTATCGGAATTGTTGGTGTTCTGTTGCTGTGGTTAGGGATTTCAATTTATCCGGACTTATTGTGGTTTGAAAATCTGGGCTTTTCACCTGTTTTCTGGACCATGCTGTTGAGCAAATTCGGGTTTGGATTGATGGTCTGGCTGCTTTTGGCCCTGATAATCGGTATAAACATTTACGTCGCCAATCGTTTAAACCCGCGCATCGGGACAGTAGGGGATTTTAAAGTTGCCGACGATTATATTTCCCAAATTGGCCTTTCCACTGTAACGCTAAAAACCCTGGTAACCGCTTTGATTCTGTTTCTCACCTTTTATATTGCTTCAAAAAGCTCCACTCAATGGGATCTGCTCCTGCGCTATCTGTATCAGCAGCCTTTTGGCAGCACCGACCCTATTTTTAACCGGGACATCGGTTTTTACTTGTTCTCCCTGCCTTTTTACGCCTTCATCCAAAACGTGTTGCTGGTGCTTTTTGTTGTGGCTGCACTGGCCACAATGGGCTGGTATCTGAAAAACGGTGCCCTGAAAATAGAGGGCGGCTTCAGTCAGGTTCAGGGTGCCCCACCCACTTTGCCTAAAATCACCCTTGCGGAAAACGTTAAAAAGCATCTTATTTTTCTGGGTGGAATCGTTGTGCTGCTGTTGACCTGGGCCTATCGCCTGAAAATGTTCTGGCTTTTATATTCCACCCAGGGACCGGCTTTCGGCGCCAGCTATACCGATGTTCACATCAAGGTTCTGGCCTATAAGGTAATCGTCTTTGTCTCGATAGGATTTGCCGTACTCCTTTTTATCAATGCCTTTAAACTTAGGGCAAAATTAATCTTGATTAGTGGGGGAATCTGGATAGGAGTCGTGTTGGTGCTGGGAACGGGGGTCCCTATCCTGGTCCAAAAAGTTATAGTCAAACCCAATGAACTGGCCAAAGAAGCCCCCTACATCGCCTATAATATCGATTATACCCGCAAGGCCTACAACCTGAATAAAATCAAAGTAGTCAATTTTGAAGTGAACGACCAGCTCAGCGCCCAGGATCTCAAGGAGCATGACGTAACGATCCAAAATATCCGGATTTGGGACGAGCGCCCGCTGCTTCAAACCTACCGGCAGATTCAAGCCATACGGCTGTATTACGATTTTAACAATGTCGACGTCGATCGGTATCTCCTCAACAACAAGTATCGCCAGATTATGCTGGCCGCCCGGGAGCTGGTGGTCGACAAGCTGCCTCCCCAGGCCAATACCTGGGTCAACAGACACCTCACCTATACCCATGGCTACGGACTGGCCGCAAGCCCGGTCAATGAAGTGACCAGCGAGGGGCTGCCCCGCCTCTTTATCAAAGACCTGCCGCCTTCCTTTGAACCGGACCTGAAGGTCGTGCGCCCCGAGATCTATTATGGCGAAAAAACGGATGCGTACGTGCTGGTAAAGACCAAAGCCCGGGAATTTGATTATCCCAAGGGGGACAAAAATGTTTATACCACCTACCAGGGCAAGGGCGGTATCCATATCAAATCTTTTTTCAGAAGGCTTTTGTTTGCCATTGAGTTTTTGGATCCCCAGATATTGTTTACCACGTATTTAAGTCCGGAGAGCCGCATCATGTTTAACCGGCGGATTAACCGGCGGACGAATGCGATTGCCCCCTTTCTCGATTATGACGGTGATCCCTATATGGTTGTTTCCGGTGGAAAGCTCTTCTGGATTCAAGACGCCTACACGACCTCTGCGATGTATCCTTATTCGCGCCGGTCTAACACCACTCTTAAAAAAAGACGACTTAACTACATCCGCAATTCCGTCAAGGTCACCATCGATGCCTATAACGGGGATGTGGTTTTCTACATGATTGATGAAAAAGACCCCATCGTCAAAACCTATGCGCGGATCTTCCCGGATCTGTTTAAGCCTTTCAAGGAAATGCCCGCGGAGCTGAAAGAGCATATCCGCTACCCCAAGGATCTCTTTAAAATCCAAATGGAGACTTACACGAAATATCACATGGAAGATGTCCAGGTCTTCTACAACCAGGAAGACCTCTGGCAAATTCCGGATGAGGTCTATGGGGAGGGCCGTCAGATAATGGAACCTTACTACATCATTATCAAGCTGCCCGAAGAGCCAAAGGAAGAATTTTTCCTGATGACCCCTTTCACCCCTTCCAAGAAAGATAATATGATCGGCTGGCTGGCGGCCCGATGTGACCTGCCCAACTACGGCAACCTGCTGGTCTACAAGCTGCCCAAGGAAAAACTGGTCTATGGACCGATGCAGATTGAAGCCAGGGTGGATCAGCAAACGGAAATTTCCCGGGAATTGAGCCTGTGGGGGCAGAGAGGTTCCCGAGTCATCCGGGGCAATCTATTGGTTATTCCCATCGGTGATACCTTTATCTATGTGGAGCCGGTATATCTGGAAGCCATCCAGGAAGAAAGCCAAATGTCCTCAACCGGCACCCCTCAGTCCGACGGTAGAGCCAAGTCCCAGCGAGCAGGCGCGCGCGCGCATCCCCAGCTGGAAGAATCAAGGTCCGCTTCTCTGCCGGAACTCAAAAGAGTTATTGTCGCTTTTGGCAATCGCCTGATTATGGAGGAAAACCTGGACAAGGCATTGAGCAGTATCCTGGACATTGAAATAACCCCGAAACAGCCGGCTTCCCTGGCTATTCCTCAAATAAAGGGTGAAGGGTTATCCAAGCTCGGCGCGACGGCGCTGGATCACTATAATAAAGCCAAAGCATATCTGCGTCATGGTGATTGGACCGGCTACGGGAGGGAATTGGAAAATCTGGAAAAAATCCTTAAAGGAATGTCCGGAATGAAGCAGGAAAAAAATAAAGATTAAAAGTAGTGTGATATTAACTTCCCGGCCCCATAGCTTACTGGTTGATCATAGTGATAAGAACTTGCTTTTTCGAGCGTTTAAGAGGGAACGTCTATGATTTCATGCGTAGCTATCTAATAGCTCAAATTGATTCTCATGAAATATTTCATGAAATATTCAGGCTATGTGCAGTCTTCAAATTTACATTCCCTTAAGAGTTCTTCCGGTGTAATAGTGTAAAGTGCGTCCAGCATCGCAATCATGAAACTTCCCGGCGCAAACGCATTTTTTGCCGCAACTTCTCCGGCCAGCCCGAAAAAGGCCAGTGCCGTTGCCGTGGCACTGACAGGGTCCTTGTCGACCGATAGGAACGCGCCAATAGTCACAGTAGCCGTGCAACCGGTTCCGGTTACATATCCCATGAGGGGGTGACCGTTTGAGACCCGTATTACCTGTTGACCGTCTGTAATTAAGTCTGTGGGACCTGTAACTGCAAGGACGGATTTGAGTTCGCCGGCGAGAATTCTTGCGGATTCCGCGGCAGCCTCGACCGAATGAATCGAATCAACCCCCTTGGTTTTTGAATCATCATGTCGGAGTGATAAAATCTCTGATGCATTCCCTCGAATGACGCTGACACGGGTTTCCAGGATGATTCTTTTTGCGGCGCTTGTTCTGAGTGATGTTGCGCCGGACCCGACAGGATCGAGTATGATGGGTGTTTCCAATTCCGATGCCTTTTTCCCGGCTTTTATCATCGATGCGATCCAGTCATTGGTAAGCGTGCCGATATTGAGAACCAGAGCTCCGGCAAAGGATACCATTTCTTCCACCTCATTTGGAGCATGGGCCATCACCGGTGACGCACCCATCGCCAATAGGGCATTTGCTGTGTAGTTCATTACCACGTAATTGGTGATATTATGAATCAAAGGCTTTTTCTTTCTTATTGCCGCCAGATTCCGAGCGGCTGTTTCTGATAAACTTTTCATGCCTTACCTCCCATTCATTTCAAATTAAGAATTTTATCCCGGTTTGTTTACGATCAATTAGGGTTACTGTTATGGGAATATGCAATTACTGTGAAAATAGTGCAAGGACCATTTCAAATACCATCGGTTTTTGTGCCGATTGTATTCGGGCCCATTTTGACCTTGTCTGGCCGGAAATCAAACAGGTCCACCAACGGAGTCGACGGGCTTACAACCTTCCGGAGACCCCGCCGGATGCTTCGGACGGCATTGCCTGCGGCCTGTGTGTCCATGGGTGCAAAATCCCTGAAGACGGAACCGGTTTTTGCGGCCTCCGCCGGGTAAAGAACGGCAAAATTGTTGGCGGGAGACCCCATGAAGGAAATTTATATTCTTATCATGATCCCCTTCCCACCAACTGTGTGGGTGATTTTGTCTGTCCGGGGGGCACGGGCTGCGGATATCCCAAATATGCGGTTTCCAGGGGCGCTGAGTACGGTTACAGAAATCTGGCCGTTTTCTACCATGCCTGTGGATTTAACTGCCTTTACTGCCAGAACCACCATTTTAAAATAAAGACATCTTCCCTCAAAAAAACCTCCGCAAAACAACTCGCCCGGTCTGTGGACAAAAAAACCAACTGCATCTGCTATTTCGGAGGCGATCCGACACCCCAGATTCTCCATGCCGTCAAAACGTCGAAAATAGCCCTTAAAGAGGCCGAAGGCCGCGTCCTGCGAATCTGCTGGGAAACCAACGGATCCGTGCAACCGCCATATCTGGCCATGATGGCCGATGTGTCTCTGGCGTCCGGCGGGTCCATAAAGTTCGATCTAAAGGCCTGGGACAACGGGATTCACCATGCCCTTTGCGGGGTGACCAACACCCGGACCTTGGAGAATTTTCAAACCCTGGCCCAATGGATCGGTCAAAGACCTGATCCGCCGTTTCTCATCGCTAGCACCCTTTTGGTCCCGGGGTATGTGGACGAACCTGAAGTAAAAGAAATCGCAGGGTTTATTTCAGATCTCGACCCGGACATTCCCTACAGCCTTCTGGCCTTTTACCCTCAGTTTTATCTCAAGGATCTCCCCACCACATCCCGGTCCCATGCCCTCCGCTGCAAGGCCGCCGCTGAAAGGGCCGGTCTGCGAAATGTCCATATCGGGAATGTGCATCTATTGGCTTAAGATGACCAACCCGTCATTAGTTTTTAGCCATGGGTGTACCCATGACAAACCGGATCGCCATGCGTCCGGATGAAAACCAGAAGCTGCAGATTCGTTTCGGATCTAAATCCCACCGCAGACACCGAGAACCCAGAGGAGGTTATTCTATGATTGATAAATCATACGATTATTTTTCTGAATTTATCAATATAAAGTTTTATTTTACGTAATATTTTAAGGAGGTTCGTGCCTTTGCAGGGATCAGGGATCAGGGATCGGGGAGCAGGGGGCAGGAATCGGGGATCAGGGATCAGCGGTCAGAGGACAGAGATCGGGGGCAGAAGTTCAGAAGATAGGAAGGTAAGAAGGTAGGAATTTAGGGATCTAATCCAAAAACCTGAACCCCGAGCCCTGACGCCTAAGGTTTGAACCTGATCCCCGACCGCTGACCCCCGATCCCTGACTAACCCTTGAAATCATATAAAATTTGTGTTAGAAAAAGAAGGATCTTCCTTGACCTGCAACATTGATCTCATAAAAAATTGACCTGAATACCTCACATGCCAAGATTTCCTGAAGCAAGATGTAGAAATTTTATTACAAAAATGCATCTTTTCTTTTGGGTGTTATACGTCATTTCGTGGACGCATAACACGCTGTAGCACTTTTTGAGTTTTGAATATAACATTTTGAATTTAAATTAGAATTGTGATATAAGAATATAATCTGTATCGAGTCATATGCGTCTTTGAAAGACGTGTTTGTCAAAATATTTAGGTCGTACTAGTTATCTGCAAAATGAAAACTGAAAATGAATGAAATTGAAATAAAATTTACTCCGCAAGAAAGAGATTTAATCATTGATCATACCTTTGCAGACCCTGAACTCACCAAAAGACTAAAAATTGCAGAAATCAAAGGGAAGCATATTGTTGCAAAGTATTCGATTCATGATCTTGATGATTTGTTAGGATTTATAGCCGCAGAGGCCAATCATACTGAGGATAAAAAGTTAGAAAAGAAACTTGACAAATTGTTTGATAGATTGACCCGGATTCTTGAGAAAGAAATTGATAATCAATAAAATAAATTTCAGATAACATAGCGGGTGAACCAGACGGGAAGAAACTCGGCGGTTTTCGTTAAACTCTGTGGTTCGCGGTAGGTCTTAGGCCCGCTGGTTACCCGCACCGTTATCATTAAATTTTTAAATTGACATATATGCATAAAAGATGCATATTAATACATATGAGAACAACATTAAACATAGACGACGATGTATTGGCAAAAGCATCTCGTTTAACCGGAATCAAAGAAAAAACCGCTTTGGTCAGACTCGGTTTAGAAGCCTTGATTGCCCGTGAAAGCAGCAAGCGACTTGCAAAGCTGGGCGGAACAGAAAAAGATCTGCGGCCTATACCGAGGCGTAGGTCGGCAAAGTTATAACGATGGTTCTGGTTGATACTTCTGTATGGGTTAATCACCTACGAAAGGGCGATATCCAACTTGAGGAATTATTGCTTGATGGAGAGGTTGTTTGTCACCCTTTTGTAATTGGTGAGTTAGCTTGTGGGAATATCAAAAATCGGTCTGAAATATTGGCCCTGCTACAAGCCCTTCCCAAAGCGCCAACTATAGATCTCGCTGAATATCTATATTTCATTGAACAGAACCATTTGAGTGGAACCGGAATCGGTTTTGTCGATGTTCACCTTCTAGCATCTGCTCAATTGTCCGGCATTTCTTTTTGGACGAATGATAAGAGACTCAAAGAAACCGCCCTTAAACTAAAGGCATTTTATATTTAGCCATTAAAAATGATAACCATGGCATGAACCTTGACTGGGATTTCGCTGGCGCTTCATCCCAGCAGCTTATGCTGACGTTGGCGCGCCAGAAAAGGAAGTTGTTATGGATACAAAACTGGTAGAGGAAAAGGCAAAAAAGATGTTCGGCGCAGATGGTTTGTTCTGTGCTGAAAGTGTCCTAACTGCAGTGTCTGATGAAGCAGGTGTTATTTCTCCACTAATCCCTCGTATCGCTACTGGATTCTGTGGCGGTATCGCACGGACTAGTGGCATGTGCGGTGCTGTTACGGGCGGTATTATGGCACTTGGCATTCTATATGGTCGTGATAATGCCGAACAGTCTTATGAAACTGTCTATGAAAAGGTTCAGCAATTTTTACAGGCCTTTGAGGAAGAATACATGTCAATCAATTGTTTTGAACTTACAGGCTGTGATCTAAGCAAGGAAGAGGAGCGTCAGGCTTTCGTCGATAAAGGAATGATGGAGAAGTGCCGTCAGTTCACCGGAAGGGCGGCAAGCCTGGTTGCAGAAGTTATTAGTGGCAAAGAAGACAATGAGGGCTAAGCCCTAACAAGGCGGATGAACCATACGGGAAGAAACTCAGGCACTTACGTTAAGGTCTGTGCAGGATTGAGAGATATCAGGTCCGCTGGTTATCTGCAGACATTAGGCATACGTGCACTTTAATGTTGTTGACATAAGGCACACATCGTGCTTAAAATTAATATTATGAAGTTGGATTATTACAGATGGAACTATGAAAAGAATCTAAAACTCAAAGCTGAACGTGGTATTAGTTTCGAACAGGTTGTCATGCACATTGAGCGGAGGGACATTCTTGACGTTGTTCAACACCCTAATCAAGAGAAATATCCAAATCAACAGATAATTATAGTTGACATAGACAATTACGCTTATCTTATTCCATTTGTTGAAGATGAGAATGGCAAATATTTAAAAACTATAATTCCAAGCCGTAAAGCAACGCGAGATTATCTCGGAGGAAAAGAATGAGCACAATAAAACTCAATAAAGAAGAACAAGATATACTCGATTCCTTTGAACGGGGAGAATGGAAGTCCGTTTCAAACCTTAAAGCTGAAATTAATAAACACCGAGAGTATGCTCGAAAAACGCTGAAAAAAGATAAACGGGTAAATATTAGAATATCCTCTAAGGTTCTGGAGGAGATTCAGGCTATTGCTATTGAAAACGGCATGCCTTACCAAACTCTCATTTCAAGCGTTCTTCATCGTTACGTTACAGGACGTCTTGTTGACAAACCAAGGCCGAACAAATCATTTGAGTCTGACGGCTAAAAGCCGTGGCGACCTGGCTTGCTTTGCATGTCTAAAGCTTATTCTCTCCCTTGGGTATACTTTAGCTTCTACCCGCCGCAGCTCAATTCAGCGTTCTGTGTCAATAATTAATAACGTATTTGCAAAGGAATCGAAATGGCCAAAGTATATACGGGAAAGGTTATGATACCCGGTGATAAGCTGGATGAATACTTTAAATTTATGAAGGAAGCTGAAGAAAAGCGGGAGCCTTTCCGTCAATACATGCTCAGCCTCAATCAAGAATTTGAAGAATATTTATCGACAAGGTTTTCCGACAGAACCGTTCGAAAACATACTTCCATAGTTTTTCTATTCATTGGCTTTATTTGCAAACAGACAGATGTGGAATCAATTGAGGAAATAACACGTGGAATGGTAAATACCCATTTCAAGAAATGGTGGAAAAGAAAGGTCTGGGATTTAACTACACCAAATGAACTTAGAATCGCGTTGAAAAAGTTTTTTCAATTTTTAGCGAGCGAGAAAAAAATTGAAAATGAAAAGGCCATGAAAGGATTACAATAATTATTAGCTATAGATAGAAAACACAGAACAAATCACTGGAGAGGGACTGGCTATATAGTGCGGTTTTTTCAGTTTGGCTCACGCCGGTATTTTCCGGTTAACAAAAGGTGCCTGTACAACTCGCCGCCAGCCCCTCAGTTCCGCGTTAGCCCGTGAACCATCGTTTCACAATTGGTGTCCCTCCCACTTTCACGGACACGGGAGCGCAACACACGATGAATCTGACTAAAAAGCAACGAGAACGTCAATCACTGGACGCCGTACTCAAACACTTTGCTACGGTACCCACCGACATCGAAGAGACCGAAGAACCCGATTTCTTGCTCACGATCGACGGTACGATTGTCGGCGCAGAAGTTACGGAGTTGTACTTGCCATCTCCTCCTGACGCCGAGCTGCCAATGCAGGCAACCGAGAATGAAGAGCGTTTGATGGTCGAAATGGCACGCCGACAAGCGATTCAAAGCAACGTGCCGCCGCAACAACTGCAAGTTCGCCTTTCGCCGCATGTTCTGAAAAAGCAAAACCGCGAACGCGTTTCCGCCATCTTGTGTGATTACGTGGCGTCAAACTTTGCGGCTCCCGGAGAAGTCAAATCCGGTACGCGACACTTGCTTCCCACGGAAATCGTCCACATCACCATGTACGGTCTTAGGACTTCCGATCACCAATGGAATGGGCCATGTTCCGGTTGGGTCAACTCAGATTTCGCTGACGGGTTCCAAGCGGTAATTGCAAAGAAGGAGCCCCTTCTTCCCAAGTACCTGCGACACTGTGAAAAATGCTGGCTCATCACCATTGCCACGTCTGATGGCGGCTCTTCGTTCATTGAATGGTCCGATCAATTGGCGTCCCGAGAGTTTTCAGCCGAATTTGACCGAGTGTTCTTCGTTCAGGGGCTCGCCAACAATGCATATGAGCTTCAACTTGCAACCGAAGTTGCTCAGCAATAGCGCGGGCTAACAACGCCATGCACCAGATGGGCAGGGTCGTGGCGTTTGAGGCATTTGTCAGTTTTATGTTTAATTGCTATTTACAATAGCCCGTTTACTCTGCCCACTGGTGATGGCGGGCGTTATACAAACAAGAAGTAAGAACAATCGATTCAAAACTTCAATCTATTGGAGGAATAATTGTGGATAGCCTAAAGCTTTCATTTATGGAAAAAAATGACATCCAAGAATCAGCAAGAGTTCTCAGTGTTGCCATGCTCAACAATCCTCTCCACGTTGCTGTTTTTCAGGGGAACGGTGAAAATGAGCGCATAGAAATTGAAAAAATGTTTTGTAACCTCTTGATTGAATTGCCTGGAATAGTCTTTCTGGCAAAAGAAAAGCAAAATATTATCGGGGTTATGAGGATGAAGTCATGCGAGGGGAGTAAAGCTACAGATGACCCAAAAGACTCAAAAGATGAAAATGACATTAGCTGGCGGAAGTCTGTATGGCAAACGGAGTGGGCACGTCACGAGCCGTTGATTCAACATTGGCATCTTGGTCCGATTGGTGTGCTGCCATCTCATCAAGGATTAGGTGTTGGTGCCATGCTTATGGAGCGTTTCTGCGAAGAAGTGGATGCTTGTTCTGCAACGGCTTACTTAGAAACTGATTTGGATGAAAATGTGCGTTTT
>PVMK01131431.1_pt1 | contig 45265 bp, 49 predicted proteins | sample 1853481 | NCBI WGS metagenome assembly PVMK01 (sample SAMN08533507, study PRJNA380276) | Marine sediment metagenome, whole genome shotgun sequencing project.
GGCTAAAACAAAAGAATCTAAAGATTCTTGATGAACAGAATAATAAAAAATAAGTATTACCAGCTTGATGATTCGCAACACTGTATAAACTGCAAATCAAAAAGCAACACTCATTTTTGAGGTTGCTTTTTATTAGTGGAGAAAATGATTTTATTTATTCTTTAGATAAAAAGTGAAGTTTGGAGTGTTGTATTCAGGCAGTACCCAGTTTTAGATAATTTAATTATATTTTTTTCATTCTTTTCTCACAATGTTCTGAAAAAGTGGATTTCCACATTCTAAAATGCAAGGAGGTTGGAGTGGAATGAACTTTACACATTAGCTTTCGGGGAATCCAATATATTAAACTATAAAAGAATCATTATTGTTTCACATTGGATACCTGGCCTTCCTTAAATATTCATTGGCATTAATCCTCAAGTCACTAAATGACCTTGGAGAGATTAAACAGTTCGCTGTTAGTCTTGAGCCTGCAGGTGGTGTACCATTACCGACAGGGAAGATTCACCTCTCGTGTGAAATATAGTTTTCAATATATTCCTTAAGAGCCACCGCGTTATTAAACCTATCTTCTTTTGATGAATAGAGAATTGTAACTTTAGTTTTGTTTATATTTATTAATAATAAATTTACCACTTCGGAATTCAACTTTAACTCTTCAAAATACTTTTCTTTAAACTCCTCCCATTTCGCGGGTTTATGATCAAACCATTTCCTAAGAGAGTCCGAAGGGCTGATTTCCTTAAGCCATATATCTATTTTTGCTTTTTCTTTTGAAATTCCCCTTGGCCACAATCGATCAACAAGTATTCTTTGCCCGTCTTGTTCAGAAGGTTGTTCGTAAACTCTTTTTATTTTTAGACTCATCAATAATGTTTAAAATATAAAGATTTTATGTTCAAACGTAATTCCCTTTCTATTTAATCAAACGTAGAATATATTATAAATTAATATATCAAGAGATATATATAGGAGTGTACAAGATGAAAAAACTAATAGCTGTTCCGTTGTTTCTATTTCTTTTAATTGCATGTGCCGGACAGTCTGCAAAGCAGGATGATTTTAATGCAAGTGTTTGCAATAAGATCCCGGTTGGAGTTGAGAAACTTGCAGCAATAGATCCAGACAATAAAGAATTCCATATTTCTTGCGCGGATCTGGCAAGATGCACTTCTGTTATGGGGTGGGACGCCCCTCCAAATGTACCCTGTCAATAAGAAAATTCAGAAATAAATACCGGAGGTAATAAATGAATAAGATTAAATTTTTGTTTGCTGCATCAGCATTACTAATATTCTTTGGACTATCTACAATGTCAGATGCCAAAGATCCTGAGCCAGTTGGGAAAGTAACTATTAGTGAAACGCAGCTTGGATTTATAGTTGGAGGAAGCTGGGGAAAAGGTGTACTTTCTTATGATGGTACTGATTACGAATTTAAGATAAAAGGACTTAAGCTCGGTACTATCGGAATTTCAAAAATATCTGCCGTAGGGGATGTTTATAACATGACTGAACTATCCCAGTTTTCCGGCACATACATTGCCGGGCAGGCAGGTTTTGCAATTGCAGGTGGTGTTGGGGGAACAGTTCTTCAAAACCAGAACAAGGTGCATATCAGGCTTAGTTCCACCCAAAAAGGTGCGTCACTGAATATCGGTGTTGATGGTATAACAATTGAACTCAAGGATGCCATAGGCAAGGCTGGATCAACTATGGAGGGATCTAAAACATACAAAGTGTCAACTGGAGATAACTTATATGAAATATCCCGAAGATACGGTACCACTGTGGAACAGTTAAAAGCCATGAACGGTCTTACCGGAAATACAATTTATGTAGGACAAGAACTTATCGTCCCTTAATTTTTATTCAGAAGAAAGAGAAATGAACAAAATAAAAAAATTGAAAGTTTTTCCTACCGTATTGGTTTTAATATGTTCAATAGTTTTTGGATTAAGCCAAGTTGAAGCAAAAGAACTTCAGCCAGATGGAAAAATTAAAATTGATGATACGCAGGTAAGTTTTATCGTTGGTGGCAGTTGGGGAAAAGGTGTTCTCTCGTATAAAGGTGTTGACTACGAGTTTAAAATAAAGGGGCTAAAAGTTGGTGCCATCGGTATTTCTAAAGTTTCTGCCGTGGGTAATGTTTATAATATGAGTGATCTTTCTAAATTTTCAGGGACATATGTTGCAGGACAGGCAGGTATTGCGCTTGCAGGTGGTGTTGGCGGAACTGTGCTTGAAAATCAGTACAAGGTTTATATCAGACTCAGATCGACCCAGAAGGGGGTTGCACTAAATTTAGGTATAGATGGCTTAACTATTGAATTAACGGATGCAATAGGTCCATCAAGTTAAAATTAAAGTAAACTGTAATATTAATATTTACAGCATTGTAAATATTGGATAATTATTAATATTTTCCAAAATTTAAGAAACAGCCAACTTTAATTTACTTCACCAGGGTAAATTATTGTTGGCTTTTATTTAAGGAGACAATCCAATTCGATATACAATCGAGATTCGTGCAAAATAAGTGCCAAAAAGGACAAAATGAAGGAAAATAACTAAAAATAATGCCAAAATTACAAAAAATAGTTAGTTTTTTGGATAAATATTTAGAAATAAACTCTATTAAAGACAGCTGCTGGAACGGCTTGCAGTATGAAGGAAATGCTGATATTACGCGTATTGCATATGCTGTTGATGCGGGAGTAGAAACCTTTTTAAAGGCAGCTTCTCTCAAGTGCGGCATGGTTGTAGTGCATCATGGGCATTTCTGGACTAACCTGAACCCTGGTTATACAGGATGGTCTAAAAAAAGGCTTGAGATACTACATGACAACAATATTTCTCTTTATGCCTGTCATTTACCACTGGATCGTCACAAAGTGGTAGGAAATAACGTGCAGATTATTAAGTTGCTAGGTGGAAAAATTGAGAAAGAGTTTCTATTTCAGTCAGGAAAAAATATTGGCTGGACCGGAAGATTAAAAAAAGCCAAAACTGTCCATGAAATTAGCGAAATTTTGGAAAAAGAACTAAATTCATGTCCAAATGTTTTATCATTTGGCCCTAAAAAAATAAATACTGTCGCAGTGTGCAGCGGTGGAGGTGGATACGGCGGATTTTATGATGCACTTAGTATGGGGGTTGACCTATATATAACAGGCGATGCAATTGAGATATATTATACGGCAAAAGATGCAGGTATGAATGTAATTTTTGCAGGCCATCATGCAACCGAAACAATAGGTTTAGCTGCATTACAAAATGTTGTTGATAAACAAATGAAAACAAATTCTGTATTTATTGATTTGCCTACAGGGCTTTAATTTACTAAATAAACTTTAAATCAAAAAAATAGATATTAATATATTAAAACCGGGTATTGACGACTAATTGAAAAAGCAATATCCTTAAATCTTTTTTTCGGAGTAGAAAGTTGAGTACTGATTATATTAATATTTTTGATACAACACTGAGAGACGGAGAACAGGCCCCAGGCTGTGGTATGACAGCAGAGGAAAAGCTGAGAGTTGCCTACCAGCTCGAAAAACTTGGTGTTGATATTATAGAGGCAGGATTCCCAATTTCTTCAGAAGAAGATTTCCTTTCTGTTAAAACAATTGCCGAAAAAATTAAGAACTGCCAGATTGCCGGCCTTTGCCGCGCAAGTCAAAAGGACATTGACAGGGGCTGGGAAGCTGTAAAGCATGCAGAAAGGCCAAGAATACATACGTTTGTAGCCACATCTGATATTCATTTAAAACATAAGCTCAAAAAATCCAGGGAAGAAGTCCTTGAAATGATAAGCGGGGCTGTAAAGCATGCAAAAAACTACACAGACAACGTTGAATTTTCATGTGAAGATGCAACCAGGACTAATATTGAATATCTTTGCAAAGCAGTTGAAATAGCAGTTCAGTCCGGAGCTACCACTATTAATATCCCGGACACTGTTGGTTATACAGCACCTGATGAGTTTGGATATATAATTAGGACACTGAAAGAAAAGGTGCCGGACCTTGAGGATGTAATTCTAAGTGTACATTGTCATAATGACCTTGGCCTTGCAGTTGCCAACTCTCTCGCGGCTATAAAAGAAGGTGCCAGGCAGGTTGAATGTACTATTAACGGACTGGGTGAAAGAGCCGGAAACGCTTCGCTTGAAGAGATAGTTATGACACTTAAAACCAGGAATGACCTTTTTCCATTTCAAACCGGCATAAAAACTGAAAATATTTATCCTACAAGCAGAATTGTTTCCCAGGTAACAGGTGTAAATGTCCAGCCAAATAAGGCTATTGTTGGGGCGAATGCTTTTGCGCATGAAGCGGGAATACACCAGGATGGGGTACTTAAGCAGAAAATTACATATGAAATTATGGACCCGGAATCTGTAGGAATACCTTCAAACAAAATTGTCCTTGGCAAACATTCAGGAAGGCATGCATTTAAGAACAGGCTTGAAGAGTACGGATATTACCTTACGGATGAAAATATAGAGATAGCATTTAAAAAGTTTAAAGACCTTGCTGATAAAAAGAAATACGTATTTGATGAAGATATCGAAGCACTGATTAATGAAGAATTCCTTCGTTCTTCTGACTATTACAAACTTATTACGGTTAACTTTGCCGGCGGAACCGGAATGTCTCCAAATGCCACTATAAAACTCGAAATAGATGGTGAGGAAAAAATTGATTCTGAAAGCGGCGGCGGTCCTGTTGATGCAATTTATAAGGCAATAAAGAAAGCAACAGGTGAAAATCCAAACCTTGAAAACTATTCTGTTTCCTCAATTACCGGCGGTACAGATGCACAGGGCGAAGTCTCAGTAAGAATTTCTGAGAATGATATTTTTTCCCAGGGACACGGTTCTGATACGGACATTGTAGTTGCAAGTGCCAAGGCATTTCTAAACGCACTTAATAAACTGCGCTGGAGAAGGGAGCATCCCAAGGTCTCAAATGCTAAAGGAATCTAACGCATATGGCTTTTCCAAGTAATGTTATCAAAAATCTGGTTGCCTCCGGCTACCCGGTTATCTATCTTGTATCATTTGATGAGAATTATGTTGAAAAAGCCATTAACAGTTTAGGTCAACAGTTGTTAGGTGAAAAATTTAACTTTAATATTTGGTCAGCCGATAGTATTGAAGTGGATTCTAACTGTTCCGATTCACTTGAAAAGGCAATAAACTCCTTTGACACAGGATTTCTGTTTGTTAAGGATCTGAATTTTTATATTAATGATCCAAAGATTATTCGAAAACTGAAAGATTTTTACAACTCAAGAATTGGTAAACCAGGAAAACATATTATTATTGTTTCAACTTCATTATATTTACCTCCTGATATTGAAAAAGAAATTACTGTTGTTGATATTCCACTTCCTGATTTTGATGAAACAAAGGGAATTCTTAAAACTATCCTTTCTGATGACAGGTATTCAGAACTCTCTTCACAAATAACACCTGATCTTGAAGATAAGTGTATTCATGGGTTACTTGGCCTAGGTGCAGCGGAAATGGAACTTGCACTTAAAAGATCTATGCTTGGTAAAAAAACAGTTGATGACACTTTCATAGATGATCTGCTGGAAGAAAAAGCACAGATTGTGCGTAAATCCGGAACTCTCGAATTCATAAGATCAAGAATTAGCATTGATCAGATTGGCGGACTTGAAAATATAAAGGAATGGCTTGAAACAAGGTCAAAAGCATTTTCTACTAAAGCAAGAGATTTTGGACTGGATATTCCCAAAGGTATGCTTGTGATGGGAATTAGCGGCTGCGGTAAAAGTCTTTGTGCAAAGGCAATAGCTACGGGATGGAACCTTCCGCTTTTAAGGCTTGATTTAAATGAGGTTTATAGCGGGTTGATGGGAAGCCCGGAAGATGTTTTCAGAAGATCAATAAAAACAGTTGAAGCAAGTGCCCCATGTGTCCTTTGGATTGATGAAATAGAAGCAGGTATAACAAGAAGCGGTGAGAAAACATCTGATTCGCCGGCATCGAGAATATTTGGTTATTTTCTGACTTGGATGCAGGAAAAAGATGCTCCTGTATTCGTAGCAGCAACTGCAAACCAGATAGACCTACTTCCCCCTGAAATACTCCGAAAAGGCAGGTTTGATGAAATATTTTTTGTAACTCTTCCTAACCAACAGGAAAGAAACCAGATTTTTCAGATCCATCTCCGCAGCAGGGGCAAAGACCCCACCTTATTTGACCTGAGTTCATTGGCAAAGAATTCTGTTGGGCTAAGCGGGGCTGAAATAGAACAGGCGGTAATCTCCGCAATGTTTGACTCTTTTTCTAAGGAAAAGGAGATAAACAACACATCACTTGTAATTGCTACATCCTCAATCGTACCTCTATCCACCACGATGAGGGAAGAAATTTCCAAGCTTGAAAGATGGGCATCCGACAGGGCAGTAAAAGCATCAAAGTCTTAGTTCTTTATTTAGTATCAATTACTCTGATTTCACTGAAATTTACCTTTCTTATAGTTATACAAACAAATTGGATTCAGTACTAAAACATTATTTATATTTTGCTATAGTTTGAAAAAAAACCCGGCATTGCCGGGCTTTTTTTCTTATGGAGGAGTTTGGAGGATAGACACAGTTAAGTATCATTTGTCTATATGCTTATTTAGTTGAAACTTTAATCTCTTTAGATTCAAAAAAAGTTGTAAATATTTTTAATTTATTACCATATACTTTCTATACGTATTAACTATGGGAGAATGGAAAATGTTTACAAACAATATAAATATTTCACTTACAGTTTTTAGTCACAAGTCTTAATAGGATGGAATGATACTTAATTATGATGGTAGCCGGATTTTGGCAACTTTTTTCTGAATAAAATTATATAGGAGTGAAACTCGTTTTTTTATTATTCATCTTAGTCCTCCTTTGATAATAAACTGATATGCGGGTTTCACTCCTTATTATTTATGAAAATGCTGTTAAACTCCCTTCAAATTTGACTTATATTTCACGACATTTAATATTAATAAGTCAAAATTACTAAATAATTCTGACTAGTTTTGGGGTTGGAAGTCTTGGTTTTTATTAAATCACGGATTTACTTTTTTTAATAATATATTAGCTATTTATTGGTCAATTTACTTTATTTTGAGATAGGGAGAGAATATTATGTCAATTAATCCAGCAGACTTCAGGCCACCAGTTGAAAAAGATGAGTTTATTACGGGTATTGGAGATGATCCTGACAATCGTCTTGAAGCAGGAGTCTTATTTGTAGGTGCTGGGCCGGCAAGCCTTGCTGGAGCTATTCGCTTAAGTCAGCTTCTTGCAGATGAACCTGAATTGATGGAATCACTTGGTGAAATACCTATTGCTATTCTGGAGAAGGGAAAGTATCCGGGTGCACATTTGCTATCCGGTGCAGTTGTAAATCCTATAGGTTTTAAGACCCTGTTCCCGGAAATGGAAGAAAGTGATTTTCCTTTCTTTGAAAAAGTTAATGGTGAAGCAGTTTACTACTTAACAAAAAAAAGATCACTCAGATTGCCAACACCTCCAACTATGCACAACAAAGGCAACTATGTTGCATCTATCAGTAAAATTGGAGAATGGCTTGGCCAAAAAGCAGAGGAAGCTGGTGTAATGATCTTTAATGAAATGGCAGGCGATAAGCTTATTATAGAAGAGGGTGCTGTAAAAGGGGTAAAAACTGATGATAAAGGGCTTGATAAAGACTTGAATCCAATGGGTAATTTTCAACCCGGTACTGATATACTTGCACAAACTACCGTCTTGGGCGAAGGAACTACCGGCCATTTATCAATGGCTTTAATTGAACATTACAATTTGAAAAGAGCAAACCCGCAGATATACGCATTGGGTGTTAAGGAAATATGGGAAGTAACAAAACCACTTAAGCAGGTTATACATACAATGGGTTGGCCTCTTAGGGGATCAAAAAAATACGGTGAATTCGGTGGAAGTTTTATTTATCCTATGGGTGATAATAAGGTTTCACTTGGCCTTGTAGTAGGGCTGGATAATGCTGATTCCAAGCTATCTGTTCATGATTTACTCCAGCAGCTTAAATCACATCCTCTTGTCAGCAAAATACTTGAAGGCGGCAAAAGAGCAGACAACGGGTGGGGAGCAAAAACAATTCCTGAAGGCGGGTATTATGCAATACCTGAAAGCCTGAATGTTCCTGGAGCTGTAATTATTGGGGATTCTGCCGGGTTGGTAAATGTACCTGCGTTAAAGGGAATACACTACGCAATGATGTCAGGAATAATGGTGGCAGAAAGTATATTTGCAGCACTAAAAGAAAAGAAAGACCTAAACGCGGCCGGAACGCTTGCCAGTTATGATGAAACACTAAGAAACAGTTTTATATGGAAAGATCTTTACAGTGTAAGAAATATGCGCCAGGCTTTTCAGGGTGGTTTTCTGAAGGGCTTTATAATGGCAGCCCTTATGACAGTAACAAAAGGACTTTTTCCTGGTGGCAGATTCAGTTCTCACCACGACTATGAAAAAGAGTTGTTTATTGGGGACGACCCGCAATATCCTAAACCAGATGGAAAGCTGACTTTTGATAAGTTAACAAGTGTATATGAAAGTGGTAACAGAACCAGAGACAATCAACCTGATCATATCAGAATAATAAAAGAAGTCCCGGAAGCCCTTGGCGAAGCATGGATTAATATGTGTCCTGCACAGGTATATGAATGGGACGAGAGTGAAGGGAAAAAGATTATCAGGACTGACCCATCTAACTGTGTTCAGTGCGGAGCTATTACTTCCAAAGGCGGAAGGCTATTACCACCTGAAGGCGGCGGCGGACCTGAATATAAAGAGACATAATTAGAAAGCATTGCATGAATGAACTTAAATGTTAATTTATTTAAATGCTTAAAAGACCAACCGCAGTATTAATTGATTCTGATTGTGGTTGGGAAAATTCAGGTAAACCTAAGGCAAAGATCTTCGGATCCCCTTCTTTTACTGTTAGTTCCAGTAAAGGGGTTATATGTTTCCATTCCCCAAATTCAAAAAAAATATATAATGGCAATCCAATAGAAGAACTAGAGAAATATCTTGGTGATGGGTTTACCTGCGTCGGATATATTTCTTATGAATATTCAAAATTTACAAATAAGAAATTCACAATAAAAAGAAGTAAAGAAGGCTTTAATACCTACGATACGTGCTTTCATTTTTACAAAGAAGATCAAATAGATGACTGTGAATATGAAGAACTTTTTGATAAATTAGGATTGAAACAGGATTTGGTGCCTGGGAAAAAGCAGGTACATCAGTCTAATATTACAAAGAATGAATATTTAAAAATTATTGAAAAAGCTAAGAAATATATAAGCTCGGGAGATATTTACCAGGTAAACCTCTCCCAGAAATTCAGTACTTCTAAACTTCAGGACATCTATATAACCCTTTTAAAATTTTATGAGGCACAACCCGTTCCTTTTTCAGCACTTTTTCGGTATCAGGAGCATACTTTGATAAGTGGTTCAATGGAGCTGTTTTTACGGAGAAAAGGGGATTCTGTTTATTCAAAACCAATTAAAGGCACTGCAAAACGGAGTAATAATATAGCAACTGATATAAAAATTAAGAAAGAATTGGGGGAAAGTCAAAAAGAAAAGGCTGAAAACCTGATGATTGTAGACCTAATGAGAAATGATCTGGGAAGAATATGCGAAACAGGTTCGGTAAAGGTAAATGAACTATTCAAAATAAATAAATATAAAACCTTATATCAGATGGAATCTGAGATTGAAGGTCTACTTAGAAAGAAAATTACACTTCCGGAAATAATTTGCAGCACATTTCCTCCTGGTTCAGTAACCGGTGCACCAAAAAGCAGGGCACTTGAAATAATTGACCAACTTGAACCTCATTACAGGGGGCCATACTGCGGTGCATTCGGAATATTTTATCCTAATATGGACTTTACATTAAGTGTTGCTATAAGGATTATGCTGTCGGTTAACAATAATACATGCTACTGGGTAGGGGGCGGAATAGTATGGGATTCGCAGCCCGAAGCTGAATATAACGAAACATTATTAAAAGCTAAAGCAATAAGAAAAACCTTAACTTAAATATCACCTTTGCATGTAAATTTGATATATAATAAGTATCCTAATCAATGGAGATGGACGAGTTAATTCTTATTGACGGAAATATAGTTAAAGAACCTCTTACAAGGTCACTTTTTTTTGGTGAAGGTGTTTTTGAGACCTTCAGATGGAATAATCAATTACCAAGTCATTTTAATAAACATCTTGAAAGATTAAGAAATGGTAGTGAACTTTTAAGAATTCCAATTCCGGCAAGAGAAACAATATTAAAACAAATTGATTATGCCGTATCCTTATCAGATACAAATGATCTTTATATAAAACTTGCACTAATTTCAAAGGGAGACAGAATATTTTTTAAAACCCCCGACGAATCATCCCTACTTGTAATGACAAGAGACTACATTCAGTCCAGGGACATAGTTTCTATATGTGTTCTTAGTCATAAGCGCAATCCCGAATCCATATTAATCAGACATAAAACATTCAACTATCTGGAAAATATTCTTGGGCGTAGAGAGGCAATTGAAAAAGGTTATGATGAGGGCCTGTTTTTAAACACAAATGACGACCTTACTGAAGCAACTTCCAGCAATATATTTTGGGCAAGGGGAAAAGACCTTTTCACCCCTGCAGCTGAATCAGGACTTCTACCAGGCATTACCAGGGAAATTATAATAGAAATTGCAAAAAATCTTGGTTATAAAATAAATGCTAGAAAATTTGATTTATCATATCTTTTAAATTCAGATTTTGCATTTCTTACCAATTCACTTATTGGAATGAATTATATTGAAAAAGTAAATAAGCAGGTAATGCCGCAAATAAATAAAAATTATATAAATATAAGAGAAGAATTATTTATCAAATTAGGGTGGTTATAATTGTATATAAGTATAAGGAGGCTTTCTCTTGAAGGCCATATGGAATAATGAAGTAATAGCGGAAAGTGACGATACAGTTGTTGTAGAAGGGAATCATTATTTTCCTCCTTCTTCGGTTAATAATGAATATCTGGTTGAAAGCAGCACTTTAACGGTATGTCCATGGAAGGGCGAAGCGAATTATTACGATATTGTCGTTGGTGATAATGTTAATAAGGACGGGGCCTGGTATTACCCGGATCCGAAAACCAAAGCCGCTGAGATAAAAGACCATGTTGCATTTTGGAGAGGTGTTCAGGTAACTAAATAATTAAAGGGAAGATTGTATGTCTGAAATTACTATTGCAGAATATCAAAAAATTGTAGACGACTGGATTCAGGATGTCGGTGTTAGATACTATTCTGAACTTACTAATCTGGCCGAGCTCATGGAAGAAGTTGGAGAAGTGGCGAGGATTATTTCTAGAGAGTACGGTGACCAGAGTTTTAAGGAATCCGACAAAAATTACGAACTAGCAGATGAACTGTCGGATGTGTTCTTTGTTTTAGTATGTCTTGCCAATCAAACAGGTATCGATCTTAGTGAAGCAATTAAAAGGAATATGGAAAAAAAATACACCAGGGACAAAGAAAGACATAAAGAAAATCCAAAACTTCATAGTGGATGATTTTTTTTGAATCGTATTTTTTTGTTAATTATCAATATGAAAAAGAGTAATATCAGATTAACCATTTGAAATTATAGTAAATTTTATTAAATTGTTGGTTACGGGGTATATTTGCAAAAACAATCCATTGTGGTATCTTAGCCTTTTTTTACAAAGGTTTTTATAAACGGAGTTGCAAGTGGCTACAAGTGAAAAGTTAATTAATATCGGATCTAAACACGAAGATGTTCAAAATCGACCGGACGACAGAAATGTCCCAATTAATGAGGTAGGAATATGTGACCTTAAATTCCCCCTTGTTTTAAAGGGCTGTGAAAAAGACCAGTCTGTAACCCAGCATGTACAGGCCGTTTTCTCACTTAGCGTTGACCTTGATGGAGCAAAAAAAGGTATTCATATGAGCCGGCTTCTTGAGACCGTACTGGATCACAATACAGAACTTTCGTTAAATGGCCTAAAGAATTTTCTTGAGGACCTCAGTAAAAGACAAATTGCAAAAAATGCATATGCAAAGATAGATTTTGATTACTTTTTTACTAAAGTTGCACCTGTTAGCGGAATACAGTCACCACAGGCATACAGCTGTTCATTTGAATGTGCTTATGATTCAGGTGGTTTTAAATTAAAACAGAGTGTAGAAGTGCCAGTGAAAACTTTATGCCCATGCAGTAAGGAAATCAGTGATTATGGGGCTCATAGTCAAAGATCAAAGGTTTGGATTTCATTATTACATAAACAGGAAGGTGACAGCGAAGTCGGTGTTTCACTTGAAGAAATTGTGGATATAGCTGAAAATGGTGCATCTTCACCCCTTTACCCTATATTAAAAAGAGAAGATGAACGTCATGTTACAATGAGTGCTTATGATAAACCGTGTTTTGTTGAAGATGTAGTAAGAAACATTGCTATTGTACTTGATGGAGATATTAGATTTTATTCATATGAAATCAGGGTTGTTAACTTTGAAAGCATCCATAGTCACAATGCCTTTGCAGTTATACAGAAAAGTAATATTTAATATTGTTGTAACTTCCCGTAAATATTTAACATATTAAGGTTTTATGTTGTTTAATTCAACTTTTTCTCCACACAAATAATTATTGACTTTTTTTATTCTGAGATTGTAACCATAATTAATTAGTAAAAAGTGGATAACCCTTAGATTTTTAAAAAAAAAGAATTAAAAATACGTCCTAACTTATTGAAAATAAAAAGTATTTTTATGTGGATAGATTGTGGATAAATTTTTAAGAAGAATAGTTAACATCTTCTAACATGCTTGTATCATTGAATATTCTTGAAAATTGTAAAGCCTGATTTATTAAGAATAATTACTTATTTGTGGATAGTTTCACGTGAAACATCTATTTCCCTATACAAAATTTACTGAATATCTTTCCTAAAAGATCTTCATTAGTAACTTCACCGGTAATTTCACCTAAAAAATCCAATGCCGATCTTAATTCCATAGACATAATTTCCAATGATTCTTCTAAAGTTATTGCTGACAAGAACCTGTTTAGATGATTATATGCATTAGTAAGCGAATTTTTGTGTCTTACTTCCGTTAAATACAGCTCAGGGCTTTCATTTATAATATTTTTGCCTATTATGGAGTCAGTTATTAGTTCACAAAGATCAGAGTACCCATCACCATTTTTGGCTGATATGTATACAATTTTTTCTTCTATTACATAATTATAAATTTTTTTTATATTTATTTTAAGATTAAGATCTTTTTTATTGATAACGGCTATTACGTTTTTATTTTTTAATTGTTTTAGTACTTTTATATCATTTTCATCAATTTCATTAGAACCATCAAAAACCATAATTACAAAATTTGATTGTCTGATTTTAGTTAGAGCGAGGTCAACTCCCAGTTTTTCTATATTTTCTGATGTGCTCCTAATGCCAGCTGTATCAATCAATCTGAGAATAAGACCATTTATATTTACTCTCTCTTCAATATAATCCCTTGTTGTTCCAGGTATTGGGCTGACAATAGCACGATCCTCTTTTAATAATAGGTTTAATAAACTTGATTTTCCTACGTTTGGTTTACCCACAATAGCGGTATAAACACCATTTTTAATAACTTTTCCTGTGTTGTATGTATCTATAAATAAATTTAAATTATTTAAAATTAATTGTGATTTGTTATGTAGATTTTTTTTTACTATTGGGTCTATATCTTCTTCTGGGAAGTCAATCTGAGCTTCTATTTCTGCATAGATATCAAGTATATTATCTTTAAAAGCATTAATTTTATCTGATAATGCCCCACTTAACTGTAACTCAGCCTGAATAAGGCCGGCTTCGGATTGGGCAGAAATAATATTAATTACAGATTCTGCCTGTGTCAGATCCATTTTACCGTTTAAAAATGCTCTTTTAGTGAATTCCCCAGGCCCTGCAATTCTTGCTCCGGAATCACTTATTAATTGTAATATTCTTTTTGGTAATATATGTCCGCCATGTGAATATATTTCGACTACATCCTCTCCCGTATAAGATTGAGGTGCTTTCATTATTGTTGCTAGGACAGTATCAAGCGGTATTTTGTTATCCGGACTAACAATCTTACCATAAATCAGTTTTCTTTCTTTTGATGAATCAATATCTGTAGAAAATATTTTTTTTAATATCTGGATTGATTTTTGTCCGGAAATTCTGAGCACTGCTATACCACCTTCTCCTTCAGCGGTGGAAATAGCAACTATAGTATCATCTGACAAGTAATCATTTTTCATATTTAAAATTTACCATATAAATTTTGTACGAGTTAATGTTTCACGTGAAACACTAAATATTTATTCAAATATACACTGTTTATAGCTGTTAATGTACAATTTTTTGCGTGTATTTCCCTTATGTGAAATATTTTACGCATCTCTTCTTCTATTTAATATACATATGCATTTAATTGAGATTGATTTATTTAAAGAATACAGGCAGTTACAGTAGTTTATTAATTTTTTAAAATTTTTGTTATTATGGTATAAAAATTGCAATTAATTAATGAAGAGTTCCATTTTTAATGGGTAAAAAACATGGAAATAATTGGAAAATTCTTATTTTTAATACTTTTTTCTGTCAGTATCGGTGCAGGTGTTGTTTATATTGCAGGGCCTAACTTCTTTACTTCGAATCTTGATAATAATATATTTGAATCGGATAGGGCTGAAACGAGCAAGGTCGATGTGAAAGAATATCGAAAAAAACTTAGTGCTGAATATGATATCTATAACGACAGGGAAGAAACTACGAATAAGAATAATAACAGTGACAATGATCCCATATGGCAGGGTACTGTAGACTACAGAAGATAGTCCTAATTTATACCAAAACTTACTTTTAGCTCTGAATCAGGATAAAAACCTTTTAATTCCTTAATATTTTTCTTTTGTATTAATACTTTAAAATAGTTTCCCATCATTCCTGGAAGAAACAGATTCTTTATTGCATAAGAACCTTTCTTATCAAGTTCAATTGATTCTTCATATATATCCAGGATTCCCCAGTCAATTAGAAACTGAGCCTGAGTAGTGTATTTAAGTTTTTCCAGTCCAATCTTATTTCCTGTTAATATTAAGTTTGAAAAATCCACATCTGCAGTAATATCCTGATTACCAATATTTTGGTATGTATTGCTATTAATTGTGTGTTTATAAAAACATCTATATGTTCCATCAGGTTTTTCATTGCTGAATAGTTCTTCTGATAAAAATCCATAATCTATTGTAAGTATGAATCCTGAGTTCAGTATCCCGGCAATTTCTTTTAAATATTTACCAGCAAGCAGATTAACTTCCAAATGTTTTAAATTTACAAAGTTTAGTTTGTATCTATCAATATAAGAAAATATCTCAGGATCAGATATCTCTTTAACAGTTTCATAAAATTTACCGTTTACATAATCAATATAATATTCCATTAATTTATTGTTTTTATAGACAATTTTATGAAATGGTAATGAATCAAACAGTTCATTAGAAATTATAATTCCATTATAAATATTACTTAACTCATCTATATTATTGCATATATTGATTTTATTTTTAAATTTTAGTAACTCATCTGTTAAACCTTCATTGTATTTTTCAATAATTACATAATTAATGTCATTATACTCGTCTGAATTTGAAGATATATGGTTTAAAATATCTAATGCCAGATATCCTTTACCTGACCCAATTTCTATTATAGTAAATTTATCATTACCGATAAATTTTTTTGCTTTTAGAATAAAATTTGCAATTACCTCACCAAAAGCCGAATGTACATGTGGACTTGTATAATAATCCCCTTTTTTACCTATTTCGGCTTTTCCACCCGAGTAGTAACCATTTTGTTTATCATAAAGGGCAATATTCATAAAGTCTTCGAAAGTAATAGGCCCTTTTCCCTTAATTTGATTAATAATTGTTTTTTCAATATCACTCATATTCTTTTCATTTTAACTAAACTGTATAAAAAGGAAATTATTCAATAATTTCGTTAATTTACCTCTTGACCGCAACGTAAATATGTGTAATCATTTTATTTTTATTTGGTGAGGAAATGCTAGCACCTTTAAATTGGTTGAAAGAATACGTCGAGATTGATGTTTCACCCGAAGAATTGGGTGAAATGCTTACTATGGCGGGTTTAGAACTTGAGGCCCTTCATTATAGAGGGAAAGGTCTTGAGAATATTATTGTTGCCCAGATTAAAAAAATTGATAAACATCCAAATTCCGACAGACTTAGTTTATGCATAGTTACTGACGGTACTACCGATTATAATGTGGTATGCGGCGCTAGCAATATGAAAGCAGAAGATAAAGTAGCCCTTGCCACTATTGGAACCATACTGCCACCTACAGAAAAATTTACAGACGGACTAAAAATAAAAAAATCCAAGATCAGAGGTGAAGTTTCTGAAGGTATGCTTTGCGCAGAATATGAACTGGGCCTTTCGGAAAGTTCAGATGGTATTATGATACTCCCTGATGTTCTGGTCCCGGGTACAAAAATAGTAGAAGCATTATCTTTGAATGATGCAATTTTTGAGATAGCAATTACTCCAAACAGGCCTGATTGTTTAAGTGTATATGGAATTGCTAGAGAAGTTGCTGCAATCCTCGGTAAAACCCTTAAACAGCCTGAATATTTACTAAAGGAAGATGGAAAAAATATTTCATCTGTTGTTGATGTAGAGATTAAAAATGATACAGGGTGTTTAAGATACAGTTGCTGTTATATTGATGGAGTTAAGATTTCTGAATCGCCAGACTGGTTAAAAAACAGGCTTGAGTCATGCGGCATTCGTTCTATTAACAATGTTGTAGATATAACCAACTATGTTCTTCTTGAATTTGGCCAGCCAATACATGCTTTTAACCATAATCTTCTTAAAGGTAAAAAAATAATTGTAAGATTTGCTGAAAATGAAGAAGTAATTACTACTCTTGACGGTGTGGAAAGGAAATTAACTCCCGATGATATATTAATTTGTGACGAAGAAAAACCTATAGCACTTGGTGGTATTATGGGTGGAATAAATTCGGAAGTTGAAGAGACTACTAAAAACGTCTTATTGGAAAGTGCATATTTTGACCCGACTACTATAAGAAAAACTTCCAAGAGAACCGGGTTGAGATCAGATTCTTCATACAGGTTCGAAAGAGGAGTAGACCCAAATAATGTAGTTAATTCACTAAACCGTGCAGCTTCACTAATATTGGAGTTTGCTGGTGGCAAACTTTCAAAATCGGCAATAGATGTTTACAAAAAAGAAATTCTTCCCTGTGAAGTAGAAATCTCGGTTGAAAGAATAAACAGAGTGCTTGGAATAAACATCACAACATCGGAAATAGTTGAAATATTACAATCCCTGAAGATTGAGATTGTTGAATCTGATAATGATATTCTAAAATTATTAATACCAACATTCAGGGTAGATATAACAAGAGAAATAGATGTAATTGAAGAAGTAGGGAGAATGGTTGGATACAACAATATACCTACCGTTACACCGTATGTTGAAATGACAACAAATGAAATTGAGCCTTCCAGGAAAATGGTTGACCAATTAAAACAGACTTTTATTTCTTCCGGGTTTTTTGAAGCAGTGAACTATAGTTTTGAAGATCCTGAATTGATTAAATTGTTTAATTCTGATGATACAATAAAAATTCTGAACCCATTAACTACCGAGAACTCAGATATGAGGAACTCTCTTTTACCTGGTTTAGTCAAGGATGTTAAGCTTAATCTGTCGAGACAGGTGGGTGATATCAGGCTATTCGAAGTTGGAAAAATATTTATTCCAAAGCGTGATGGCCAGCTTCCTAAGGAGGAAAAAAGGTTTGCTGCAATTTCAACTGGAAAACGCCAGCCCGAAGTATGGGGTAATGAAGATATAAATTTATTTGATTTAAAAAGTATTATTACAAAATGTTTAGAAACAATTACTCATTCAAGAGAAATTACTTTTTCAAAAACTGCTGATATTAATTTCCTTCATCCTGGTAAAGCTTCTTACCTATCAATCCAGGATACGGTGATTGGTATTATTGGAGAACTTCATCCTGATTACTCCGAAAAGCTTGGTATTGATAAAACTGTTAATATTATGGATATCGACCTGGATAAACTTCTAACTCATTACAACTCTGACTACAATTTTACACCTTTACCCAAGTTTCCATCAGTTAGAAGGGACATTTCCTTGATTGTTGATAAAGATATATCAGCAGGTGAAATGATTAATAAGATAAACAACGTTAGTAATTTGGTGGAAGAAGCTTGGATTTTTGACTACTTTCAATCAGAATCACTTGGTAAGGATAAAAAAAGTGTAGGAATTTCAATATTATTAAGGTCAGATGAAAAAACACTGACCGACGAAGATGCAAATGAAGTGCAAAAATTAGCAATAAACGAATTAAACAATTCTTTAGGTGCAGAATTGAGATCATAAAGAGGGGTTTGGATTATGACAAAAAAAGAATTATCAGAAAAAATTCATAGAAAAATTGGCCTTTCCAAAAGGGAGTCAGCCGAAATAGTTGAATATTTCTTTGAACTCTTAAAAGAAAATTTAACTGAAGGCAATGGTATTAAACTTCCAAGATTTGGTAGTTTTCGGGTACAGCAAAGGAAAGCAAGAAAAGGAAGGAATCCTTCAACCGGTGATACAATAGAAATTGGATCAAGAAAAGCTGTTGTATTTAAACCAAGCAGGTTTCTTCGTGATGCAATGGACTCCAAATAGTTTTATATGAAAAGCATCACAAGTTCAATCAGGCAGAATATTTTAGCAGGTATTGTTGTTTTAGTACCGTTCGGCCTTACTATATTTATACTTTTCAAACTGGGCAGATGGGTGATCAATTGGGTTAGTGCAGCACCTGCCAGGTTTATTAAACCCATTGAAGCACTTCCGGAACCATTATTTCAGATCGCGACTTTCTCCATTGGTCTTCTCGGAACAATAATCATAGTTTTATTAATTGGTACAATTGCAAGGAACTTCATCGGGAAAAAATTGGTTGTTTTTTTCGAAGGATTAATTTCTCGAATTCCGCTAGCACGTACTGTTTATATTGCTACGAAGCAAATAATTGAAACTCTCTTCTTTGCTGCAGGTATGAAAAACCTGAAAAGGGTAGCTTTATTTGAATACCCAAGAAAGGGGATTCATTCCATTGGGTTTATAACCGGGACATTGAACCCCGGCGAATATCATAATGCTACTGATAAGAGGCTCTACAGTATCTTTGTACCAACAACCCCGAATCCAACCAGCGGGTACTATATTATGGTTCCGGCAGAGGATGTAACCGAGTTGAATATATCAGTTGAGGATGCATTTCGCCTTATTGTTTCAGCTGGACTGGCTACCAATAAAATTGATGATTCAAAATGAATTAATTAAAACTATTGAAGAGTATGAAATGTTTAATTCCGGAGATAAAGTTATCGTGGGTGTCTCCGGTGGATCCGATTCTATTTGCTTACTTCACCTTTTATATTCTTTAAAAAAATACAGACTAAAACTTATTGTTGCTCATTTAAACCATGGACTAAGAGGTAAAGAATCTGACAGGGATGAAAAATTTGTAGAAAATACAGCTTTAAAACTGGGACTAAAGTTTGAAAATGAAACTTGTGATACGACAGGTTTTAAAAATCAGGAAAGTCTTTCTATTGAGGATGCTGCAAGACAGCTAAGGTATAGATTCTTTCAAAAGTCTGTAAAAATAAATAATGCAAATAAAATAGCTACTGCCCATAACCTTGAAGATCAGGCTGAGACGGTATTAATGAGAATGCTAAGAGGAAGCGGCAGTTCCGGTCTTTCGGGTATACCACCTGTTAATGACATTATTGTTAGACCACTTATTAATATTTCCAGAGATGAAATAAAGAAGTATCTTATATCTCAAAAAATTAAATGGATAGAAGATTCATCTAATAAATCTAAAATATATTTAAGAAATAGAATCAGGCATGAACTTATTCCACAGCTTAACAATTACAATCCAAATATTGTTGAAGTCTTATCGAGAACATCAAATCTATTAAGAGTTGAATCGGACTTTCTTAAAATCCATACAAAATCAGCCTTTAAGAGTGTTTTTGTAAAAAAACATTTTGGCTATATAGCCAAAATCGATAAATATTTACGTCTACATAAAGCAATCCGGCTAAGTGTATTAAGAATGTGTATAGAGAAAATAAAGGGGGATTTAAAATCAATTTCCACTTTGCAAATTCTTACAATAGATGAACAGATTAATTCAGGGACGGCTTCCTGTGATGTAGTCTTACCCGGCAAGCTTTTGTTTAGTAAAGGATATAAGATATTCAGTATTTCCGGCAATGAAATTAATAAAACTGGTTTTAATCATGAAATTAAGGAATTTGGTGGATATAGATATCGAAATGGATTTAAGATCCTTATTGATAAAAGCTCTGATAAATCTATGTGGTTAGATGAAAATGCAGGCCATTTTTCACTAAAAAAGGTTTCGTTTCCATTGTATATCAGAAATATTAAACCCGGAGACAGGTTTAAGCCCCTTGGGTCAAAAGGATTTAAGAAAATTAAAGACTTTTTTATTGATCAAAAAATTCCAAGATTCTTAAGAAAGACGGTGCCGATTGTGGAATGCTCAGAGGGTATCATCTGGGTTGGTGGTTTCAGGATAGATGACAGATTTAAGGTCCATAAAAAGGAAAAGGATTTTTTAAGAATCAGGTTAACAAAGCCCGAGATAAACTTAATTAAAGATTTTTAGTTCTTTATACGCCAGATACGCGCAGCCAAAGATTCCTGCATTATCACCCAGACTGGCAGGGTAAATTCTTAACCTCTCTCCTGGTCCGTTTAATACTCTTTTTTTAATTTCAATTAACATCCAATTTTGAAATAATTCCCAGGCATTAGAAAGGCCACCTCCTATTATTACAGAATCGACATTTAACAGATTCACGAGGCTTGTTATACCAATTCCCAGGGTTTTACCGATATCTTTCCAGATTTGTAATGAGTCTTCATTTCCTTCTATTGCAAGTAGCATAATTTTTTCAGGTATATCATCAGGGTGTGTATTTTTTGTAAATTCTTTTAATACTGCATTGTTATTTACTATGCGTCTTACAGCTTCTGCGGATACAAAACTTTCAAAGCACCCATTATTACCGCAGTTACATAAAGGACCCGCCGGGTCAATTATTATATGCCCTATTTCCCCTGCCATTCCGTCTTCCCCTCGCCATAATTCTCCATTTAACACAATACCACCACCAAGGCCTGTCCCTAATGTAAGCATAAGCATTGAATTGGATTGAGCACCTGATCCCATCCAATATTCTCCTAATGCAGCAGAATTTGCATCATTTTCAACAATAATACTTTCTAATGAAGTAACTTTTTTAATCTCTTTTATAAGTGGGAAGTTCTTTACTCCGGTAATATTTGGGGCTTGAGTTAAAATCCCGTTTTTCTGATCAATTATTCCGGGTATCCCAATTCCAATACATTCTGTCTGAAAATCAGCAAAGCTGGTGATAACTTCTCCAAGATTTTTTAATAAATGTTCAATTCCATCCCTGGCATTCGACTTAACTTTAATTTGGTGCAATATTTCACCATTGGAATTTACTGCAGCCGCTCTTATGTTTGTACCACCAATATCAATACCGATAACATTTTTCATATTTATTAAGTTTGTTTACAGAAATTCACATTAAATTAATAATTGTTGTATATATTCTTTTTTTAAACTTAATTGATAATAATTATTGTGAAAGAATAATGCAATTGAAACTGATAGCAATTTTAACAACTTTATTAATATTTAGCATATGTATACAATCTTATGCAAATCAATCACCTATTGATTCATATCTTGGAAAGAGCAGTGTAGTAATAATTGGTGATACCGGTTTTGATATGCAGTCTACATCTTTTATAAAAAATTCTATTGAAGAATATGTAAATTCAAAAGGTTGTATTAAGGTTGGCCTTGAAATCTCTACTGATCAGCAGGAGGCACTTGATAAAGCCCTGAAGGGTGAGCTTAAATTTAATCAGCTTAAATTTAATCCATATATAGATAAAGATTCATATATTAATTTGCTATTAGGGTTAAGAAAATTAAACGGCGAAGGTAAATGCCTGAAAGTTTTTGCAATAGATAAACCCGACACATCTCCTGTTGAAAAAAATGCCTGGATGTCAGCACAGGTAGAAAAAGTTGTGGGAGCAGACCCCCTGCTGGTACTGAGCAGTAATTTGCAGGCAATAAAAAATGTCGAATGGTTAAACAGTGAAAATAACACCCGGTTTTTGGCAGAACGAATCAGGCGTAAAGAGATAAAAACTACTTCAATCATGCAATACTGGACAAAGGGTGAATGCAGTGATGGCAGGGTAAGTAAATTTTTACTTGCCCGAGGCCCGAGGGCTGCTGACTATGTTAATGATATATTAAACTCTATAGATGCTAAAGAATCCTCTCTGCCGTCAGAAGTTACTGATATGATAATTGTATGGAAATGTCCGGGTGATTCCGGGCAGGTTATAGATAAATCTGCAGATAATAATATTAAAATACCCGAAGGACCAATTGTTATTACTGATACTATAGAAGATACCGATCTGAAACTTGATGATATAATCCTTTCGGACTTAAAAAAGGATATCAAGAACGAAAAACTTAGGATTGGTATGTCTAAGGACCATGTACTGTTATCCAAAGGAAAACCTTCAAAAGCAATAAAAAGAACTGACCTGGGTCAAAATGTGCAACAATGGATCTATGAATGTTCCGATGACTGGGGATTTGATTATGAATGTATAACCGTGACGTTTAACGGTAACCAGGTTATAAAAATCTTTGATATAGAATAAATAATAAATGAATATTTTTATGGTCCAGCTTGAAATTTTTTTTAAACTTTTTTCCAGAATATTTTCAAGACCCATTTTCTATGGATATAATAAATTTCTTTTTGATTTAAGTATTAGAGGTCTTGGTATTTAAAATAAAATTTTTTACAAATTTTTGGGAGGATTTATATGTTTAATAGATTTATTCTTACTTTATTTTTAGTCTTTAGTTTTGCAATTGTATCCAACTCAGCTGTGCAGTTTGAGATGGGACATAAGGAATTTAACCCGGCGTCTACCGCAAAAACAAAGATTTTAGTCGATGGGAAATCCATTAAAATGGAATACCTGGAAGATGGGAAAAAGCTTGACAGTACAATGATTTTCAAAGGAGATTCTGATGTAATGATTTTTATAGACCACCAGGAAAAAAAGTATTTTTCCATGAACAAAAATGATATTCAAAAATTCTCAAATCAAATGAGTCAGGCTATGGCACAGCTTGATGAAGCCCTTAAGGATATGCCACCTGAGCAAAGGGAGCAGATGAAAAACATGATGAAGGACAAGATGCCCGGTATGGGTAATTCCGATTATGTTGAACCAGTAATTAAGAAATCAGGAAGTGATACGGTAAAAGGGTATTCATGTACGAATTACGATATTTATAGAGGAAAAAAACTTTACAGAAAAAGTTGTGTTACAAAGTGGGGAAATATTGAAGGTGGTGACCAGGTTGCTGCGGCAATGATAAGTATGACTGACTTCATGGAAGAGATGACTAAGTCATTCTCAAATAATTCACAGGTAAAATTTGAAAAAAATGTTTTCAATCAACTAAAAAAGATGAACGGTTTTCCTGTAAAGACTGTAGACTATGGAGATAGTGATAATATTATCAGTGAATCAATATTTGAGTCATCCAGGATTGTAGATGCTCCAAAATCAGAGTTCGAACCACCAAGTGGTTATAGAAAAGAAGCAATTTCCATGTAAAAACTGTGGCCCGGTTATTGTAGTTAATTTAAATAAAAATGATGGTGACCTTGTTTTATGCAATGTATATGGATCCAGATACAAAATTCATGTAAATGGAAATATCTTTGATCTAGAATACCTATCTGACCAGAGGGTGTTTGTAAAACCGGAAATTGATTATTTGCAAATAGAAAAACTAATTGAATTGGATTTGTAGTGAGATATCAAATGACAGTTGATAAAGATTTGTCTGTCTTTTTTTAGATTGGTCAGAAAAGGACAAGAGCTTGAAAAAACCTTGTAGAAATTGGTGTAGAAGTAAATGTAGTTGCTAAATACGGCCTGTTGCTATCTATACCCCACTTTTGAATTAGTATGTATTATTATTAAAACCAATTTTAAGGAGATATATAGTTGAGAATTAATAAATTTGTAGTTCCCAGTTTTCTGTTATTGCTATTAATGTTTTCCGTAGGCTGTGCACATAAAAGATTTAAAGATGATAGCGTAAAAACAAAATATAAGTGTGAGAATGGTTTTGAGTTTGTAACTGAGACGCACAAGAGCCAGGGTAATGACCAGGTGATTTTAAAGAGCTCCAATAACCTGCTTGTACTTGATATTATACCTTCAGCGTCAGGCATGAAATATACGGATGGAGTAAACACGTTCTGGCCCAAAGGTGAAAATGCAATGCTTGAACTAGCTGATAAATCAGAATATAAGGAATGTCACACTGTTAAATAATGAGAAAAGCAGGCCTATTTGCGCGGCTAATCGCCTTTATTATTGATGGATTTACACTTTCCATACTTTCCTCAATTATATCTTTTATAGTTATTTTAATAGCTGATATAGATTTATCACTTTCCAATGATTTTTTTTCGGTTGTTTCAAATACAACTTCAGGCGTATTGGTAATTACGATTGCATTACTTGAGTTCCTTTACTTTGGTTTTCTCTGGTCACTTTACGGCACAACATTCGGGATGAGTTTATTCAAAATCAAAGTGGTAAGAAAAGATGGTTCGCACCCAGGTTTCCTAAGGGCCGGTCTACGCGGCACATTTGGTTACTGGATAAGTGGTTTAATATTAGGAATAGGATATATATGGGCAGCATTTGATTCGGAAAGACAGGCATGGCATGATAAAATATTTGATACATTTGTAATTCAGGGTTAAGGAATAACATGGCCCTCAGATTAATAGAACTATACCTTCCTGTCACGCAGGATATTTCCAAACTAAAGGAGCAGCTTGCAGAGTTTCCGGTACTTGCCATATGGGAAGACAATAATACAGAAACCAGGAGTCAGCTCAGAATTATGGCAGATTCAGGTGATACCGGAGAGATACTGGATTATCTGGAAAAAAGGTTTTCAACTGTTAAGGGCTTCAGAATTGTTTTGCTGGCAGTTGAAGCAACACTTCCAAGAATAGAACCAAAAAAGACAAAGCCTGATGAAGAACAGAAAGAAAAAAAACGTGAATTCAGAATAGGCAAAGGCCTTAGCCGTGAAGAACTGTATAATGATATTTCATCCAATGCAGATATAACCGGTATATTTATTTTCCTGGTTGTATTGTCCACTTTGGTTGCTTCTATTGGCATTCAAAAAGATAATGTTGCTGTTATTATTGGTGCTATGGTGATTGCACCACTTATTGGCCCAAATATAGCAGGGGCATTTTCCATTACGCTTGGAGACAGTGATTTATTCAGGAGATCAATCTCTTCCATGTTAGTTGGAGTTACTGTTTCACTTATCATATCAATCCTGATTGGTATGTTTTCTCATATTGATCCGACAATCCCGGAACTTGAATCAAGGACTAAGGCTGGATTGGGGGACATAGTGCTGGCACTTGCCGCGGGGAGCGCTGGTGCACTTTCATTTACAATGGGACTTCCCAGTGCAATTATCGGTGTTATGGTTGCAGTAGCATTACTACCTCCAACGGTAACTTTTGGTATGCTAATTGGCTCAGGTCATGTAAGTCTTGCTTTTGGTGCACTATTACTGCTTTTTGTTAATATAATATGTGTAAATCTTTCAGCGGTTGCCACATTTCTTTTCCAGGGTGTACAACCACTAAACTGGTGGGAAGCAAATAAGGCCAGGAGGTCTACAAAGCTTGCTATTTTTTTCTGGTCATTCTTATTGGTTCTTCTTGCGTTATTAATCATTAAAATCTTTTAATTCGGGTATTTTATGTAGTTTTGGCATCAGAATTGCATCATATAATATACAAAAATAATTAACATTTATGAATACTGATATGGCTGAAATAAAAATCAGATCACTGACAAAGCAAAGAATCTTAGGTTTGTTACTATTTGTTCTGGGATTATCCCTGACAGCGTGGTTTTGGGTAAGGGGAGTATCCGGTGGATATATATATATTAATGCAAGTATGCTTTTTCCCGCATTTATGATTATGGGTATTGGATTTCTTATCTTTCCAATTGATCCAATGGTTATGAAGAAGAAATGGGGAGTAGAGAAAATTGAAAATGTAGGTCAAATACCCGGAATTTGGTGGATAATACTTATATTAAGTATTTTAATTGGTATTGGAAATTATTTTCTTTTAAGTTCCCATTAATTACTTTCTTTCCTTTTCTTTCACGGGTTTAATATGATTCTCTACATTTCAGCCGGATTATGTTTCCTAAGTTCGTTTGTTGCCTATTTTATGATTGAAAGTAAGAAATAAATTATATAAACTATATTAAATTAATTTCGGGAGGCTCAAAATGAAGCAAGATAAAATTATAATTGTTATTTCCTCGTTTTTACTTTTCTTTCTTATTTCTGTCCCGTCCTATTCTGAGAGTGTAGCAAGAAAAAAGGGGCCGAGTTACTTAAAATGGAATCAGAGACTCTTCAATATCTATATTCAAAAGATAAAAGTGCGAGAAGAAATGTTCAAAATGCTGCCGGGTATGCAGTATTCAGCAATTTTGGCATGAAGATATTCGTTCTAGGTAGTGGCAAAGGAAGTGGTGTAGCGGTAAACAATAAAACAAAAAAGAAAACTTACATGAAAATGGTTGAACTTCAGGCAGGGCTTGGCTTTGGAGTAAAAAAGTTCAAGCAGATATGGGTTTTTCAAAATTTATCTGACCTGAATGCATTCACTAATTCGGGCTGGGAACTAGGTGGCCAGGGCACAGCCGCAGCAAAATACGACGACGAAGGGGCTGCATTCGCAGGTGCTATTTCTGTTTCCCCCGGGGTCTGGCTTTACCAGATTACTGAAGACGGCATTGCTCTTGAATTAACAGGAAAAGGTACTAAATATTACAAAGACGACGATTTAAACTAGTTTTTCTTCACAAGAATTGCTCCAATAAATGTTGAAATTCCGGGTATATTGTTCCATATTATCCAGTCGAGTATTACTCCAAATAATAATCCTTTTGTATATAGAATTGAAAAAAGCTTTTTAAAATATACTTTATATACAGTAAAAACCACTTACATAGTTGAAAAGGGGGCAGTAATGAGAATTTTAAGTACTTTATTTATTTGCAGTCTTTTTGTATTGAGCTGTGCAAACCCAAAGGTTATATCCGTACTGCAGGAGGATTCCGCCGGGCAGATGCCATGTGATCCTTCACGAATTGAGATAGTAGAACACCAGGAACTTGCAAACGGTGATATGACCTGGACCGGATTGTGTCTCGGAGATACTTACCAGTGCAGAAAAGAAGGCGGTGCTGTTAGTTGTTCAAAAATGGCCTCACAGTTTCCCAATTAAAATAATAAGCCCGGAGAAACCGAGCATCAATCACGTCAATTAGTTTTTAAACTGTGAATTAATACGGTCAACACATTCAATAAATTGTCCCAACTGACCAGCGTTGAATTGGGAGAGGAAATGCTCTTTTATAACATTATAGTAAACCGGCCACATTTTTTGCCTCAGCATTCTGCCCTTGCCCGTAATACAGGCAACTTTGCCTCTTCCGTCAACCGGGCAGGCGTCCCGGCTTACCAGCCCTTCTTTTTCAAGACGGTCAATGAGCCTTGTAACATTATATTTGTTTAACAGCACCTTTTTACCCAGTTCATTAAGCCTTAGACTTCCCTCAGGGGCTTTGTCGAGTTCCAAAAGTACGTCGTACCATGAGTAGGGGGGAAGTCCGTTCTTTTTAAGCTTTTCTTCCACCTTGCCAGTCAGATGCTGCTGGGCTTTTATCAATCCCATCCATGCTTTTGTTTCGTCTGTAGTTAGTTTTAAATTTGCCATAATTTTATTATAGACATTAATGTTGCAATTGCAACCATATTGTTGAGTTATTTATTATAGTTGCATATGCAGCTAATAAGGTTCAAGGAGATTTTGTTCTGGTTACAAAAATTTTAAGAAGGGGGGATTCTCAATAATGCCAGGTTTTTATTTTTATACCTACTGTCCAATGTAATTTCTTCCCCGAACCATTCGGGAGGAGTAAATTTTTTACTTTTCGTTTCGGAAGGAAACTCTACCTCTGCGGTATAAAGTCCTTCAAGATTTCCACTATATATATCAAGTTCTATTAAAAGATTTGCATATGCTATTTCAAATCTTGTTTTTTCCACTCTTTTACCCTCGGTAAGAGGCCAGAGCAGATCAAACTGATCCGAGGACAGTTCAATTTCATACTCACCCCTGCTCAATCCTTCGCCGGTCTTTATAGTCTGAAAATAGATACCGCCAATCTTGCGGATTCTGATTTCCATTTTTTCAGAAATAAAAATATAACCCTGCTGAATTACATGATTATCTATATTTTCCGGAATAGCCGGGAGCTTCTTTACTAGGAATTTTCTTTCTATTTCACGGGCCATTTTTAATAGTATTACAGGCTATTAATTTCTTCCCATAAGGAAAAATATGATTCAGACGCGGGAGAATTTTCTGCATATTCCGGAACAGGGCGTTTTTCAATACCCATTTTTTCAATGTCTGACCTATAGGGTATCTGAGTCGAAAGAAAATTATTTTTCTTTTTACCTATTCTGTTAATTGTATCTATATGCATGGATTTCCTTTTTTCAACCATTGAAAAGAATGGATAAATTTTTGAATTATTCATTTTATTCTTTTTAAAAAATTTAAGAAGCTTTATATATGACCTTACTGAAAGTGTAGTTGGAATAAGAGGTACAAGAATTATGTCTGAAGCATTAAATACATTTTCAGATATTAGGGATATTCCGGGGGGGCAGTCAAGAAAAAGATAGTCATAATCATCTTCTATTTCCTTAAATATAGCTTTAAGCTTTTTAGTAGAGTTTTTTAAGGCGTCAAGTGCAAGGTCAAAATTTCGGTAGGATAGTTTAGAAGGGAGTAGGTCAAGGTTTAGAAAATCAGTGCCCTTGATGTTTTTATCAATATTTTTTCCGCCTTTGATAAATTTACCGGCATTGAAATTTTTTGATGCTTTAATACGAAAATAGAAGGTTGAAGCGGCCTGAGGGTCAAGATCGCAAATTAATGTAAAATTACCGTTTTTGGCTGCACAATATGCAAGGTTAACGGCCGTAGCAGTTTTACCAACTCCTCCTTTCATGCTGTATATTGCTATAGTTTTCATTTTTTACCGACATAAAGCTTTTTATAAAATTCCCGGCTGCTTTTCTTTGCAAATTCAGGAAATATATTTTTAAACTCATTCCTTGCTTCAAGCTGCCTACTGCTGAGTATTGCCATAAGACCACCAATTGACATAGAAATATTTATAAAATCAGTGTCTTTAGAACTATATTGTTCAAGCAATTCTCTCAGGTTTATTTGCTGGAAATAAAAATCATTAAAGTCACCGAGGTTATCCTGTAGTTTTTTTAACTGTGATATTATTATATCCATTTTCTCAGCAGGAAATAATGAACTGAAAAATTCAAGCAGGTAGCGAAGTTTTTTACATTCTATTCTTAGTTCATGGAGCATTGCATCAGGTGTGCCGTCTTCTATCAAGAGTCCTTTAGAAACAACTTTGTTATATTTTTTCCATATAATTTTTTTTGCAAGGGGTAGTATGGAGACATTGGAGTTTTTGGCCGGTTTTTCATCGGTATAAATATTTTGGATACAATTCTCTGCATCTTTAATCTTATTTTTATATATATTTGCTGACAGGACCGCCTTTAATTTTCTTTGTTCCAGCTTTCTTTCATTTTCTAGTTTATTAAATACCGGTTCAATACCTTTTCTTAGTTTTTCAGGGAGCATACTTGTGTATTCATCTTTCATAAGAAGATACACATCAAGGTCTCTCAGGCGATTAGTAAGTTTTCCTATACTGGAAAAGTCATTTTTCAGTTTAAGTGTAATTTTAGCAGGGAATATATATTTAATTTGTGAAATAGCGGACCGTGCCCTTCTAACAGCCACCCTGAAATCATGTAGAAATTCGGTATCAATGTCATTTTTTATACCATCTTCGTTGATCTTCATGGTATTGATAAGATGGCTCAGAATTTGCTTTACTGCTTCTTCCGATGTAATACCAGGTTCAATAATGAGTTTGAATTTGGAGTTGTAACTGCCTGGCTGTATACCAGAGATACTCAGGGCTTCAAGGTAAGGGACAGAATTACTTTTTATAAGACCCTTTTTCATGAGTAACTTGTCAATAACTGAAAATTCTTTCTGATATCCTCTTATGGATTCAAGAATAATTTGTTTAAGCAGAATTGTTGGCAGCTTATTATTTTCAAGTGTTTGAAAAGCAAGCCGTGCAACTATCTTATCATCATCGTTTTTTATTTGATAGGTATTTATATTTTTTGAAATTGTTATTAACGGAAATAAAGCCCTTATGCCTAGGTATTTTGAAAGTTCATTTTTTAATTCACTATTAGGGAACTCATCATAAAAAGCAGGAATTTGTTTAACGTTCCATGGGAGGGATATAGTCTTTTGTCCTTTTATTAAATTATATAAATATAATGAATTATTATCTTTAATCAGTGTAAGGCTGTTTTTATATAGCCTCCAGTCGAAGGTGTCATAGAATTTTAAATCCTTAGTTGAGGGATCATTTACTGAAAGAAAAACATTCAGTCCTGATTCCTTGGTAAAATCATCAGCTAAGTAATTGGTGGATTTATAACGTTGTATTCTATTTTTTTTGTTTTTCATTTTTATTGCCGGCTTCACGCATAGCAGATGTTACACATGCCATATAATCAACTGGTTTATAGGCTTTGATGAGGAATTTAAATGTAATCATTGTATCAATAAGGTTTGATAATTTTTCTTTTGAAATTTTTCCTTTTACAAATATATTTTCACCTAGTCTCAAAGGAACCATAAAAAGCGCATCTTTCTTAAAAGTTGCAGACTTGTCATCTTCAAATACCTGGCTAAATAATAGCCTTACAGCGTTTGTTCCAATATCTATAGCGGCAAATATCAATAAGTTTCTCCGGGTAAATCATATATAATAAAAATTTAATTTTTGTTGAAGTTTAACTTAAAGGTATTTTATTATAAATCTATTAGTAAATAAAATATCTGGACCTAAGATTTCAAATTTCTTATTATGATATTAATATTTAAATGATAGCTTAAATCTTTTTTAAGAAAATTGTTATGAATAATTTAGATAATCCTATAATTGGCGAATACAAAAAGATTGATAATCCGTATAATGGTATTTCTGTAAAGGATTACAACGTTGAAAAACGCAGGCTACAGATTGAACTGCTTAATATTCAGCAAAATATTGTAAAAAACAAAAGAAAGCTTTGCATTACATTTGACGGCAGAGATGCTGCTGGAAAAGGGTCGACGATTTTACGATTAACTGAAAATTTAATGCCCCAGTACTTCAGGGTAGTTACGCTTGGTATTCCAACCAAACAGGAATCAAAATACTGGTTTAAACGCTATGAAAAACAGCTGCCCAAAAAAGGTGAAGTAGTCTTTTTTGACCGGTCCTGGTATAATCGGGCATCGATCGAGCCTACAATGGGATATTGTAGTGAAAAGCAGTATAAGTACTTTATGGACAAGGTGTTGGACTGGGAGCACAAATTGATTTCCAATGGTATGGAGCTTATGAAATTTTATCTGTCAGTTGACAGGGAACACCAGCTCGGCCGTTTCCAGGATAGACTCTCAGACCCACTCAAATTTTGGAAGTTTTCCCAAAATGATCTCCATGCGAGAAAACTCTGGGAATCATATACAAAATATAAAAACCAAATGTTTACTCATACTTCTTCAAAAAAGTCTCCTTGGTTTAATGTGGATGCCAATTCAAAAACGGAAGCAAGGTTAAACTGTATGCTGCAAGTGGTTAAGAAATTTGGCAATAAGAAATTTATACCCCTGACTGGTGTTGATGTAATAGATAAGTATAGTATTGAAATTAACGGTGTTGTATTTGAAAATTTAAATTCTCTGCAATATTCAACTTTAAAAGAATTAAAATCAAACAAGTCGAAATAAACTGAATTATGAATCTGATAAAGACACTTGGATTACCGGTTATACAGTCAGCCGGGGGGTTGGTATATAACAACGATTACCATATTCTCCTGATATTTAAAAAAGGGAAATGGGACCTGCCTAAGGGCGGATTAAGCGCAAAAGAATCTTCACATATTAAAACGGCTGTCAGGGAAGTTAACGAAGAAACAGGAATTGATAAGGATAAATTAGAAGTTAAGGGCGAAATAATTTCAACTTGGCATTCCACAAGAAATAAAAAAGGGCAGGTATTAAAGAAAACACATTGGTACCTTATGCATTACAACGGTAAGGACGCTGACGTTATACCTCAGCTTGCAGAAGGAATCATTGAATGCCGATGGGTCCACCTGAGTGATCTTGATAGTTACAGGCCGCTTATATTAACCCGTATTCAGTATGTTATAGATTTCTGGCTGGAAAACCTGGCATATGATACCAATATTTAATAATTCTATTTTTTTACCTCAACAATATTCAACTTAAATTTTGGATCAAATTTATTACTGCAAATATTACAGGAGTACAGTTTGCCTACTTTCCTGTAAAGATTTGTTTTATTCCCACAACAAGGGCATGTACCAATATATTTTGCTGAAGGTAGATTAACTTCCTTGAGATCAGCACATCTTGTGGGATTGCACCCCACATCACGGGCAATCTTTTTCCAGTCGTTTCCATGATTTGTTTTACCCGTTTTTTTATAATGAAGTGCATGTGCTATTTCATGAAGGAGAGTATCTTTCATTATGGGAAAGGGGTTTATTTTAAGATAAGCATTTGAAATAGAGATTATTTTTTTTGAACAGTTGCAGTGTCCAAGTGTTCTTTTCCGGTTTGAAAAATTAATTTCCCAGTCGAAAAGGTCCCATTTTCTTTTCTGCAACTGCCATTCGGAGAATATCTGGTCTTTAGTGGTCATTTTTTTGAGAAACTATTATACCACTGTAAAAAAATAAGATAGACTTTCCCTGATTTTATTATGGCACTTATAAGCATACAGGAAGTAACACATTCATACGGCGGCCCCCTACTCCTTGATAAGATTAATTATCAGCTCAAAAAAAACGAGAGGGTGGCCCTTATAGGAAGAAATGGTGAAGGTAAAACCACCTTGCTAACACTTATGGCAAATATGCAAAAGCCTGATAGCGGCAAAGTCGTATACGAAAAAGGTGTAAAGGTTGGTTACCTTCCACAGCAAATAGATTCTAATCTCGAAGGAACAGTTTTTGAAATTGTCCTGTCAGGCCTTGGCAAAAGGGCAGAACTTCTGAGTGAATACCAGGATACATACAGTAAACTTCAAACTACACATTCCGAAGAACTTATAAGTAAACTTAATGAGCTCCAGGTAAAGCTTGAAAGTGCTGACTCCTGGAAGGTTTACAACGAAGTTAAATTGATACTGAGTAAATTAAAACTTAATCCCGATGATAAGTTTAATAAGATGTCCGGCGGACAAAAAAGAAGGGTCCTTCTGGCAAGGGCACTGGTTGAAAACCCGGACGTGCTTTTACTGGATGAACCTACAAACCATCTTGATATTGATTCTATAAACTGGCTTGAAAACTTCTTAAATGATTACAGGGGAACTATTTTATTTATAACCCACGATAGGGCCTTTCTGGACAATATATCTAATAAGATCATTGAACTTGACCGGGGGCAGTTATTTATCTGGAAGTGTGATACAGGAGCTACCTGCTTCATAAAGAGGAACAGGGAAGGTCAGAAGACAAGGAAAGGCAGCTTTTTGATAAAAAACTTGCCGAGGAAGAAGTATGGATAAGGCAGGGTATAAGGGCCAGAAGGACCCGTAACGAGGGCCGTGTCAGGGCACTTAAAAAAATGAGGGAAGAAAAAAGGTCACAAAGGGAGAGAGTAGGCAAAGTACAGTTTAAAACTCCGGATACCTATCTTTCAGGGAGGCTGATTGCAGAAACAACGGAGATTTACCATAAATATAATGATGAATACCTTATCAGTGATTTTTCGACCCAGGTAATGAGGGGAGATAAAATAGGCCTTATCGGGCCTAACGGTTCGGGAAAAACAACCCTTCTTAATATACTTCTAGGAAAACTAAAACCAACATTCGGAGAGGTGGTTGTTGGTACAAATCTGGACATAGCATATTTTGACCAGCACAGGGCTGAACTTGATGAAGAAAAATCAGTCATGGAGAACTTAAGCGGAGGATCTCCTACCCTTACCATAAATGAAAAACAGGTACATATTGTAAGTTATCTCCAGGACTTTCTCTTTTCTGCTGACCATGCACGATCTTCTGTAAAATCATTGTCAGGTGGTGAACGTAACAGGCTGCTGTTTGCCATTCTGTTTTCCCGCCCTTCCAACCTGCTTGTTATGGACGAACCCACAAACGACCTCGACATAGAAACACTTGAACTGCTTGAAGAACTGTTAATCCAATATAAAGGGACTATCCTGCTTGTGAGCCATGACAGGGTTTTTCTGAATAATGTTGTAACATCTACAATGGTATTTGAAGGTAATGGGGTTGTTATGGAGTATCCAGGAGGTTACGAAGACTGGAAAAGCCAGCAAGTGCAGGAAAATTCTGAAATCAAAGTTGAAACGAAACCAAAGAAAAAAAAAGAAAAGACAGAAAAACCCAGGAAACTATCATTTAAGGAACGAAAGGACCTTGATGAAATGCCCGGATTAATCGAACGGCTCGAGAAGGAACAGGAAGAACTATACTTGACCATGATTGACCCGGAGTACTATAAGAAAACTGCTGAAGAAATTAAAACAATTAATGAAAGGTCTGAAAAAATTAAAGAAGAGCTTTCAACTGCATTTGATAGGTGGGATTTCCTGGATCAGCTTAAAAAGGAAATTGAAAAAGAAAGCTGAAACTATACCTCAGCTTTACTCTTCTTTTTAGCGATTGCTCTTTTAACTGCGTCAAGCTCCATTTTACGGAGCCTTTTTGATTTAGGTGTAATTTCAACAAGCTCATCTTCAGCAATAAACTCAATAGCCTGGTCAAGTGAAAGGGGCCTTGGCGGCCTGAGTACCACAGTTGCTTCGGACGTAGAGCTTCTCATATTTGTAAGCTTCTTTTCTCGTACAATGTTTATGTCCAGATCACCGCTTCTATTTCTTTCCCCTACTATCATCCCTGCATAAACTTTTGTCCCGACATCCACAAAAAGCTCACCTCTATCGACCATTGATAGGCTTGCATAGGTGGTTGTTTTCCCTGGCCTGTCTGAGACTAGTGCTCCCGATTGCCTCTGAGGAATAGGTCCGTACCATGGTTCAAAACTTTCAAAAAGTGTATTCATAACACCGGAGCCCTTTGTTTCGATCTGAAACTTCGACCTGAAACCAATAAGACCCCTGGAAGTAATAAGGAATTCAAGATCAACCCTGCCGTTACCAAGATTCTGAAGATTTACCATCTTACCTTTTCTTGCAGCAACAATTTCCGTTATTACTCCAACATGTTTCTCTACCACGTCTACAAACATACGTTCAACGGGTTCCATTAAGACATTTTTTTCTTTTTTAGTTATTACCTGTGGTTTTGAAACCATAAACTCAAAACCTTCTCTTCGCATAGTTTCAATGAGAATTGCCATCTGGAGTTCGCCCCTTCCTGCAACTTCATACGCATCAGCCCTGTCAGTTGCTTTTACCTGTATAGCTACATTCCCAAGGACTTCTTTTTCAAGTCTTTCTTTTATATGTCTTGAGGTAAGGAATTTCCCCTCGGTTCCGGCAAATGGTCCGTTATTTACATAAAATATCATTGATATTGTCGGTTCATCCACTTTTATACGGGGCAGTGCCACAGGGTTGTCAGCTAATGAAATGGTATCGCCTATCTTTACATCGTCCACACCAGCGATTGCTGCAATATCTCCGGCTTCCATAGTTTCAACGGCAGTTTTCTGCAGTCCCTGGAATGAATATAAAACCGAAATTTTTATATTTGTAGTTGTTCCGTCTTCATTACAAAGAGCGTAATTCTTATTTGATTCCAGTACTCCGTTAAATATACGTCCTACTGCAATCCTTCCGACATAGTTATCATAATCCAGATTGGTAATAAGAAACTGGGTTAATTCTTCATTTTCTACTTCTGGGCCAGGTATAGACTCAACTATTGTGTTAAATAGCGGCTCCAGATTTTCTGAGTCGTCATCAAGTGATAGTTTCGACATGCCGAGCTTGGCATTTGTATAGATGATTGGGAAATCAATCTGCTGGTCATCAGCATCGAGTTCTATAAAAAGATCATAAACTTCGTTAATTACCTCATCGGGCCTTGCATCGGCACGGTCGATTTTATTGATTACGAGAATTACAGGAAGTTTTTTTTCAAGTGCTTTTTTTACAACAAATCTTGTCTGGGGAAGGGGGCCTTCACTCGAATCTACAAGAAGAAGTGCACCATCAACCATATTGAGGCTCCTTTCCACTTCACCGCCAAAGTCAGCATGGCCCGGCGTATCCACGATATTTATCTTTATATCTTTATAATGAACCGCGGTGTTCTTTGCCATAATGGTAATGCCACGTTCCTTCTCCAGTTCCATTGAGTCCATTACCCTTTCACCGACATGTTCATGTTCACTAAAAATATTACTCTGGTCGAGCATTGCATCCACAAGGGTTGTCTTTCCATGGTCCACATGGGCTATGATTGCAATATTTCTTATACTGTCTTTTTTCATTCGAACTTTTTTCTTCCTTAATAAATTAAAAGATTGAACAGTATTAATGAATTATTCGTTAATACAAGGTTTAAATTTAGATTATATAGAATTAAAAAAAGGGGGTACTGCAGCAATTCTGTGTGAATGAGTTTTATTTAAAAAATTTGGGTTTTTTTAAATTAAAAGGAGTTTTTCTTATTACATCATTAACTTCAGAAGGCAGGTATCTGCGGTAATCAAAAATATTATCAAACTGTCTAAGAATTGCCTGTGTCATCACCCTTGGGACTATGGGTATTCCGTTTACAAGTGTTGTGTAATAGCCGCCTGAGACATAAACTGTTTTTGACCCTAGATTAAACTCTTCAGTTCATCAAGCATCTGGTTTAATTTTTCTATTTCTATTTCGTATTTGTCTGAAATTCTTTTTATATCCCGGGAATCAATTTTACTTTCGATTGTTGCTTTAACATCGGATTTTATCTCCGGACTTTGCTGTTCTGAAAGATACTGAATCCTGAGTACATCATTCCTGGAGTAGTGTCCAAGGGAATCAAATATGGCTTTTACAGCTTTTATCTGGTTTGCATAACATTCACTGTAAAGTATGGCATCTTTTTCAAAATGAGGTTCAAACAGATGCCTTCCGGCAGGATTTATTATAGCACTTCCACCCGATGACCAGTCGTAATTCATATGGTCACCGTTTTTTATATGGTCCCATTTCTCAGGGAAGTCGTCTTCTGTGAGGTAACCGCAGGCACTTAGAACAAAGGAGCCTGCTTCAAAGGCATGTACACGTGCAACAGATTGAATCAGGCAGTTGTTCCCACCGGGGCTTGTATCTGCATCGAGGAGCTGGTCTTTACCACGCTGCCAGTTGCCCGGCCATACCGCAATATGAAACTCTTCGCCCTGTTCTATCATATAAGCTCTTACAAGAGTCATGTGATTTTCCCAGCAGATTAGCCCCCCGATTCTACCAATTTCAGTATCATATACATTTAAGTCGGTCCCGTCTCCCATTCCCCAGTAAACTCTCTCAGTATAAGTAGGCACAAGTTTTCTATGCCTGCCCATTACTTCGCCGTATTTATCAATAAACAGGAGAGAGTTGTATACAGTCTGGCTTCCTGGTTTGTCTGAAAGTTCGTTACATCCCATTACAAGATAAGCCCCGGCTTCCATTGCAGCTTTGCCGAGTATTTCCGTATCCTCTCCCGGGATTGATACTGAATTTTCCTGCAGAGCAATCATGTAATCTGTCCAGTCATGGGGATTACTTTCATATCCAAGAGTGTAAAATGCAGGGTAACCAGGTATAAAAGCTTCCGGAAAGACAATTAACTCTGCACCACTTTCACCTGCTTCCTTAATATACCGGCAGGCTTTCTCTATGGTCTTTTCCTTGTCCATAAACACAGGTGCAAGCTGTGCAACGGCTACCTTTACTTTTTCTTTTCCGCCAAGGACTTTGTTCATTATATATAATTTATGTTGCTATCCAGCCGCCATCAACTGAAAGCATTGTTCCGGTCATAAAACCTACGTTGTCATCACAAAGGAATAATACTGCGTGTGCAATCTCTTCTGCGGTACCGAAACGCCCCATCGGATGAAATGATTTAAACATCTCTTCAGCTGCATCCCTGTCGGGCATACCGTCCAGTAGTCCGTCTACCATTGGGGTTTCAATGGTACCGGGGCAGATTGCATTAACCCTGATACCGTCCTTCGCATAGTCAAGGGCCATACTTCTTGTTAGCTGAGTAACGGCACCTTTTGTGGAATTATATGCTGCAACGCCCGGTAATGCCTTGAGACCAAGTATAGAAGAGCTATTTACAATACATCCTCCGCCATTGTCGAGCATATGAGGAATGGTGAACTTTGACATCAGGTACGTGCCCCTGACATTGATGGCAAATATTTTGTCCCAGAAATCAATCTCTGTTTCGTGTGTACGGCCCACGCCCAGAATCCCTGCATTGTTAATAAGAATATCAATTTTGCCATATTTATCCAAAGTGAAATCCACTGCTTCCCTGCAGTCGGATTCTATTGAAACGTCACTTACTATGTGTGATATTTCGTGGCCGGCTTCTTTGGCTTTCTCAACTTTTTCAACAAGTGTTTTCTCCGTACGTCCGGTAATAACTACATTTGCGCCTTCCTGTGCAAACAGATGGGCTGTTGCTTTACCCAGACCCAGGCTTCCTCCTGTTATTAATGCTACTTTACCTTCTAGTTTCATATTACACCTTCCCTTCAATTAAATTTATCAAATATAATATCTTATAATGAGGATAAAATATCAAGTAATTAGAAAATATTTAATACAGGTTAAACATTAAAGTAATAGTTTTCTTAAAAAAAGGGGCATTAGTCCCTTTTTTTGTTTTATTAAATATGTTTTTCCTATTCTTGGGGGATTTATCTTTTTTACTTTAAGTTTTATCCCGAAATTTTACGATTCCAGTTAACTTATTACTGTGACTGGAGTTGGCATATTCCATTCTGGCCAGGGGTGCCTGTAAGTGATTCCTGTTCCCCGGAATACCAGCAAATGCATACACCCAGCTCACCACAGTCAAAAGTGTCTTCACAAGGCTGGCCGGTTTTACAGTTGTTGCATTCAGCTGTTCCTGTATTCAAAGCAAGGCCGCCAATAAAAAGAACAGATAAGATAAAAAGTCCTATAAAATATTTTTTCATTTAACTCACCTCTTACATATAATACATAAAGCTTAATAAATTGAATATAAAGAATATTCTATTTTCTTTCTGACTGATTTTGGGGCTATAATTATATTTAATTTATAAATACCGGAGGTTTTAAAATGTGTGTAGCAACTGCGAGACATATATTAGTATCAACTGAAGAGATTTGTAACGATTTAAAGAACCAGATTGAAGGGGGTGCAGACTTTGGTGAAGTGGCAAAAGAGCATTCACAGTGCCCATCAGGCAAGGCTGGCGGAAATCTTGGTGAGTTCGGACCAGGTCAAATGGTCCCTGAGTTTGACGCAGTTGTTTTCATAAAAGAGGTTAACAAGGTACATGGGCCTGTAAAAACTCAGTTTGGTTACCATTTAATTGAAATAACAAGACGAATGTAAAGAGTTAAATATCTATTCTTATAAATTCCCGGGCATAAACTTTGTCTGAATTATGTCTGGGTAATTATTTCAAGTTGATAATACTGATTTCATTAAAGTTAAAAACTATTTCTTTTTTGGCTGCCAGAGTTCAATTTTATTTCCATCAGGATCAATAAACCAGCCAAACATACCATATTCATGTTCCTGAACGTCATCAAGGACTTCGGCTCCACCCATTTTTACTTGTACAAGAGCATTAATAAGGTCGTCAACTATTAAGTTAATCATGAAATCTTTCTTTGCGGGTTCAAAATATTCAGTATCGCTAGAAAAAGGAGCCCACACTGAAAACGAACCATTTGGTAATGATTCATGCTTAAATGAAGATGAATTTCCCGATTCAAGATCAAATCCGAGCCATTTTTTATACCAAGAAGAAAGTTTCCCCGGTTCTTCACTTTTGAAAAATATACCACCAATACCCAACACTTTTGCCTTAGCCATAGTGTAAATATATTAACTATTTTTATCTAAGCAACAGGTAGTAATAGTAATAATACTAAATGCTGACAATCCTTTCCTTTATTGCATACCTGACAAGTTCCGCAGTTTTATGAAGGTTTAACTTATGCATAATGTTGTTCCTGTGAACGTTTACGGTATTAAAGGATATTCCCATAACAGAGGAAATTTCCTTGCTTGATTTTCCTTCGGCAATAAATTTTAGTACTTCCTTTTCTTTCATAGAAAGAAGTTCTGACTCGTTAAAAAGGCTTTCATCAAAGTTATTGGAATATACTTCAAAAATATAGTCACTTATTTCTTCACTAATAAAATAACCCCCGCAGTTTACTTTATTGATGGCATCTATTATTTCTTCAGCGGCTTTCACCTTTGTAACATATCCTTTACAGCCGGATTTAAAGGCTCTAAGTACCGTATTCCTGTCTTCGTATACACTTAGAACAATTACCTTGGCATTTGAATCAAGTTTTATTAATTTGCTGATCGTGTCCAGTCCATCGTTGTCTGGCATATAAAGGTCCACAACGTATACATCGGCATTGTTGTTCCTGGCAAATGCCAATACCTCCAGGCCGTTTTTACCTTCCCCAACTACTTCTAATAAGTTGTCCCTTTTAATTACTGATTTGATACCTTCACGAACTATGTCGTGATCGTCTGCAATAAATACTTTGATTTTCAAAACCTACCTCCATAGGGCTGAGTAAAATTAATATTTCTATAAGGAAAATAGTGTACTGATGTTTTCTTCAATTTCTTTAAAAAATAGTTATACAATAATTTTCTGAAAATAATTGATTCAGTCTATATTTGTATTTAAGTTAAGTGGGGCAGATATATAATTAAATTGAATGGGAGTTTTTAATGAGTAATGAAAAGTTTAGAGCGATTTTGGTTAGTGAGACAGGGGAAAAAGAGTTTAAAAGAGAGATTGCTAACAGAAGCATAAGTGATCTGCCTGAAGGGGAAGTATTGGTAAAAGTTGAATATTCATCCCTTAATTATAAGGATGCACTTTCTGCCTCCGGAGACAGGGGTGTAACCAGAAATTTTCCCCATACGCCAGGTGTTGATGCAGCAGGTACGGTGGAAGAAACTTCCACAATAGATTTCAACAAAGGTGATAAGGTGATAGTGCATGGCTATGACCTTGGAATGAATACATCCGGCGGGTTTGGACAATATATCAGGGTCCCTTCGGAGTGGGTTTTAAATCTTCCTGACGGTTTATCAGCTAAAGAAGCAATGATGTTTGGTACTGCCGGATTTACAGCTGCACTATCTATTTTCCGGCTTAATGAAAATAAAATAACCCCTGTAAGCGGGAAAATCCTTGTAACAGGTGCCACAGGCGGAGTTGGTAGTATGGCAGTAGCGATATTAGCTAAATCCGGATTTGAAATTGTTGCCTCGACAGGAAAAATGGAACAGACAGAATTCCTGAAAAGCATAGGAGCTACAGAAGTTATTAGCAGGGAAGATTCAACGGACAATACAGGGAAACTTCTTTTAAAGGGCAACTGGGCGGGAGTTGTTGATACTGTAGGTGGTGATATCCTGGCAACTGCAATAAAATCCACCAATCAAAGGGGTGTAGTTACTACTTGCGGAAATGTTGCATCTCATGATCTTAGTATAAATGTTTATCCATTTATACTAAGGGGAGTAACACTTGTTGGTATTGATTCTGCAAGCTGCCCGATGCAACGGAGAATAAAAATCTGGGAAATGATGGCAACAAGTTGGAAACTTGAAAACCTTGAGAAACTAACACGCACTGTAACGCTGGAAGAACTGGACAATGAAATTGATACAATTCTAAAAGGTGGCCAGGTCGGAAGGGTAGTTGTGGATTTATGGGGTTAATAATATATTTAATTGTAAATCCGAATATATTTCAGAATCTAAGAGAACAATCGGCTCGTCCGATGTGAACATTCATATTTGCAAAGTAGTTTAATCATATTATTATTTGCTTAGTTATATACAGTAAATTCTATATTGTGAGGGTCACACAATCAGACCTTTTATTACTCTATTCATTACGACATTTCTTCTATTTATATATTCCCCTAAGGAGGCGGATAGTATTGAAGAAAAGAATACTGTATCACCCGCTAGAAATATTAAACATAAACCTGAAAGGGCAGATAAAACGCCATTAATTGTTAATACATCTAATTACAGATCAATAGACGGAAGGGGTAATAACATGACCGACCTGTCTATGGGTTCAGTCTTTGTGCAACTTTTCAGGATAGTCCTTCCGGATTATTCTGACGGCATATCGGAGATGTCAGGATCAGGCAGGCCTAGTCCCAGGGAAATTAGCAATGTTGTTTTATCACAGGACACTTCCATTGTAAATGAACTAGGTGCAACCGATTATCTTTGGCAATGGGGACAGTTTCTTGACCACGATATCGATCTCACAGATGGTACTGACCCTGTTGAAAATGAAAATATAATGGTCCCTGTCGGGGATATATTTTTTGACCCTGAATCAACTGGAACAGCATTTATTGAATTTAACAGGTCTCTATATGATAAAAACTCCGGCACAGGCACTGGTAACCCGAGGCAGCAATTAAATGAAATAACTGCCTGGATAGATGCTTCAAATATTTACGGATCAGATACCGATAGGGCATCTGCCCTTAGAACCAATGACGGAACAGGAATGATGAAGATGCAAAATAATCTTCTCACATTCAATACAGAGGGATTTCCCAATGCCGGTGGAGATGGTGAGGACCTCTTTTTTTCGGGGGATGTAAGAGCAAATGAGCAGGTTGGACTTACTGTGATGCATACTTTGTTTTCGCGTGAACATAACAGGCTTGCAACGATAATTGTTGAAGAAAACCCGGAATTAACGGGTGATGAAATTTATGAAGAAGCAAGAAAGATTGTTGGTGCGCAGATGCAGGTAATTTCGTATAATGAATTTCTACCTGCTCTACTGGGGGAAGGAATTATTGCTGAATATAAGGGATATAATCCTGAAATTAATTCCAATATTGCGAATGAATTCTCAACTGCATCATATAGGTTTGGCCATAGCGCACTCAGCCCTACACTGTTGAGGTTAAATGAAGATAATGAGGTAATACCTGAGGGCAACCTTGCTTTACGTGACGCTTTTTTTAATCCCTCCAGAATTATTGATGAAGGAGGAATTGAACCACTTCTCAGGGGTTTAGCTGCACAGGAATGCCAGAAAATAGACAACCTGATAATTGATGATGTCAGGAATTTTCTCTTCGGGCCTCCTGGTGCAGGCGGATTTGACCTGGCTTCATTAAACATTCAAAGAGGAAGAGACCACGGATTGCCTGGGTATAACCAGGTAAGAACAGAAATTGGCCTCAACCCTGTAAATAGCTTTACTGAAATTAGTTCTGATCCTGAGATTCAGAAACAACTTGAGGAAGCGTATGTTGATATAAATGATATAGATCTCTGGGTTGGCGGATTATCAGAAGACCCACTGCAGGGTTCTCACCTGGGCGAGTTATTTACTATACTTGTTGCCATGCAGTTTGAAGCAATAAGAGACGGAGACAGGTTCTGGTATGAACTTGAATTCAGTGGAGACGAACTTGAAGAACTTCAAAATACACGACTCTCAGACATTATAAGGAGAAATACTCTTATTGGAGATGAAATTCAGGACAATGTATTTAAAATTTTCATAGACGAAAGTAATGGTGGATGTTCGTTATCGTTAAACTCAAATAAAAAGACTTTATTTCACAATATAGTCGTTCTTTTATTCCTGTTTTTTATAATAGCAGCAAGAAATAGAACTCGAACATAAAATAAAAATTTTTTGGAATAATTCCCGTTTTTATATTAACAGATCCGGGGGATACAACATTAGAATAATATTCAAAGAGAATACAAGAAGTGGCCGCATATATAATTTTTAAATTGGAATTATTTGATATTACTTCCGTGTAATTATTAGACTAGTAATCTAGGATATCTTTCTAACTGCGTTATAATTAATTTTATCTTTTATTACTGGATCTTACGTTTTTAGTCAAAGCAATAATGATTTGTATAAAACATTCGAAAATAATTTTTCTACTACTTACAATTATATGTATTAATTTTATTTTTTCAGTTCCAGAATTAAGATCTAATTCTCTAAAACCACAAGTATTTGTTGTAAATTATCCCCTTCAATATTTCACTGAAAGGATTGCCGGGGACACTGTTGATGTTATTTTCCCGGCTCCCCGCAATGAAGACCCGGCTTACTGGGTACCATCCAGGGAAATTATAAAAAAGTACCAAAACGCCGACCTGATTTTAATAAACGGAGCAGATTATGCAAAGTGGCTGAATTTTGTATCACTTCCAGAATCAAAAATTGTAAATACATCTAATAGTTTTATGGATAGTAATATAAAGATTAAGGCTTCTGCAACTCATTCACACGGCCCAGA
>PVMK01189070.1_pt2 | contig 45255 bp, 31 predicted proteins | sample 1853481 | NCBI WGS metagenome assembly PVMK01 (sample SAMN08533507, study PRJNA380276) | Marine sediment metagenome, whole genome shotgun sequencing project.
CCCCCAAACACACCACCTTTGTTATTGTATGCGCGCATTTCTCCGGTCAATATCCAGGATGCCTCAACAAAATAGCCATCAAAGGAAGGGTTTCCCAATGCAGGGCTACTGACATCAGTGCGTGTGTATTCCGACGTAAGCAAAGCCGGACCCCGTCGCCAGGCCATTTCAATATTGTAGGTTTGAGTTTTGTCTGCCTGGTGAAAATCTGTATCTACAAAATCAGGCGCCTTATTGAATTCAGGTTCGGTAATATAATGGAAGCCCTGCTTGGCATCCGAGTAACGGTATCCCATGCCCACATGCAAAAGATTGCTCTCATCTTCACTGACCAAAGGAGCCCAGGTAATACGTCCGATATATTGATTGGCGCCTTCATCAAAACTATTCTTTTCTTCCAGCCAGTTGTTAAATGCACCAAATGCCCAACTGGATTTTCTTTCAGCACTGTAGCCGCTCCAGACAACACCTATATTGCGGGAAGGAAGCACGGCATCCGAAATTGCAGCCCGCTCCTGGTTAGGTAAAAAGGTGCCGCCGGTCAGGCGGTTCATGGAAATCGGTTCTTTTTGCTTGCCAATACTCATTACAGAGCTTTTAAAGAAAGGAATATCCAGGCGGTAATCAAAAAACGTAAGGTCGTCCTTATCACGAACTTCAAATCCTTTATCAAAAGCATTTGTTGCCGCAAATATTGTATAAATCCAGGGTTTTTCAAAATTTAATGTGCCAATAACTCCAAAGCGAAAGCCCCTGATTTCACCTCCGTCAAAAAAACTGAGATCTTCCCACTGGTTTTCACTGCCCTCATCCTGGGATAACCAGTTCATCCTGTCGATTACCATTGCAGATACAAATATGCCATCGACATACCTGGTTTCAAACTTGTTCCACTTGGTCGTATCCTGGTAGTTCAACGGCACCATAAAAGGGGGCGGTGTATAAGCCAGCCAGCCGGCTTTTTCAGGTTCTTCTTCGGGCTCGTCGGCGACGACACCGAATAACCGGTTTTTCACCACTACACCATCATTAACTACAAATACCGAGTAGGTGAAGGTATCCATCATGACTTCAAAATTTTCTCGTGGGTCCTCCTCAAAAATAATAAAGCTGGGCTTCTGTCCGATTTCAAGTTTGCCCATGATGATGCCCTCATTGGCATTGACCACCATATCTGCTTCATCGCGGGATATTTTGTCTTCGGTCACGACATCAAGTTTGTTCTCCCTGATCAGGATATTGACGATCTTGTCTGCAGTGTCTCCTTTGGGGTTGAAGAGCGTGACATTTCGGATCAGCACACGCTCGGGGCCTATCGTTTGTGCATGTGCTGAAAAGGAGAGCATCAGCATAAGCATGAGGCCCAAGCTAAAACAGAAAGTTCTAAAATTGATCATAAGTGTGCTAGCGCCTCAACAATGCCCACCAGCGGGCAATATTCAACAGACTGGCCAAAGATGCAGAAAGGTAGGTTAGCGCCGCCGCCTTTAACAAGCGCCGGGCGTGTGGCAGATCCACCGGTTTGAGGATGCCACCCTTCTCCAGTAGTGGCAAGGCCCGATTGAAACTGGCATCCAGTTCAGTGGGCAGGGTTACCATGTGCACCAGGGTGGTGGCACCGAGACTCATAAAACCACCCAGGATCATCAACAGGCTGACCAGGGGCGCACGGGTTATCACACCAATCAACGGCGCAGCCATCAAAATACCGGCACCCAGTCTCTGCACCGGTTGGGTCAACGTAACGAGTTGGGTACGAATTTTCAAAGGTGGGTAACCACTGGCATCCTGTAACGCATGCCCGACTTCATGCGCGGCCACGGTTAATGCGGTCAGGGATCGACCATTCAGTTTTTCCGGAGTGAGACGAACGACCTTTTCAGTAGGGTCGTAGTGGTCACCCTTGGGGTGTTTCCTCCACTTTTACATGCTGGAGGTTGTTGCTATCGAGTAAATGTCTCGCCAACTCACCGCCGGTACCGTCATAGCGATCTGCGGGGACTGCTGTAACGCGACATGACCTTGCGCACCCACAAGCCGGGGCCGAAGACGAGTGCAAAAATGAAAATGACCGGTAAAAGCAGATGCATGCCTTCATCATAACCGCATATGAAACTTTTCAAGCAATGACTGCATACCAATTTACGAAATATCCTACACACAATGGGGTAAAACACCCATCGCCCCTGCGCTGGACGCGAGTTACCATTGCAATGGATCAAATGATCACTATAATATGTATATACTCTTTGTATATACATATTGTGACTATGGCCAGAACCCAAACAAAAGTGTTTAAATCCAACAAAACTCAGGCAGTTCGATTGCCCAAAGCCGTGGCATTTGACGAATCTGTTACGCAGGTCGAAATTATCGCTGTCGGAAACACCCGCATCATCTCACCCGCAGGCGAAAGCTGGGATCAGTGGTTTGACGGCCCATGTATCTCAGATGATTTTATGAATGACCGGGAACAACCAGAAGATCAGGAGCGCGAGGCTCTCTAAGCAACCTCTATCAACCCGTGCTCAAATACATGATCGATACCAATATCGCAATCTACACGCTAAAAAACCGGCCTGCAAAAGTTCGGGCAGCTTTCAAAAAACATTCGGGTGAGATGTGTCTGTCCTCCATTTCCCTGGGTGAGTTGATATTCGGAGCAGAAAAGTCTGCCAAGGTGGAAAGCAACCTGACAATCATTGAGGGTTTAGCAGCAAGGCTGCATGTGGAATCATTTGACGCGCAGGCCGCCATGCATTTTGGTCAATTACGGGCCGAACTTTCAAAATCCGGCAAGCTGATCGGGCCCTATGACATGCTGATTGCCGGTCACGCGCGTTCAATGGGGCTGATATTGGTATCCAATAATCTCAAGGAGTTTGATCGCGTACCCGGACTGCGGATAGAGAACTGGGCTTAGACAGCCTGTCGGGTGGGCAGGTCAAGGACTTTGCGTACGATGGCGAGGCCGAGCCCTGGCAAACGCAAATCCAGCACCACCCGCCCCTACTCCGGGAAAGCTGCGGATAATTTCTTCGTAGCGGGGGTGGTCGCGGATGTTGTCCATATCTGAATCATGAACCAGCCACTCACGGCTAATGTTGCCTACTTTGATCAGGCAGTTTTCAAGGCAATCCAAAGCATGTTCAACATCGCCCGCCAGGGAGAAGAAACAAGCACCGTTGTACTGGATGATGGAGTCCATAGGTGCGTTTTTCATCGAGGCTGACATCCATTGTGTGGCCTCTTCCGCGCTGCCCAGACGCAGCAACGCAAAGGCGCCCATATTCAACGCCCGGTTGTCATCCGGGTTAAGTTCAAGCACCGCCCTGACCCGTTTGATGCCCTTACGCGTGATCCCAAGGGCTTTGCCTTTCTGGTCAAGACTGGTATAGAGCTGGGCCTGCAACAACACACTCTGAAAATCTTCAGGACGAACCCTGGATGCCCACTCAAACAGCTTCAATGCCCGCCCGAGGTCGCCCTCGTGCACCTTTGCCCGACCGAAGAAATACCAGGCCTCATAGTCCTTTGGGTCCAGCCTTATGGCTTTTTCAAATTCCGCTTCAGCTTGTTTGTAATTCTGGCTCATGCAGTGGGCAATACCAGCTGAAACATGTGATGAGGCCAGCTCAGGCGCAAGCTCAAGCGCCCGTTTGCTGGCGCGTTTCGCCTCGTCAAGATTTACATTACTGGCGTTAAAATACATGTATTCGAAACCATGGGTATATGCCACACCGGCCCAGGCACGACCGTAGTCCGGCTCTATCTTAATGGCCTGATTGAGCATCTGCCGTGCATAAACGTTGTCCTGGGTTGTGTGCCTGGCAAAATATTGCAGGCCGTGCAGCAGATAATCGTAGGCTTTCGGATCCACCTGCTGGTGGTGATCGTTAGGCCCGGGTTGCCAGGAAACACCCAGGGTCGCGGCAACCCCGTTGGCTATTTCTTGCTGGATTTCAAAAACATCTTCCAACGGGCGATCATATTGCTGCGACCAAATGTGACTGGCATCAGAGGTCTTTACCTGCTGTACGCTAACCCATAGATTGTCACCGGAGATACGTACAGCACCCTGAAGCACCGTCTGCACACCGAGCTTCCGGCCTATTTCCCTGACGTGGGTCTGCCTGCCGCCGAATTGAAATGCTGCCTGCCGGGAAACCACCCGCAAATTGGCGACTCTACACAGGGAATTGAGAACTTCCTCTGCCATGCCTTCGCAAAAGTAGGCCTGGGCCCCCTTTTCACTCAAGTCATCAAAAGGCAGTACTGCGACAGAGGGCGCGCCATCCTCATAGTCTTCGATCTCGATGATGGATTCTATGAAACCGGCAGAATCCTTACGGATGCCTTGTGGTGTTACTTCATATGTCCATGCCAGGGCCAGCGCTATGGGCAAACCGAGCAAAACAAGGACAATTAAAAGGGAAAGTGACCAGGAAGGAATAGCAGACGTCTCGAAAGCCACCGCACCAACCTGAATGACGACCAGGCCGACAATAAAATACACCAGCGCAACACGGACAACATTACGCTTTTTCAGCTGGCTCCAAAGACCTTTGGCTCGCAGTTCACTCATGGCCGTCACCTGAGGACTACGATACACCTGAATTGTTGCCAATGGAATAAGTCAAATGACCTGCCGGCTTGGGCGCAGGAACAAAAGAGTACCGTGCTAAAAACGCATATTTTGCGTAAAATGGAAGTCTTTATCCGCAATTGGAACTCAACGATGCTACGCACCAGACTGCTTTCCACGCTCCTCACGTTCGTCATCACTTCATTTCCCGTTGCAAGCCTTGCCGCCGAACATCCACTGGCCGGTATACCCTTGCGTAATATCGGTCCTGCGCTGACCTCCGGGCGGGTCTCGGATTTCGCTTTTCAACCGGGCCAATCACAGACTTTCTATGTTTCCATGGCCAGCGGCGGTGTCTGGAAGACCGAGAACAACGGCATTACCTGGAAACCGGTTTTTGACAATGAAGGATCATTTGCCATCGGCGTGGTCGAACTGGATCCAGCCAATCCAAACATTGTCTGGGTGGGCAGCGGCGAGAACAACGCCCAGCGCAGCGTTGGCTACGGTGACGGTGTGTACAAATCTGTCGACGGCGGCAAAAGCTGGCAACACATGGGTCTGAAAGACTCCGGTCATATTTCCATGATCCGGTTTCATCCCGGCGACAGCAATACCGTCTACGTGGCAGCCCAGGGACCGCTGTGGAGTCCGGGCGGTGACCGCGGTCTGTACCGCTCCACCGATGGTGGTGCAAACTGGGAGCTTATCCTGGATATCGATGAAAATACCGGTATCAACGAGTTTGTGATCGACCCGTCAAACCCGGATGTAATCGTGGCATCCAGCTACCAGCGCCGGCGCCACGTATGGACACTGATCAACGGCGGTCCCGGTAGCGGTATTCACAAAACCACGGACGGCGGTAAAACCTGGCGCAAAATAAGCGGTGACCTGCCGGAGGGTGATCTTGGCCGCATTGGCCTGGCCGCCGCACCATCAGCCCCTAACATGATCTACGCGATCATTGAGGCGGATAAAGAAGACAAGGGCGTTTACCGCAGCACCGATTTTGGCGAGAGCTGGGAAAAACGCTCTGACCATGGCACCAACAGCCCGCAGTACTACAACGAATTGTATGTAGACCCGCACAACCCCGAGCGGGTCTATTCGGTGGATACCTTTACACAGGTGTCAGAGGACGGTGGTGAGAGCTGGAACAAAATTTCCTTCAAGCATCGCCACGTAGATGACCATGCCCTGTGGATTGATCCGGACAACACCGACCACCTGTATATCGGCGGTGACGGCGGCGTGTACGAAAGCTGGGATCGTGGCGAGTTGTGGCGTCATGTGCGCAACCTGCCAGTCACACAGTTTTACCGCTCCACACCGGATAATGACGCGCCTTTCTATAACGTCTGCGCCGGCACCCAGGACAACTTCACCCTGTGCGGGCCCAGCCGAAATACCAGGACCGATGGTATTACCAACGTGGACTGGTGGATCGCCCAGTTTGGTGATGGTTTCAAAGCACAGATCGACCCCACCGATGCCAACGTGGTCTATGCCCAGGCGCAATACGGGTCGTTGGGCCGTTTCGACCGTATTACCGGTGAACGTTTGCAGATTACACCGATGCCAGGCGCGGATGAGAACAACTACAACTGGAACTGGAGTTCACCGTTAATCATCTCGCCGCATGACCACCGCAGGTTGTATTACGGTGCCGAACGCCTGTTCCGCTCGGATAACCGCGGCGAAAGCTGGGTTGCCGTCAGCGGTGATCTGAGCCGTGATATTGACCGCAATGAACTGGATGTCATGGGCCGCGTCTGGAGTGTGGATGCAATCGCCAAGAATGCATCCACCTCGACCTATGGAACCCTGATTGCAGTGGATGAAAGCCCGCTGGTCGAAGGTCTGATCTATGCCGGCACCGATGACGGCTTAATCCACGTCACTTCCGACGGTGGCGATAACTGGAGCAGCGTGGACTCCTTCCGCGGCGTACCCGACATGTCTTTGATCGAGGATATCATTGCCTCCCACCACGATGCCGATGTTGCCTATGCAGTCATCGACAATCACAAGCGTGGTGACTACAAGCCCTATGTCCTGAAGACCGAAAACCGGGGTAAAAGCTGGACAATGATCAGCAACAACCTGCCGGAACGCGGTACGGCACACACGATCATCGAGGATCATGTTGATCCAGAACTACTGTTCGTGGGCACAGAATTTGGTCTGTTTTTCAGCAACAACGGTGGTGACAGCTGGAACGAGCTGACCTCATTGCCAACCGTTGCAGTACGCGACCTGGAAATTCAACGTCGTGAAGGTGATCTCGTCATCGGCACTTTTGGTCGCGGTATTTACATACTGGATGATTACTCGCCGCTACGCTCAAGCACCGGCGAACTGGAAGCCGAGGCAACCCTGTTCGGCGTCCGTGACGCCTGGCTTTATGTGCCGGACGACCGCCGTGGATGGGGTGGCAAAGGTGACTGGGGCGCGGGTCGTTACGCAGCCGATAATCCGCCTTATGGTGCAGTATTTGCCTACTACCTGTCGGAAGACCTGCAATCACAGAAAGACAGGCGCCGTAAAGCCGAGAAGGAACGTGCAAAAGAGGGCGGGGATAATGCCTATCCAAGCTGGGACCAGTTGCGGCGCGAGGACCGTGAGGAAGCACCCTCCGTGACACTCACCGTACGTGACACCTCCGGTGATGTCGTTCAACGCATTGACGCCCCTGCCGGTAAAGGCTTCCACCGCGTGGCCTGGAATATGCGTTACCCGGCACCGGATCCGATCGATCTGGATCCTGAGTCTGACTTCGCCCCCTGGTCGAGCCCGCCCAAAGGGCCGATGGCGTTGCCCGGCAACTACAGTGTGACCCTGTCGAAACGCGTGGGTGGTGCGTTGGTAGAGATTTCCAGTGCACAGTCTTTTGCTCTGAAACCACTATTTGATGGCGGACTGGTGACAGATAACCGCCAGGCTCTGTTCGATTTTCAAATGCAGTCTGCCGCCTTGTACCGGGCCGTGACCGGCGCTGACAGCTCAGTTGATGAAATACAGGTCCGTATTGACCACCTGTTAGCCGCCGCAGGGGAAACTCCGTCATCCAGCGAGGCACAGGCACAATCATTACGTGCACTGAACGCGCGTATGCAGGATTTGCAGGTCAGGCTCAACGGTGACAGCACTATCTCCAGCCGGGCCGAGCCGGTACCAATGTCCATCTCCAGACGGATCAATAATATTGTCGGCGGCCACTGGGACAGCCAGTCCGCCGTAACGGATAACTACCGCGACTCCTATGTCATCGCAGAGCAACAGTTCCGCGAGGTATTGGCTGAACTGAAAGCCATTGCCGCAGATCTTTCCGAAGTCGAGGCCGCACTGCAGGCAGAAGGCGCACCCTGGACACCCGGACGTATACCGGACTGGCCCTGAGTTCTTCGTAGGTGGCTGCTTTCAACAAAATCGTACTGATCCTGATAATCCTGGCCTTGACCGGCCAGGCTTCAGCATTTGGTGATCAAACGGCCAATGAAACCAGCCCCGACCGGGTTGTAGCTGAGCCCACATCAGCAACCGAAACCGAAGCAGAACCTCCATTACCGGCAGATGAAGAAAAGGCCAAAAAACCAAAAAAAACCAAAGACCCCAACCGCGGGCGTTTCCTTCCCATACCGATTTTTATAACCGAACCCGCTATTGGCGAGGGCCTGGGTCTCGCATTAGCCTACTTTCACCGTCCAAAAGACAACCTTGAAAGCCGGAGCCTGGCCTCTCCGGATTCGATTGGTGACGCCTCGAGGGAACAGGCACCACCACCCACCGTAACCGGTGTTTTTGCAGCCTATACCAGCAACAAGACAACGGTTGCCGGTATCGGGCATATGAATTCATTTCGCGATGACCACATACGTTTTAGCGGTGTTGTCGGCTATGCCGATGTCAATTCAACTTTTTATGTCCTGGATCAACCGCTTAAATTCAACCTTGAAGGCACACTTGTTTTCCAGGATACCCGCTTCCGTTTCGGTGACAGCAAGTGGTTCTGGGGCATCGGCCTGTCCTACCTTGATGCCAGCAGCGCGTTTCAGGTGGAACTGCCGGAAGACGTGCCCATAGATTTATTTCGCAACGACCTGAGGAATATCGGACTATCAGCCGAACTGGCGTGGGATACCCGTGACAATACCTCGATGCCCAACCACGGCCAGTTTTTTGAGTTGACCGCCTGGCGTTATGACGAGGCCATCGGTGGAGATTTTGATTACTGGAATACCAAGTTGAAGCTACTTTCCTTCCACCGGTTGCATGAAAAATTTGTACTGGGATTAAGGCTCGATATCTCGACAATCAGCGGCGATGTACCGTTTTTTGCCATCCCATATGTGAGCCTGCGTGGAATCCCGGCGCTACGCTACCAGGGTAACCGTGTTGGGGTGGCGGAAATTGAGGGCCGCTACAATATTTCTCCCAAGTTGGCCGTGATCGGCTTTGGGGGTGTCGGTTCGGTATCCAGTTATTTGGATTTTCTCAAAACGGAACAGAATATCTACGCGTACGGTTTGGGTGGTCGCTACAGGGTTTTTGAAGCCCAAAACGTCTGGGTAGGTCTTGATATCGCCAGGGGGCCGGAAGATACCTACTGGTACATCCAGGTCGGGCACGCCTGGTAGGCATTACTCGTAGCGAAGAGCGTCGATTGGATCCAGGTTTGCCGCCTTGGCCGCCGGCACAATACCGAAGATAATTCCGACACCGGCACAGAAACCAAAGCTGAGGAGTACGGCCCACAATGGCACATGGGCTGCCGGGAAACCCGGTAACATGGCGGCCACAAAAGCGCCCAATCCATAGCCGATGGCGACACCTACCAGGCCGCCGATCATGGTTAAAGTCAATGCCTCGATCAGGAACTGCAACAGTATATTCTGCCGGGTCGCACCCAGGGCCTTGAGGATGCCGATTTCGCGTGTTCGCTCAGTAACCGACACCAGCATGATATTCATGATGCCGATTCCGCCCACCAGTAGTGATATGCCAACAATGCCGGCAGATACGGCAGTCACCATATCGATGACCTTGTTGAATGATTCGGTTAACTGCTCAGCGGTCTGTACCTTGAAATCATCCGGCTCACCCGATTTAAGTCCGTGTTCCTGTCGTAGTACGCGACGCACCCGGTCTTTTACTTCATCCTGGCGGTTCATATCATTTACCAGCAACTGGATCTGGATATCCAGGTCCCTGGACGCGCCCATGATGCGCTTGGCCGTGCCATAGGGCAGCAGAACAAAATTATCCTGTGAAAACCCCAGTAACTCACCACGTTTTTCCATGACTCCTACAATCTTGCACCACTCGTTGCCAACCCGGAAAAACTCCCCAATCGGATCATCAGGCATTTCAAGTTCTTCAACCACGTCAACACCGACCGCACACACCAGCCGCCGCCGAACATCATCGTCTTTCGTAAACAGGCGACCATGCTGGGGGTATACGCTGTTGACATCAGAATAACTGGGGCCGATACCAATCACGCGGGAGAATGACACCTGTGAACGATAGCTGATGCTGCCCTGGGCACCCGTCTGGGTGAACAAAACCGGTGCGATATCAGAAATGCCGTCGACCCGACGGGATATAACTTGCAGATCGCTGTCCCGCAGCTTGGCCAGACGTCCCTGCAACTGTTTTTTGAAAGGCGTGTAAGAGCGGATCGTCAGAGAGTTGCCACCCAGCCCGGCGAACTGCGCATTGATGGTATAGGACAGGCCTTGCACGATCGATACCACCGCGATCACCGAAGTCACTCCGATGATGATGCCCAGTGAGGTCAACAGGGAACGGAAACCGTGGGCCCAGATGGACTCAAAAGCTGAACGGATGCTTTCGATCAACATGAACATCAGTGCGTAGTACCCTGCTGTCGCACATCGGAATCAATTCTCCCGTCCTCAAGATGAATGACCCGGTCACAATGTGCGGCAATATCGGGTTCGTGTGTAACCATAATGATGGTCTGGCCCTGTCCGTGTAGCTGATCTATTAACACCATGATCTCCTGGCTGGTTTTACTGTCCAGGTTGCCCGTCGGTTCATCCGCCAGCAATATGGCCGGGTTCCCGACCAGTGCCCGCGCGATGGCAACCCGCTGACGTTGACCGCCGGAGAGTTGATTGGGCCGTGAATCCATGCGGTCACCCAGACCAACGTGCCCAAGTGCTTCGCTGGCGATGCGTTTACGTTCTGTACGCGCAATTCCGCGATAGACCAGCGGTTGCATGACGTTCTTCAATGCGGAAGCACGCGACAACAGGTTAAAACTCTGGAATACAAAACCGATTTCACGGTTGCGGGCCTTTGCCAGTTCCGCTTCGCTCATGTCACCAACATTGGTGCCATTAAGCAGGTAGTCGCCCTGGGTAACGCGGTCCAGACAACCGATAATGTTCATCATCGTCGATTTACCCGAGCCGGAGGCACCGACGATGGCGACATATTCATTTCGCGAAATGTCCACATCTACGCCATCCAGCGCATTCAGCACCTGGTCACCCATCTCGTACGTCCGGTAAACATTCTGTAGCTGGATAACCGGTGGTTTTTTTTCACCCGCTTGCATCAGCCGCTGACTTCCACAGTGACGCCATCTTCGTCGTCTTCATCAGCGTCGTCTGCTTCCTCGACCGCCTCGCCATCGTTCAAATGTTTTAAAATCCTGAAAGGCCCGAAGATAATCACTTCGCCCTCTTCAAGCCCTGCCGTGATTTCCTGGTCACTGTCGCTGGAAATACCGACCTCAACGTCTTTGCGAACAGCTTTACCGTCTTCCATGACAAAGACATAGGTTTGTTCTTCCTTGCCTGCATCATCTTCCTCAGACTCTTCATCAAAGAGTACAGCCTGCACCGGCACCGCCAGCGCCTCTTCACTGCTCTGGGTGTAGATATCGGCGCGCACGCTCATACCGGGACGAATGATCATGCTGTCCTGCTCATCCAGCAAAATTTTGACCAGGAAGGACAGGCTCGCCTGGCCCGGTTCCTTGCGGGCAACGGAGGCAATGGATTGAATAACGCCGGCAAGTGGCGTATCGGGATACGCGGCCGCAAAGATATCAGCGTTCTGACCCTCAAGAACCTGGGCGATGTCTGCCTCGTCCACCTGCACCTCGGTCAGTGTCTCTGACGGATCGGCGATCACCATCATGGTGGAACCCGGGATATTGGTGGTGCCGGCAATGACCGTTTCACCCACCTTGATATCGATCTGGATCACGACACCGTTGATCGGCGACCTGATGCGTGTCTTGGAAAGCAGTTCTTCGGACTGGTCCAGTGCAGCGCTTGCCTGTGCCAGGGACTCCCGCAAGGAACGAGCATCCACCTTCGCCAGCGCAAGCTGGCTTTCCAGCGCTTCGTAGCTGTCCTGATCCACCAGGTTTTTGGCAAACATGGTTCTCTGGCGTTCAAAGCGATCCGCAAGCGTCTTGATCAGCAGACGCTGGCGTTCAATGGCGATCTGCTGAATACGAACACGTGCTTCCGCCTGCTCTACCTGGGCCTGGTAGGACTTGGGATCCAGCGTAATAACCAGGTCGCCTTTCGCCACTTTGTCCGCCTCTTCGACGTGCAACTCAGTGACCTGGCCGATAACCTCGGAGCGCAACTGCACTTGTTCGCGAAAGGCGAGGGTGCCGGAAGCCAGGATCGAACTCTTGATCAGCTTGAATTCGACCTTTTGAATTTCAACCTGCTTGGCTTCAGTACCACCGGTGAATTTTGAAAGCAAAGGCAAGCCCACAAGCAATACTGCCAGTCCGGCAAAAATCAGAATTTTTTTCATGAAAAAGTCCCGTCAGGCCATCAGGCCCCAAACACCGAATATCAACGCCCATGGTAATACCGCGATGATGGTTGATTTCACAATCGCAGCGCCCGTCCAGCGAGCATATCCAATGCTCATCAGGAAATACGTCCAGAAACTGATCAGGGTCAGTGTGCTGGCCCAGGTGAATAATGGCTCGCCCGGGCTCTCATGTATGAGCAGCGAATTTAGTGAAAATACTTGCAGATCCTGTGTGGATAACTGATTTGAGTCCGCCATTAAAATGGTCGCAAATGCTGCCAGCACACCAAACACACCCACAAAACCTGTCCAGACTGAAAAAGAAAACCACTTACCAAAACCGATTTCCGCACCGGTGATGAGCTTGTTGGCCAGGTGCAAATAAGTTGCCTGGATGGTGTAGATTATGAACGTCATAATCACGATCGCAATCACCGTCGTCCATGTACTGGTTCCGGGTGACATGAATTTACGGATAGCCTCAGCGCTTTCAGCACGATTTTCCGCCGGAATTTGCCGGATGGTTTCTTCAACCAGCCATGGAAAATCCACCCAGCTGTAGTAATACACCATCATGCCTGTCGCCAGCAGGAGCGTGATCAGCAATGGCCACCACAGCCAGGACGTATGATGTTTTATCTCGTCCAGGGCTTTGCCGGGTGAAGCGACGATATCTACCATCGCGTTGAACACTGAATAGGAATTGTTAGTCATCTGTTTCTCCCATTTGAATCATCGACCGCATAGCATTGCGCTATTCAAGCTCGACGGTTGTTGACCGAAGTCAAGTATCCATACTTTTGATACCCTTTAACAGGGTCAAAAGTCTTGGTCCTTCTACAACTGCCCTTCCGGGAAAATCCGGAACACAAAGGCCTTGAACCTCAACCACCTGCTTGCATGCGGTTCCTTGTTTTCGACCACTTCCTTGCCGTCAATAACCGTTGTCCACCTTAGCTTTCCTTTCTCATCTTCCGTCACCCGGTAGGCGAACGACGGCAGGTTCTGAAAGAACTTCTCCGCCATTCCCCCTGTCATTTCCGCACTATCAATCAGAACCCCCATTTCCGTATTGATATCAATGGAACGTGGATCGAGATTTAAAGAACCGACAAAACTGTAGCGCCGGTCAATGACAAGCGCCTTGATATGCAAGGTCACCGAATCATATCCGGGCTGGTCACTTCCCTCCGGCAGCTTCGATGCATCAACCCTGACCTCGTACAACTCGACACCGGCATCGATCATGTCATGCCGGTAACGGGCATAGCCGGCGTGCACCGGTGTATGATTATTCGAAGCCAACGAATTGGTAACAACAACCACCCTTACACCCTTACTGGTAATATTGCGCCAGAATTCCACACCATTTTTGCCGGGAATGAAGTAAGGCGTTATAACCACCACCTCTGACTCAGCCTCGTCAACAACAGCGGCAAGTACGGTCACAAGCGTCTTGTAATCCGTCGATACTTTATTTAAAAGTTTTTCCGGGTCATCTGTAACAACAATGCTGTCAGCGGGGAAAAGAGTTACTTCATCGTCAATCAGATCCTGTACCAATGGCGAAGACAGGGCCCGTTGATAAATTAAATGACCGGTCTCAACAGCCTGCTCATTTATACCGGCACGTGCCGTAGCCAGGTCCGGCAGATTCTTGTCCGTAGCAAATGCCTCCATCGGCACCGCCAGTGTGTGATTCCAGAAACGGTCAAATGTTTCGGAAATATCGGCGGCGATGGGTCCGATCGCAAGCACATCGAAATCCCTGAACTCGGCCTCGGTCAATAATTCAAAATACTCATCCGCAATATTGCGCCCGCCGACAATGCTGATCTGGTTATCAACGGTGAACGACTTGTTGTGCATCCGTCTATTGGCGAGCTTGAAATTACCCAGGAAATTCGCGTAGTAAACACCACCCCTTCCGACCGGGTTAAAAAGCCGTAAATCGATATTCGGGTGCTGATTCATCACCTCGAATGCATCATCATCGACCGTGGTAAAAATATCATCAAGCAGCAACCTGACACGCACCCCACGGTCAGCGGCCTCCATTAACTTCATTGCAAACAACAGGCCGGCCGAATCCGGTTTCATCAGAAAATACTGGGCGTCAATCGTGCGTTCAGCCCGGTCGATCAGCGCCAGCCTTGCACCCAATGCATCAATCCCTTCGGTCAATGGGTAAAATCCGGATTTGCCCGGATGGTCTGCCGTCCACTCGGCAACTTCCCTGCCCAGGTAGGTATCGCTGGTATCTGCAATAGCCTCGCTATATTCCCGTGGAAAATCAAGCGGTGCTGTTGCGCAGCCTGCCAGAAAAAGGCTCAATACAATCGGTGTGAAAATGCCGGGAAATAACCGCTTCATGAATGTCATACCTCGGAATTGAATACCGACATGTGATAAATCCCACCCTTTGCCGGTCGCGTACAGTGTACAACGATCCAGGCCGGGAATAACCAGTATGCAAATAATTCTGCTTTCAATTGCCCTGATGCTGCTCGCGCCCCTGAGCTGCGCTGATAGAGTGCAAGCGCCCCGCTTTACGCTGGCTGATGCCGACGGCAACCAGGTCACGCTTCCACGCAAGCAAGATGGTGTTGATATCTACCTGTTCTGGGCCAGCTGGTGTCCATATTGCAAGGCCCTTATGCCACACCTGCAAAGTATTCAGATCGAATATGGTGATGAGGTCAGGATTTATGCCTTGCACATTCGCGATGACGAAGACCCTGTGGCGTTCATGGAAGAAAAGGCTTACGACTTCACCCTGCTACCTAATGCAGACCCGGTAATGTCGCTTTATGGCGTCCAACCCACACCGGCATTATTTCTCGTGGATGGACAGGGGCTTCATCCGCTTCAACCTGTATGAAACGATCTTTGATGACAGTAACGAACCTGAAAACATGAGCCACAGAAGAAGGGCGGGGCGACGGACACCTGGTTGGGCAGCCCAAATTCGACGGGGGATTGACAAAATACTGACTGAAACAAATAAATAAACTTAAATCGTAACCTCGGGGGCAGGGCTTCTAAGGTTGTAGTTTGAGCTCATGACACGGCCATAAGCACCGACATTGGCGATCAGCAATACATCGCCTTCTTCACAGTTTGGAAGCAGGCGGTCGCTACCGAGCTTGTCACCGGATTCACAGATCGGGCCGACAATGTTGACCACATGACTGGCGCTTTCGGATAAGCGGCTCAGGTTTGCAATCTCATGATAAGCACCGTACAAGGCAGGGCGTATCAACGAATTCATACCGGTGCTGACACCCACGTAACGCACCTCGCCTTTGCCCTTTGTTTGCGTCACACTGGCCAGCAGCACACCGGCCTCGGCCACGATGTAACGCCCCGGCTCAAGCCAGAATTCATATTGTGGAAAGGCCTGTTTGAGTTTGGCAAGACTGTTGTCCAGCCTTGTCATGTTCAATGCGTGCTGCCCCGGTTTCTCTGGAACACCAAGACCGCCCCCCAGGTCCAGTATGCGTACATCGGGGAAGGACTGCGCTACCTCGCTCAGTGTTTCCGCGACATTTTGCCAGTTATCCGATTGCAGGATTCCACTGCCCGTATGTGCGTGTAAGCCGACAATGGTCAAATCGTGTTTTTTTGCAAGCTGCCGGACTTCATCCAGCTCGAATAAAGGGATACCAAACTTGGAATGCACACCGGCGGTACGCACATGTTCGTGGTGTCCGCGGCCCAGCCCGGTATCGAGTCGCAGGAAAATGTCCTTTCCGGCAAAAATTTCACCCCATTCACGCAATGGGTAGATGTCGTCCAGCGTCAGCCAGATGTCCTGTGCGAGACCGTATTCATAATCGCTACGCGGCGCAAAATTGGGTGTGAACAGGATGCGTTTGCGATCGATATCCGGAAACAGCTTTAGAACATGATCAATTTCACCCGGGGAGACACATTCCAGGTTCACACCGGCTGCTTCGACGGTGCGTAAGACATCGGGGTGATTATTGGCCTTGATTGCGTAATAAACCCTGTCAATATGCTCCAGCGACCTTAGATGCCCACAGGCGCTGCGCACGGTTTCGAGGTCGTATACGTAGGCCGATGACGAGGTAGCCGCGATCTCCAGCAACTGTTCCCGCTTTTGTGACCACCAGGGTTCCGCAATCGCCGGTACCGGCGGCTGACCAGACAACAACTCATCCCAGGTGGGGCCGAATACAGGGTCACTTTCTGTTGGCCGCACCAGGGAACTGTGTAATTTCTTCAATAATCTGTGTGCCTGGCCCTCCTCGACCACAAAACTCATATTGAGGTCATTGGCCGCCTGGCTGACAAGGTGAATCCGGTGTTCTGCAAATACTTCAAAGGCAGGACCAATCTCGTGCAAGAGCGCACGAATCTTTTGCCCGACCAGGCTTACCACCTCGACATTTTCTATGATATTTACACGACACATGCGTTCCAGTGAAGATCGCAAGCGCACCAGCGTGGTTTCATCAATGGCTTCCTGACCGGTGTCCAGCGTCACGGTAACATTTGATTCGGCGGTCGAGATGAGATCAATGGACAGACCCAGGTCTGCGAAACACTTGAACGCGCCGACAAGAAAACCTACTTCACGCCACATGCCCACCGTTTCCATGGAAACCACCGTGATGCCCTGGCGGCTCGATAGCGCTTTTAATCCCGGTGCGTCCTGGCCCGGGTCCTGGCTGATCAGTGTTCCCGGCAATTCGGGCTGTGCTGTACAGCGCACCCGCAGCGGTATCCCCTGTTGCCGCACCGGGCGCAGGCAGCGCGGATGAAGCACCGCTCCACCGGTCGAGGCGATTTCCTGAGCCTCTTCATAACTCAACACGTTCAGCAGCCTGGCACCCGATACCACGCGCGGATTGGCGCTGAACAAACCGGGTACATCGGTCCAGATTTCCAGACCGGTGGCCGCTAGCTTGGCGGCAAAATACGCTGCGGAAGTATCAGAACCACCGCGACCCAGTAAAACACCCTCGCCTTTCGGATTCCGGGCAATGAAACCCTGGGTCAGAATAATACCTGTTGCTGCCGCAAAACGGCTTTGCAAATCAGGATCCAGGTCAGTGGCACAGCTGGCAGACAGAAAACGGGAGCGCTCATTTTCATCCGCAATGTCGATGCTCTTAAGCACATCGCGGGCATCGGTCCAGGTCACATCGATGCCTTGCGAACCGAGGTAGGCGGCACCAATGCAGGTCGCCATCAATTCACCAAATGACATCACCTTTGCCTGTACCCGGGAGCTTATTTCCCCTACCAGGCAAATACCGGATAGCAACTGCTCCAATTCCAGGGAAAAACCTTCAAGAACCGCCACACCATCAAGCCCCATTTCTGTAGCGAGATCTGTATGCACGGCTTTGATTTCATCCAGCTGCGTCTGGTGGTCTCCACTTACCGCCGCGTTCAGCACGGCTTCCAGCCGGTTCGATACCGTTGCGAGTGCTGAATGAACAACCACCGGCCTGAAACCGGCGGCCTGGCGTTCGCGAACCAGGTCACGGATCGTCTCCCATCTTTCGAGAGATGACACACTGGTACCGCCGAATTTCATCACCAGCCAGTTGTGCTCACCCATTGCCATGGAATCGCCGGCGCGCGGCGGGAAAGTGTGTTCGTCAATGGTGTGCATCAAGATCGTCTCTGGGCGGTATTCAAGTCAATAAAGTGTATCGGGGCAGTACACCTAATGTAACCGTCGCCGTCAAGACTATTAAGTGGTGACAACCGTTTGTTTGCCCGGAGAATATGGGCTTTGGCGAATTCCGGGGTGGGCAGGATTGTCCGCCCGATGATTATTCTGCCGTGATTAACTCGTCTAACGGGCGGGCGTAATAGGCCATCAAGTTGGCCGGGGCAAGTGCACGTGCGCGGCCCAGGCTGTCTTCGGCGGCTGGAGTCTCACCGGAAAGATACTGAGTTTTTGCCAAAGCAAAGTACAGCATATGATCATTGTCCTTTTTCCGGATTGCACGTTGCAACAGGCTAATGGATTCTTCAAAACGGGCCTGTTCGAGTGCCTCATCACTGAGTTTTAATCGATAGTAGGGGTTAGTTTTGCGGTATTTGTCGACTTTTGCTTGCAGGTCTTCTGCTGATTCCAGGTCTTCCTGCGCAATGTAAACCTCATACAGGTTACTCATCGCCGCATATTCTGACCTATCGATTTCCAGGGCTCTCTGCAGGGCGAATTCTGCGTCGTTCAACTGTTCATTGCGACCAAAAACCACACCCAGGTTCACCCAGGGGTCAGTAATCCACGGCTCCGTTTCGATGGCCTTGGACAGGTACGCGTGTGCGGTCGGCAAATTGTTGTCGAGCAATGCCTCGGCACCGATGTTGTTCAGGTACAGGGCTTTGGCGTAATTATCCTTGATAATCAGCTGACGCATATTCGGTTTGAACTTGACGCCACTGATATCCACCACGTAGGCACGTCCCGGGGACTCGATCACCACGTTAATATGTTTAATCACCAGCACGGTATCTTCACGGCTGGCCCATTCCGGGCGCCTGATAACCTCCTGGTAGTGAGCCTTCAACCCAGCCCTCCGGGCCAGTGCAATCATCATGTTGGAGAAGCCGATACAATTGCCCGCGTGGGAATCGAAAGCCTCAGTCGCTGTCAGGGTGAGTGATTCATCATAGCCAAATCCCAGTGCGCCGTTGGGGGTGATAGCGCTCACCAGCAGGTAAAGCCGGGTGTTCTTATTTGAATATTTCAGGATGTACCGGTCAAGAAATTTTTCCATGGCAGGTGAAACTGCCAGCACATCTACATCGTCGACCTGGATTTCGGGTCCGTAATTTTCTAATGAGGGTGGCGTTATATGTGCAGGTTGCTGCGTGGCACAAGCACCGAGTATTAATGTTCCAGCCAATAACAGCAGCGCCCTGGCAGGCAGATAACGGTAGGCAACAATGGATCTTAATAACTTCATAGTCAATTACTTACGCATCATAGCGTAGACCACGTTAGTTTCAGTATAGTTCCTCATCAGCAATCAGGATGCCATTTTGCACGACAAGTGTATTTGGGTATTTTATTCTTTATGAAAACAATCTCAGTTTCTGAGAACCCAACCAGTATGATAGCCCCATGACTATCGCCAGCTCAGACCTTTCAACTCATATATCAGGTCTTTTAACTCAAATACTTGACCATGAGTCGTTATTCAGCCGCTTGCGGGCAGGTCATACACTGATCACGGGCAATAGTCGACTCTCTCGTGTTTTGGCCGGTCGGTACAACCAATGGTGTATAGACCAGGGCGAAAGCCAGTGGCAAAACCCGGATATTATTTCCTGGAATCTATGGCTGGACAGGCTTTGGGAAACCGCCAGCCTCAATGGCGTCGCCGGTACCGACCGCGCCGTACCCAGCAGCAGGCAAATGCTCAACTTGTGGGAAGATGTCTTAAAAAACGAACCGCTCGCGCATGAGCTATTACGCCCCGAATCATTGGCAAACCAGCTTTTGGAAACCCGGAAGCTGATTACTGACTGGCAATTGAGCTTCAAAGACCCGGCATGGTTTGGTGATGAAAACGAAAATTACAGCGCTTTTTATCTCTGGAACAGGGCCTTCGAAAAACGTTGCAACGCTGACAACTGGATTAGTCCGGAAGACCGGTTAGCCCTGCTTTGCAAAGCAATAAACGAATCCCGCCTAACAGCCCCCGAAAGCATTGATCTGCTGGGTTTTGATGAGTTCAACCCCGGCCAGGCCGATTTGATTTCAGAATTGATAGAAAACGGCAGCACGGTCAGTGACCTGAGCATTGCGCCACGGCAGAACGAGGCGGTGCTCTGGCAAGGCAAGGACAGCAAACACGAACTTGAGCAGATGGCGCGCTGGGTACGTTACTGGTTTGAAAAAGAACCGGAATCCAGTATAGCCATCGTGGTACCTGATCTGCAGGTGCGACGGCAGGAAGTTGAACGGCAACTGGAAGAAATCCTGACACCAGGCAGCAATATTGATGGACAACGACCGGTACCCTGGAATATCTCCATGGGTGCATCGCTGGCCCGTGTGCCCATGATCGAAACTGCGTTTGATCTGCTGAAGTTGCTGGACCGGCACATCGACATCCAGGATGTTGGCCGGGTTCTGAGGTCACCCTGGCTGCGGGGTGCGGCCAGTGAGCGCAACAGCCGCGCGTTACTGGAAAAACGCCTGCGGGAAAATTATCCACGTCGGCTAAAGCTGCGTGAGGTCAGATACTGCGCAAGTGAAATAAAAACACATGACCGCCAACGCCAAGAGCTGCCGGCAGACCAGCATGAACCCCGGGCCTGGCACAGCCCGGAATTCACCTCTGTCCTCAACACGCTGATACAGTTTGACGGTAACAGCAAAGGACTGCGCCCTGCATCCATCTGGGCCGAGACACTCGATCAATTACTATTGAGCCTGGGCTGGCCACTGGCGGAAGAATCCGGCAATAAAACACCAGCAGAAGAACACGGGTATAACTGGCAGGCCTTGCAAGCCTGGCGGGACGGCTTGCGTGAACTGGCATCGCTCGACGCCACCACGCCCAAGCTGGGACGCAATGCGGCCATCAAGCAGTTGCAACAGATCTGCCGGGACAAGATTTTTCAGCCTCGCACCACCTCTGCAACCATCCAGGTGCTGGGGCTGTATGAAGTCAGTGGTTTGCGTTTTGACCACCTGTGGGTGCTTGGCCTGCACAACGATAACTGGCCCCCTGGCGCCAGACCCAACCCTTTTATTCCCGGCAAATTACAAACTGCCGCGCAGATTCCCAACGCCAGTCCACAACGCGAACTGGAAGTAGCGCGCACGATAACAAAACGCCTGCTGGAAACGGCCCCCGATTGTATTTTCAGCTACCCGGGACAAATTGATGGTGAGGCTGTGTTACCCAGTCCCCTGCTGGGCACTGCTGAAGTAACCGTCAAAGAAGACCTGCCGGCCTGGCAGGGGGACAACTGGCGCAGCACCGTCGCCAAAGCCGACCAGCCACAACTTGATCCATTGATGCCGCCGGGTGAACTTAAACACGGTACGGCAAGAGGTGGCAGTTCCATTCTTAAATACCAGGCACTTTGCCCCTTCCGGGCTTTCGCCAGCAATCGTCTGGGTGCCGAGGGCCTGGAAACACCCGCCGATGGTATCAGCCCGATGCTGCACGGCAGTCTGGTACACAGCGTGCTGGAGCATTTCTGGATAGAAACCAAAACCCAGGCGGCTTTGTTGTTACTGGATGACGAAAGCCTCGGTGAACGGGTTCGTAAACACGTGGACCTCGTCATCCTTGAAGAGCGGGGGTTGAAACAGCGACCTGCTTTTCGCAGTGTCGAGGCAAATCGTGTTTACCGTCATGTGATGGATTACCTGGCGCTTGAGAAGGACCGCGAAGCTTTCGAGGTGGTGGGTTTTGAAAAAGAAATTCTGCCAGAAATCGAAGGCCAGAGCATACGTCTGGTCATAGACCGGATAGACAAATTGCCATCCGGCGAAGAGATCATCATCGATTACAAAACAGGTAGGGTAGAGCCAAAGAAGTGGTTTGGCGACAGACCCGAAGACCCGCAATTGCCGCTTTATGCGATCAGCGCAGCAAAGACCCCGGCAGCGATCGTATTTGGCATCATTCGTGATGATGGCTGTCTTTATAAAGGCGTGGTCAGCCAGGCCGGGCTGTTGCCGGGTCTGCCGCCGAAAGAGAACAATACAACCCGGGAACTGATTGAGGCCGGTTATGAAATGCCAAAAACCATTGAAAACTGGCGCCAGGTTCTGCACCACCTGATGGTAGATTTTCTGGCTGGAGAAGCTGCCATAGATCCGAAACACGACTTGAAAACCTGTGATAACAGCTACTGCGAGTTGCAATCACTGTGCCGTGTCGGCGAACTGGATCAACGTAGGAGAATCAGCCGGAAAAGTGACCGGCAGGAGGGTTCAACATGAATCGCCCTGCTGATTGGAAACAACGGGAAAAGGGGCGTGACCTGCTCCATTCATACATCGTCCAGGCTCCGGCCGGCTCAGGTAAAACCGAGCTGCTGACCCAGCGTATGCTGGGTTTACTGGCTCATGTAGAAAACCCGGAAGAAGTGGTTGCAATCACTTTTACCCGCAAGGCAGCAGCGGAAATGCGCCACCGGCTGGTCAAAGGTTTACAGGCTGCAGCCAGCCAACAACGCGGGGACAATGAACACGAAGACCTGCAGGATCACGAACAGGTCAGCCGCGATCTGGCACTTGCCGTATTGGAACATGACGCCAGGCAGGGCTGGAACCTGCTTGTGCAACCCGGCCGTCTGCGTATCCGTACGATAGACAGCCTGTGCAGTGAGCTTGCACGTCAGCTACCGGTAACCTCCGGGCTCGGCGGTGGTCAGCAAATTGCAGAAGATGCAACGGCCTTATACCGTCAGGCGGCTGCCAGGACCATGGCAATTATCGAAGACGACGGGGATGAACTGCAGGCTGATGTCACCTGTGTACTGGACCGTTATGACAACCAGTATGACAAGCTGGTGGAATTGCTGACCGGTATGCTGGCAAGCAGGGAACAGTGGACCGGCCACCTGCTGAATGCGCGCAATGGTGATGGCTTTGACCGGCAGGGAATGGAAAATGCCCTGCGCTACCTGGTTGAATTCCAACTCCAGACAGCAAGACAGATTACGCCAGATGATCTGCTGGGCGAACTGCCCCGTTTTTATCACTACGCCCTCGGAAATAATACGGTCAATGAAGCTGCGCTGAAAGGCTTATTGGAGATTTGTGGTGGTTCTGATTGCGGGTTTCTTGACCTACCGACCCATGCGGAATCATTGCCGCACTGGAAAACAATGATCAGTAGCCTGTTCACCAGCGCAGGCGAGATGCGCAAGGCAGCACCGAATGCAAATGACGGCTTTCCTGCGCCCTCAAGTGCAAAAGGGGAAGAACGGGAGCACCTCAAAGCATGGAAAGATGATTTCAAGGCATTGCTGGATGCGCATCGCGGAAATGACGCGCTTCGGGAAATCTTCAACACCATCAATACTTTGCCCAGTCCTGTTTATGAAGACGAAGCCTGGGAATCTCTTGAGTCCCTGATGCGTATAATGCTACGTGCCGCCAGGGAATGGGCAGTCGTGATGGCTGAAAGCGGGGAAGTTGATTTCGTTGAAATCGCGTACCGTGCCATCCGTGCCCTGGGTGATGAGGACGCGCCCAGTGAATTGGCCCTGCGCATGGATTACCGTATCCAGCACCTGTTGGTAGATGAATTCCAGGACACCTCGGCCAGCCAGATTCGCCTGTTGGATAAGCTCACCACCGGCTGGAGTGATGGTGACGGCCGAACCCTGTTCCTTGTGGGCGATCCGATGCAATCCATCTACCGGTTCCGCAAGGCGGAAGTAAGTTTGTTCATCAAAGCCTGGCAGGGTGACTTGTTCAGCCATATCCTGCTTGACCCACTGCAGCTCACGGTTAACTTCCGCTCTGCACGGCCTGTCGTCGAGTGGGTCAACCGGACCTTTCCCGTGGTTATGCCCAAGACCAGCGACGCGGTTATGGGGGCGGTAAGCTATAGCGAAGCCAGCACCAGGCCCGGGGTGACAAACAAGGGATCCGTTACCATTCAAATCCTGCCTGAGCGCGACGATGAAAAAGAGGCCCGGCAGGTCATCGAGGTCATCAGCCAGTGCGAACCGGATGAAACCATTGCGATCCTGGTACGCTCACGCGCACATGCCAGCGTTATCCTGGCTGAACTCGACAGGCGCAAACCGGGAGATCCCCGCTACCGTTACCAGGCCATAAAATTCACGCCTTTGGCGGATACAACCCTGATTCAAGACCTGGTTTCCCTGACCCTCGCCCTGATACAGCCCGCTGACCGGCTGGCCTGGCTGGCCACGCTACGCGCGCCGTACATCGGTCTCAGCCTGGCTGATCTGGATGAACTGGTGGCTGGAAATTCCGGTACCATAATCCTGGATGCGATCAGCGCAAATGCCGATGCGGACAAACAAAGCCCACTATCCGCCGACGGCCAAAAACGACTTCAACGAACCGGACACGTGTTGCTGGAAGCTGTCAACCGACGGGGCCGGCAATCCGTAAGATCACTGCTTGAATCCACCTGGATCACGCTCGGTGGTCCGGCCTGCGTGAATAATGCCAGTGAGCTGGATGATGCCGCGACCTACTTTGATTTGCTGGATGCGCTGGAAGACCAAAGTCTGCCCATTGATCGCGATACGCTCGACCTGCGCATGAAAGATCTTTATGCCGAACCGGACGCCGGCGCCAAGGGAAATTTACAGGTCATTACCATCTATGCCGCCAAGGGCCTGCAGTTCGACACGGTTATTTTACCGGGACTTAACCGGGGCACACGTGGTGACGACCCCAGGCTTTTGCATTGGTTTGAACTGGCTGGTGAAGACAGTATCGTCATGTCACCGATGCGCAATACCGAGGAAAAAGAGAAACAGAAAAAATCCGGTGACCTGATCACTTTCATTACCAGTATCGAAAAGCAACGCCAACGCCTCGAAGGTGGCCGTCTGCTTTACGTTGCAACCACCCGTGCGGTGCACAACCTTTTTTTGTTTGCTGCCATCAAGCCGACTGTAAAAAATGAAATAAAGGCACTATCCGGTAGTTTGCTGGCTTGCCTTTGGCCAGCGATACAGGGTGATCAAACTCCGTTGATCCTGCAGGCCGCAGAAGACCTGCCAACGACCGAAGGGGGCGATACAAACGACGCAACAGAAACACCCGCACCCGCGCTACCCCAGGACTATCGCCGGCTTGCCGCCAAATGGCAATTACCGGTTCCGCCTGAAACGGTTCCTCCGGTCAAGGCCGAGCACACGGAAGCGCAGGACTATATTGAATTCAGCTGGGCCGGAGAAGATGCGCGTCTCGCGGGCAACCTCGTTCACCGCTTATTGCAACTGATCGGCGAACAGGGGCTGGATAGCTGGCATGCAGCCGGTGGTATGGCCCGGAAGGGCAACTGGTGCCGCCAGCAACTCGCCGCTGCAGGCGTCCGCAAAGAAAAAGCCGATGCCATCATTGCCCGTGCGAGCCTGGCCATCAGCAACTGCCTGGCATCGGCACAGGGCAAGTGGATACTTGAAAGCCATGAAGACGCCCGTTGTGAATACGCGATTACCGCCGTCTTGAACAAGCACCCAAAAAGCCTGGTTCTGGACCGCACCTTTATTGAAAACGGTACCCGCTGGATCATTGATTACAAAACCTCGAGCCATAGTGGTAGTGATCTGGATGGTTTTTTGGAAAATGAAGCAGAGCGCTACCGGGAGCAGCTTCAAAGCTACAAAAACGCCCTTGCGATGACGGAAACCCGACCGATCAAAACGGCGCTTTATTTCCCCTTGCTTGATCGACTTTTAGAGATAACTTGAGCAGGGCTCACTCACTCTTTTGCACCCGGGAACACAGCAACAGGAATCACCCTTGTTTCACCCGGTTCAGTAAATAAATCATAACCGCGCAACGCCGGTGGCCGCCGGGCATGGTCGGCTGGAATGTATACAGGAACGTGTACACCCACGCTGTGGTCAGGCTTCAGTCGGTTTTTGAGAATTCCGGGGCCATAGGTGGAGTCAAAAAACCAATACGGTGGAAATGCCATGTGTATGTGCGTCCTGTCCCAATAATCAGCGTCTCTTGCAAAATGAACATCGTTGGGATCAGCATCACCCATATGCAGCACGGTGGTGGTCTCATTCAGCGTCACACGCCAGGAAATGTTTTCAACATCAAGACGACCGGTCGGCCAGCCAGAATGCGGGATACGCACCGCCTCGATCTTGAGTCCCTCCATCTCCAGTGTTACAGGTGCATCTTTGTAAGCCAGCTCAACCGCAGTCACCCTTTCAAATACAATGGTGTCCTGACCAGCAGCCACTTCGCGCAAGGCCTTGACTGCCTGGGTTGGCGCATACAAATGAATACCCGCCTGTACTTTGAGCAGCCGCAAAATATCTACCGGTGAGAAGTGATCGCCATGATAATGACTGACGAAAACCGCATCGATGCCGTCGAACGGTGGCCTACCAGCAAATAATGCCTCTTCCATCGCTTTTGGCAATAACTGGTATTGCCCGTAACTGTTACGGAACAGGGGGTCGAACACGATCTTGGTTTCACCCTGCACAACCATCAGGCCTTCATTGGCAAGGTATCGGGCCTTGGAAACGCTCGTGGTGGCGTTGTCAGCTTGTGCAATAGCGGTACCGGCGGTAAAAAACAGTAGTGCCAGCAGGTAAAGCAAGCATTTAAACATGGATTTAGCCTTTATGATTCAAACAGCGTACCACGCGGCTTATCCAGGCTGTTTTAAATACTATATTTCCGCACAAACCACTTCATCATACCGGCCCGGTTCCTTGCCGAAATACCAGGGCTGCCAGCAGGTAAAGCACTATCGCCACCAATACGACAAATACGAAGCCAAAGTGAATGGCAACAAGGGTTGCGAGTATGGCACTTACCACCGAGGCACAGCCGTTGATTGCCCAGGCCCAGGGAACCCAGGCAGGCAGCCTGCTTGAGACCCTGCTCAGTCCCAGTGGAAAGGGCATACCCATCAGGAATGCCAACGGTGCGATCAACAAGACCGATACGGGTATTTTGAATGCGCCGGGAAGCTGCACCAACCCGTTGAATAAACCCGGCAGCAAAAGCACATAAAGCACACACAGAATGCCAATACCCGTAGTGACCCTGAACAGGGAAACATGTTCGCGCCAGCGCACCGACATCAAACTGCCCAAGCCCGCAAACACCAGGAAGGCACAAAGCACGACCGATACGGCATACAGCGGTTGGTGCAGGAACAGAATGAATTTCTGGATAAAGGCGATTTCGATAAACATGAAAGCGGTGCCAATGACGCCAAAATAGAACATGAAGCGCCAACTTAAACCATGCGCCGCGGCCTGGTTTCGGCGACGCAGCCATAGCGGCAGCAGCACCAGTAAAAAACTTGCCAGCACAGCCATCACCAGCGTGGCGACAAGAACCAGGTAGCCCCACTCCAGTAAGGGTAAACCGCCCCGATCCCGCAAAGCGAGCAACTCCGGCAACGTTTTCCACTTGAAGAAATGGGAAAAATAGGGCTTGTCATCGTTGGCCGGATGGATGTTGAACTTGTAATCATCCATGAATGCAGCGCGCCCAGGTGACAGCAAGTAGCCGGCCGCCTCGAAATACCAGGGCCGCTGCAACTGGTTATAGCGATTGGCCTCATCAATCGTCATGCCCGGGTAAAACACCAGGTCGAACCAGCGCTCCGTGCAAAACATTTTTAGTTGGTTTAAATCGTCGTAGCTGAAGGGCTCGTTCTTCACCAGCAAGGTGCTGGTATTCCAACTCCTGATCATGACCAGTTGACGGCCCGGCTCAGCGACGCCCGCCAGTCGCAACATCTCGACTGCCGTGGCAAAGATTTTCAGACCATCCCGTGGCGGCGTTTTGGTCCAGCGGGTGATGCTGAGGATGCCCCCGGGCTGCAGCCGTTGCAGGTATTGGGCGAACGCCTCCAATGTGTACAGGTAGTTTTCACTGAGCGCGTAGAGACCGGCAGACGAGGCGCTGAATGAATCCAGCAGGGAGACCTGGATCAGGTCAAAACGGCTGTTGCTTGCGGCAACGTATCCCCTGGCCTCGCTGATGTGAAGCGTCACTTGCGGCAAGTTGTAAAGGCCGCCGGTAAACTCTGCGAACTGCCGGTTGACCAGTTCCACCACCTGTGGATTGAGTTCTACCGCATCGATGTGGCTGGCCTCGAGATACAGTGCCTGTAACACTTCCGCACCGCCACCCGCACCGAGCACCAGCACCGCCGGCTTGTCCAGCAAGTGGTAGGGCAACGCCGATGACAGGTAATCAAGATAGGAGAGCTTTTCCAGTTCGCCGTCAAAGTGCGTCAGCGCGCTCAGTGAATCCGCATCGGTAAACAGACCCAGCTGGGCCGGAATTGGCCCGGGTGTGTTAAGGCTCAAACCGGGGCTGTGGCGAAACGGAACCGACAGGTTTCTAACCGTTGTCAGTTGGCCCAATGGACTGGAGCGGCGATCAATTTGTTCTGCACCAAGCACCCGCAAGGACTGGCTCAGGCCCTTGAACTGTGATACCTGTAACGAAAAACCGGCATAGGGCAAAAGCAACAACGCCGCAACCAACAGCAAAACCAGCGCTGGCCAGCGTGGTCGTGCGCCACACTCCTGCCAGGCCACGGCGGCCGAGATCAGCCCCAACGCAGCAACAGCCTGCAACGCGGTCGAAGGCGGGACGATAAACAGCAAGCCAATAATGGCTGCAGCGCCAACGCCAGCGCCCATCAGGTCAAAGCAGTAAACCCGGTGTAGCTGCTCGCTGTATTGTGAAAAGGCCAGGCAGATACAATTGGCGGCGCAAAAAAACGGCAGCAATAGCAATGAGAATATCAGCATCAACCATAACGGCTGCTGCGCATCCCAAAGCACCTCCAGAGCATTGAATGGAACCGCCTGCGCCAGACGGAAACAAACCATGGCACCGATACCAAACACCACGGCATTAACCAGGTAAGCCGCAAAAAAGCGCCCCTCCAGCCAACGTCGGGACAAGGCCAGAAACGTACCGCTGACACCATAACCCAATAATGCCAGGCTGATCATCATGTAGGCAAAATGATGCCACTGGATAATTGAAAACAGCCGCATCAGCAAAATTTCATAGGCCAGCGCGGCGGATGAAATCAGGGCAATGGAGAACAACGGCGGCCGAGGGCCGGCTGAAGCGTTAGTGTTCACCGGTGAAAGGCACAAACCTGACCGGCATGATCTGGCGGGTTGTCAGTTCACCTACAGGGCTTTTTCTCACAATGCTTAGCTGTTGAACCTGGAAAACGGGGCCAACCGGGATCATCAGTACACCTCCGGGTTTTAGCTGTTGCACCAGCGGTGGCGGGATATGACTGCTCGCAGCGGTCACAATAATGGCATCGAAGGGTGCATGTTGCTGCCAGCCGTAATAACCGTCTGCGTTTTTTACCTCAACATTCTCAAAACCAAGTCGCTGCAGGCGCTGTGCTGCCGATTGGGCCAGTTCCGGAATGATTTCAATCGAATAAACCTGGCTAACCAACCGCGACAGGATAGCCGCCTGATAACCTGAGCCGGTGCCGATTTCCAGCACCACATCGCCCGACTCCAACTCCAGCAGGTCGGTCATCAGGGCAACGATATAAGGCTGGGAAATGGTCTGGCCATATCCAATGGGCAAAGGCCGGTTTTCATACGCCTGGGAGCGTAATTCGACCGGTACAAACCGGTGCCGCCCCACTATGCTCAGCGCCCGCATCACGCGCTCATCAAGACTGCTTTTGCCAATGTAACTGCGGGTATCAAAGATATCCTGGGAAACCTGTGCCACCAGGCGCGACCGCAATACCTGGTAATCCTCAGCAGCCTCAAGCCAGGAAGTTGAGCAAACCAGCCCCAGCATGCCCAGAAAAAATCCCCGGCAAAAAATAGGGTTTAACTTGTTGCAACAACTCATCCCGGTCACATATGCGGGTTAAACAGTTCGATTATATTAACACCACGACGCCGTTGTTGAACCCCGGGAATTAATACCACAGATTGCTTCGACCCACCCGCTCCGTAAATCGCCATTGTAGGCGACAATTCGCCACTCAGGGATAGGTGCTGCATTTACCGGAACTGTCTGACTTCACAATCACGCTGAATATTATGTTGAAACAGGCCCTGGCCGTAGCTTCCGGGGCCGGATGAGGCCACCTGACATTGCGTTCAACACCCGGATCGTTTGTGGTGTCCAGGTATTGACAACCGCCTGGATCAAAGTCGAACCAATCAACACGGGCCTGGGCAATTAACTCGTAGTTTTGATCCCAGACGATCACTTCCGCACTAAATTCAACTTTGTAATCCTTTGCGTTACATTCGCTGATGCGCTCTTCTTCGGTCAGATCCATTCCACCCAGGAAGCTCGATTCGACTTCCTCGCAACTAAAGCATGGGCAGGCTTCTGTAACGGGCTGGGCCCGTGACTCCACGCTGACCCAGCCCATCAGTGCAACTGCTGACATGGCTGTAAACATCATCAGCCAACGAAACGATTTGTGTTTTGCCACAGCCATGCCCTGATTATAGAATGGATTCTGAATCAGGGTATCAAAGGAGTCACCATGTCTAAATTCATTATCATATCGTTAGCCGTACTGCTGACAGCTTGCACGGAATCACAAACCCCGGTTGAGACAACTGCCGCGCCAGTCGAATCACCCGCTGTCGAACCAGCACCTGCGCCGGTACAGGATAATTTTGAACTCCTTGCCTCAGCGCTGGCTGCACAGCCCGAAGAGGTTCAAGCCCGTTACGGCTACCGGCATCCACAGGAGACGCTCGAGTTCTTTGGTATTGAGCCGGGTATGACCGTCTATGAAACACTTCCGGGCAGTGGTTGGTACAGCAAAGTGCTGCTCAGCTACCTTGGACCGGATGGTCACCTGATCGGTGCCGATTATGCGGCTGACATGTTCCCGCTGTTCGGGTTCTTCTCCGAAGAAGTGATTGCATCCAAGGCCACCTGGATTGAGACCTGGACAAACGAGGCTGAAGGCTGGCGTAATGAAAACAGTGCACAGGTTTCAGCCTTTCAAATGGGCTCCATGCCGGAAGAAATGTACGCAAGCGCGGATGCTGCAGTGGTGGTCCGTACACTTCACAACCTGGCCCGCTTTGAACCGGAAGGCGGCTACCTGACCACGGCACTGACAGACCTGTATAACATCCTGAAACCGGGCGGCATCGTCGGCGTGGTGCAGCACCAGGCACGTGACGAAATGCCGGATGCGTGGGCCAGCGGTGCCAATGGCTACCTGAAGGACGATTTTGTCATTGAACGCATGACCAACGCCGGTTTTATATTTGCAGGCATGGTTGCTATTAATTTCAATGAAAAAGACCAGCCCGGCGAAGATGATTTCGTCTGGCGCCTGCCGCCGTCACTAGCGACCAGCAAAGACAATGATGAGCTTAAAGCCGCCATGCTGGAAATTGGTGAGTCCCATCGCATGACGCTCAAATTCCGCAAACCGGAACAGGATTGAAGACAGCGGGGATGGTTTTAACGCACAGGAACCTGTAAAACCACGTTTTCAGGTGGCAGGCAAATCCTGTCGTCGCAGGCTTGCAGGCGCAGCTTGATCCTCAATAACGGAGATTCCGCCGCGTTTGCAGACGGTTTCAGCCGGGCTGTGAGTCGCACATGACCCTCATACAGGGCCAGCGCTTCGCTTTGAAAGCCCAGTGTCTTGATAATTGGCCGGGGATAATCAATTCTACCAGGCTCCATGAAATCCTGTCGGCACCAGCTTTCAGCGTGGTTGGAATCAGGTTATCAGACAGGGTTTCGTGGGCGTTGATATGCCATCCCGGCTGTATTTCAAGTTCAACCACAAGTAAGTCGGAATCAGTATGGGCGCTGACCTTTACACCACCATGCGCTGCATACTGCAGCGGCCCGGATTCGCCATCCGCATGCACCCGGGCTGCGAGTAACAGGTAGGTAAATGCAGACGGACTATGGTTGATCGCTTGTGCAAATGCCGATAGCAGCGCGTTTGCACGCGCATCGGTCGTAAAAAACTCATCCTTGCTGGCGGGCCGGCGCGTAAGACGCGCCAGGGCGTGTAGTGCAACGGCATTACCAGAAGGTACCGCACCATCGTTAACGTCCTTGGGTCTGCCCATGACCGGTGTGGCTTTCGCGTCTGTGATGCTTTCGGAATTCATAAAAAAACCACCGCTGGTTTTGTCCCAAAACCCGTCCTGCATGGTCGCGATCAGGCTACGCGCACGATCCAGCCAACGGGTATCCTGATCCAGGTCATAGAGACTGATATACGCATCGGCCAGCCAGGCATAATCCTCCTGCACCCCCGGTACCGATGAACGACCATCAAGGCTGGCCCGGTATAGCTGCCCTTCGCTGTTACGGTGGTTTTGCCACAGAAACTGACCTGCTTTGAGTGCCGCGCTTGCATATTGCTCACCGGTTGGCGATTGGCCTGCCTGCGCCAGTGCCATGATCATCATGGCATTCCAGGCGGTGATGATTTTTTCATCACGGCCGGGGTGTTCGCGCTTCTCGCGGGCTGTGTACAATTGCTGCCGGATCTGATCCACCTTGTACATTAATGCGTCTGCTGACATGCCCTCTACAGCCGCCATTGCATCCACAGCAACGGTTAGATGCGGTATGTTCGAAGCTTCAAAATTGCCATCCTCGGTTATGTTGAACAGCCTGATGGCCAGTTCGGCATCCGGTTTCGACAACACGGCTTCCACCTGCTCACGTGTCCACAGGAAAAACAATCCCTCACCACCTTCGCTGTCGGCATCCGTGGCGGAATAAAAGCCACCATCCGCTGAGGTCATGTCACGCAAAACATAATCGAGTATCTGCCGCGCCACCCGTGTAAATTCAGTATCCCCGGTGAGCGTTGCTGCATCGAGGTATACACGTACCATTTGTGCCTGGTTATAGAGCATTTTTTCAAAATGCGGGACCAGCCAGTCATCACCGGTCGAATAACGGTGAAAGCCCCCACCAACCTGGTCATATATGCCGCCCCTGGCCATGGTTTGAAGATCAAAGCGAATCAGTTCGTCAAGTTTCTGTTCGCCATCGCGCAGGGCAAGGTCAATCAGGAACAAATAGTTGGCTTCATTGGGAAACTTGGGTGCCGGACTGAAGCCACCGTGCTTTGTGTCATGGCGTTGCAGCAATTGTTGGGCTGCCATGTCCGGCGCACCCGTGGCCAGTGACCCCGCAGCCTGCGCCTGGTCCAGGTGGCGCTGAACGGCGGCGGTAATTTGTTCCGCTTGCGCAATAAGGCCCTCGCGGTCTTCATTCCAGGCTTTACTTGCACGCTGCAACAGAACCAGGAATTGCTCAGGTGGATAATAGGTGCCACCAAAAAAAGTCTTGCCCTCGGCGGTCAGGAAACTCGACATCGGCCAGCCGCCCCTGCCCGTGATGACCTGTACCCCGGTCATGTAAATTTCATCGATATCGGGGCGGCGTTCACGGTCTACCTTGATGGAGATAAAATGGGTATTGAGAAATTCAGCCACTTCGATGGATTCAAAACTCTCCCGCTCCATCACATGACACCAGTGACAGGTAGAGTAACCGATGGAAAGAAATACGGGTTTGCCCTCCCGCCTGGCGGTCTCAAACGCCTCGGGACCCCATGGATGCCAGTCCACCGGGTTATGGGCATGTTGGCGAAGGTAGGGTGAGTCCTGCAGGATCAACCGGTTGGTGAATTTGGGCCGTCCTTTTTCATCAAGATGTTCTGTACGCGGTTTATAACCCGAGCCAAGGATCTGCAATCCGGCATTCAGCTGCTGACGCAACTGGCTGGTATAGACCACACCGGGCGGATCTGCGTAGAGGTTGGTGGTAGCAATTGCCATGATGATAAAGGCCTTAATTATTCCTCTCATAAGCAAAATAATAACTGTTTTCTCACTACCTGTACCCCGCCGCCTGCAGGGAAAACAACTTCGCATAGTGCCCATCCAGCTTCATCAATGCCTCGTGGGTGCCGCGCTCGATGATCCTGCCGTTTTCGATGACGATAATCTGACTGGCCATGCGCACGGTGGAAAAGCGGTGCGAGATCAATATTGCGATGCGGTTTTGTGTTAGTTTGCGGAAGTGCTCGAAGATTTTTGCCTCGGCGGCGGCATCCATTGACGCGGTGGGTTCATCCAGTACCAGGATGTCGGCCCCGGTACGCATGAAGGCACGTGATAGCGCGATCTTTTGCCACTGCCCGCCGGATAATTCCTGGCCGTCCTTGAACCACTTGCCAAGCTGGGTATCGTAGCCGGACGGCAGGTCTTCAATGAAGTCATTGGCCATGCCTTTTTCGGCGGCGGTTTTCCAGTGTAGCTCGTCTTCGAAATGGCACACTTCGTCCACGCCGATGTTTTCACCGACCAGGAACTGGTAGCGTGAAAAATCCTGGAAGATCACACCGATGCGTTGCCGCAGGGTGTTCTCATCCCATTCTTCCAGGTCCATGCCATCGAGCAGGATGCGGCCCTGGTCGGGGTGGTACAGACGGGTCAGCAGCTTGATCAGGGTGGTTTTGCCGGAGCCATTTTCACCGACAAGCGCCAGTGATTCGCCGGGGCGGATATGCAGATCAATATCCTTGAGCGCCGGCTGGCTGGCACCTGGATAGGTAAAGCTGACACCCTCAAAGCGCACACCGTCATCGGCTTTTGGACCATGTTTCTGGCTGGCGCCGGGATTCGCCACCGGAGTTTCCAGGTACTCATACAAGGTTGAGAGGTAAAGGTTGTCTTCATACATGCCGCCGATCGCAGACAGGATGGCGGCAACCGCGGACTGGCCCTGGCGGAACAGCATCAGGTACATGGTCATCTGGCCCAGCGTGATACGGCTGATCACTGCCGCTAAGGCGATCCAGGCATAGGCACCGTACAATGCCGCTGTGCCGATCAGCCCGAGCACGAAACCCCAGCCGTCACGGCGTATGGCCAGTGAGCGGTCTGCCTTGTACAGACGCCGGAAGATATCCCGGTAGCGCTCCAGCAGCAACGGGCCGAGGCCGAATAGTTTCACTTCCTTGACGTTATCCTCACGAGCAATCACCGTTTCGAGGTAAATCTGCATTCGGGTCTCGGGCGAGCGCCAGCGAAACAGGGTGAATGCCTCACCCGAAAAACGAGCCTCTGCGACAAATGCGGGCAAGCCGGCCAGCACCAGGATCAGTACGGCCCAGGGCGAGAACTGCACCAGCAACACACCGTAGCTAAGCAGGGAAACCATGTTTTGCGCCAGGCCGAAGGTGCGGTTGATCAGCGACAGCGGCCGGCTCGAGGCCTCGCGCCGGGCCCGGGTCAGCTTGTCATAAAACTCGGAATCTTCGAACTGGGCCAGTTCCAGGGTCAGGGCTTTTTCCAGGATCATCACATTCACACGCTGACCCAGCTGTGCGCGCAACAGCGCCTGACACAGGGAAATACCGCGTTGCGCACCGGTCAGCGCCGCAACGATCAGTGCTTCGATCGCAACCAGCATGAACACCCTGGTCATGTTGATGGCACCGATATCCGTAGCGATCTTTGTAGCCGCCAACACAGCATCGATGATCAGCGCTCCCACGTATGCCATCGCCGCTGGTAACACACCGGCCACCAGGGTCAGTATGGCCAGCGCCACCGTGAGGCGACCGTTGGTGCTCCACACCAGGCCCATCGCCCGGCGGCCGTAGCGAAAAACACCGAAGAAACCACGGGCGGTGGCATCGGGAGGCGTTCCAGGTGGATTGAATTTGGACATTGGTGAATATTACATGATGTCTGAGTGGGATGGCTGAGGGGCGCTGGCGCCTGCTTTACATTAATATTGGGTCTGTCGACCGCATACCGTCGAACCTGAGGCCAACATGTGCGATACGTTTGTAGCTTTACCTGACGCGACCCTGGGCGGAGAACTCATCTTCGGCAAAAACAGCGATCGCCCCGGCGGTGAGGTCCAGGACGTGGTGTCGATTTCGCAGCACGCTGCCGGTGACTCGCTACAGTGCACCTATCTGGAGATTCCACAGGTCCCGCAGACGAACGCGGTCATACTATCCAAACCACGTTGGATGTGGGGCGCCGAGATGGGGGCGAACGAACACGGGGTGGTGATTGGCAATGAGGCCGTTTGGACCACTGAGCCCTATGCAGAAACGGGGTCTGTTGGGTATGGACCTTGTGCGCCTGGGGCTGGAGCGGGGAGCAACGGCATATGATGCTTTACAGGTGATCGTTGACCTGATGGCCGAATACGGCCAGGGTGGAAATTGCGCCGAACACCTGGGCATGAACTATCACAACGCCTACCTGATTGCAGACAGGGATGAGGCCTGGGTACTGGAGACCGCAGGACGCTACTGGGTGGCCGAAAAAACGACCAGCGGCACCCGCTCCATATCCAATAGCCTCAGTATCCATAGCAGTGGTGATCTACGGCATCCGGACCTGGACCGTGTTCTGGCAAATGGTCAACAGGGGAAATCGCGGGAAACGGCCGGTCAGGAATTTGATTTTGCATGGGTCTTTTCCGGCGGAGATGCGGGCGAAACACTTTCGCCATTGTCACGGGAAGGGCGGGTCAGACAGCTTTGCCAGCAAAATGAAGGTAAATTCACGGTGGAAACTGCCAAGTCCATCCTGCGGGACCATGCCGGTAATATCTGCATGCACGGTGATTTTGAAACCCGTGGCAGCCAGGTGTCAATCCTGGGCAAGGCGGGCGATGAACACTGGTTTATCAACAGGCCTTTCCCCTGCCGGGAAAAATATCATTTACACACGATGCAGGTTAAGGTGATAGCTGGTTAGAAACAGGGTTTACATCGATGTTTGTACGTTTACTGCTACCCGCGTTGCTGTTTATTTCAGGTACTGCTTTTACTGATCAAAATGGCCCGGCTGACCAGGTCCGCCAATGGCGGCAAACTCACGAACAACAGATCGTGGACCGGTTTACCGAGTTCCTCAGTATTCCCAACGTGGCGGCAGATACGCACAATATCCGCAGGAATGCCGGCCACATCTCCCGGCTTCTGACAGCCGCTGGAATGCAGGTGGAACTGCTGGAACTGGAAAGCAGCAACCCGGTTGTATTTGCGCAGAGGAACACGCCCGGCGCAACGCAAACCCTGATGATTTATATCCACTACGACGGCCAACCGGTCAACCCGGACAACTGGGCCTCCGACCCGTGGCGGCCGGTAATGCGCACCGACATGGTGGAAAAAGGCGGCAAACAGGTGCCGATGAAAGCACCGTTTGATCCCACCTGGCGTATTTTCGGCCGTTCGGCCGGTGATGACAAGGCGCCGGTCATTGCCCTGCAATCGGCTTTGCTGGCACTGTCGGCGTCGGGTATGGAACCCACCGTCAACCTCAAGGTATTTATGGAGGGTGAAGAAGAGATTGGTTCACCCAACCTGCGCCGTATGATCGAGGCGCACACGGACAAACTGGCAGCTGACCTGTGGTTGTTTTGTGACGGCCCGGCACACCAGAGCCGCCGCTGGCAACTGGTCTACGGTGTGCGTGGCACTTATGGCTTTAACCTGACCGTTTATGGCCCCAACCGCCCGCTTCACAGTGGCCATTATGGCAACTGGGCACCCAATCCGATCATGCTGCTGACGGAATTGATCGGCAGCATGCGCGCCCCTGACGGCAATATCCTGGTGGATGGGTATTACCAACAGGTACAGCCTTTATCAGCCACTGAACTGGCCGCAATTGCAGCATCGCCACGAATGGATAAACAACTTATATTAGATTTGGGTATTGGCGCACCGGAAACCAGCGACCGCATCGAACTGGCCATCTCCCGTCCGGCGATGAACCTGCGCGGCATACACGGCGGAGACGTCGGTGCAAAAGCACGTAATGCAATCCAGCCGTCCGCCTCCGCTTCCATCGGTTTACGCCTGGTACCGGACCAGACACCGGGCTACCTGCGAGATGTCATCGAAAAACATATCCAGGCACAGGGCTTCTACATCATCCATGACGAGCCAACGGCAGATCAGCGGAGGGAACATCAGCGCCTCGCCCGTATCGACTGGTCCTCATCAGGCGGTTACCCGGCTTACCGGGCTGATTTTGATCACCCGCTGGCGATCCGGATCTCGGCCATCCTGGATAAATTGTCAGACCGCACCCTGATCCAGACCCCGACCATGGGTGGCAGTCTGCCGCTGTATATTGTCGAGGATGTTCTACAAACACCGATCCTAATCCTGCCGATCGCCAATCACGACAATAACCAGCACGGCGCCAACGAAAACCTGCGTCTGCAAAATCTGTGGGACGCTATCGAAATCTACGCCGCGGTGCTAACCGGCTTGTAAGCTGGGTATCCGGTGTAGTGTCCGTGACCCCGGGTTTGACCCGGGGTCTGTTTTTTGAGGCGTAAGATTCAGGTTCAGAATCGCGGCTCAGTTGTTCGGAGTATTGGGTGCCGTGCTATCTATCGGTATCATGATATGTGCATAATCGGTGTCTCCCCACATCACCCACGGGCCGCCTGCATCAGGGGTCATCTGTCATACCTTTCAGCAGTTCCTTCGGTGCGATGAGCATCAGGTGCGGGCCGGTTTCTACATAATCAGCTGCACTTTTGGCATCTTCGGCATAAGGCGTTGAATTACTGACCCCACCACCAGGTGGATCTCCAAGCAACATGTATGAGAGCCCCAAACTGGTCGCCTTAAACGGTGCCTTCTCGCCCACAGCAGCCATCATCTCTCCCCATGTGGCATCAATACATACTGCAGAACCATCACCGGCCATCACCTCCGGCATGCAGGTCCAGCCGTTGCTTCCCTGGCTAACGACCTCGCCTTTTATAACTATTGTTGCGTTGGCACTGACTGCAGTCGGTGCCGCTGCCCGTGCATGAGCGACCAGTTTATCAACATCACTACCGGCAACACCGGTACCGATTCCGGCTGTTATTAAAACTGTTGTTAATACAGATTTTGTAATTATGCTTTTATTCATCTTTGCTTTCTCCATAGTATTTTTTATAAAAACCCCCTGTTCACAATACTTGTACCCTGTCCTGATCGTGTTAATGCCACCTTGCCAGTCGGGTATGTATAGCAAGTATAGGCGACGAAATCAAAAACGTTGGGTGGGATCCCTGCGTGGTGCAACAACATTTCCATGCACGCCTCTTCCTTCCCCGCCATAATGCTTAACTATGAAAAACCCGGATCTCATCATCATCGGCGCCGGTGCTGCCGGCCTGATGTGTGCAATCACGGCGGCCAAACGCGGTCGCCAAGTGCTGGTGCTGGAGCGTGCCAACAAGCTGGGCAAGAAAATCCTGATGTCTGGTGGCGGGCGCTGCAATTTCACCAACCTGCACATCACGCCTGAGGGATATATTTCCGCCAACCCGCATTTTTGCAAATCGGCCCTGAGCCGTTATACGCAATGGGACTTCATCGCATGGGTGGAGCAACACGGCATTGAGTATTTTGAGAAGGAAACGGTGAATGGCCTGAGCGGGCAGCTGTTTTGCAAGCAGTCTTCCAAGCTGATCGTAGCCATGCTGGTGGAAGAGTGCCAGCAGGCAGGTGTGGAGATCATGCTTGATTGCGAGATTGAGGCCGTGGTCCATCAAACCGCGGCCTGGTCGGCGAAGCCCGGCCAGAAAAACAACCAGGGACGTGATCCCATGAAAAGCAACTGCTTTAATTTAAACACCAACCAGGGCAAATTTACTGCCAAAAAACTGGTGGTGGCCGCTGGCGGCCTGTCTGTTCCCAGTCTTGGTGGTTCCGGTATCGGTTATGAGTTGGCGGCATGTTTCGGGCTGCGTCTGCTACCCAGGATCGCTGGACTGGTGCCGTTTACGTTTACCGATTCCATGCACGATGTCTGCAGCCGCTTGTCCGGTGTTTCAACCGAGGTGGTTCTGTTTAATGACAAACAGTCGTTTCGTGAAGATATTCTGTTTACCCACCGTGGCCTGAGCGGCCCGGCCGCCCTGCAGCTTTCCAGTTATTGGCAGCCGGGTGAGCCCATTATTGCCAACCTGTTGCCGGACCACGATGCATGGGAACTGTTATTGAGCTGGAAACAGGGCCATCCCAGGACTTTGTTACGTACACATCTTGATCAACATCTGCCGCGTAAACTGGTGCTGGAGTTGCAACAGATGGTTTGGCCGGAGCTGGCGGAAACCGCACTGGCCGAGTGGCCCAACGTATGGCTGGAAGCCACAGCGCAACAACTTGGCGGCTGGTCACTGAAACCCGCGGGCACTGAAGGTTACCGCACAGCCGAGGTGACGCTGGGTGGTGTTGACACAGGTGACTTATCTTCGAAAACGATGGAATCCACTACGACCGGCCTGTTTTTTATCGGTGAAGCGGTGGACGTAACAGGGCATTTGGGTGGTTTCAATTTCCAGTGGGCCTGGTCTTCCGGGTTTGCAGCGGGGCAGGCCGTTTGAACTAAGAGGTGCCAGTGAGGTATCTTTAATACTCATTTTTCCGGATACGCTAATCCTTGCATTCATGCGGCAGGGAAGCGCTTGGGTAAGGATATGTACCTTGGTTATGCTGTTGTCGGGTTGATCGCTGGTATCTTTATTGCCGGTTCGGACAGCATTTGGTTGTTGGGCGCCCTCGCTGGCGCTGCAATAGGGGTTTTGCTGGCGCGCCTTGTTGAGCTTGACCGGCGTGTGCGGCGACTGGAGTCATCGGACCGGCGCAGACAGGGTTCAGGTGCTTCAGCATGGGGCGAGCCCGTTGTCACCAGTACACGGGAAGTGACACCCCCTGAAGAAACCTCCCCCTGGTCCAGGCCCGATGTCGAAGTAACTTTGGAAGAAAGCAAACCAACCGGGCCACCCATACCCGCACGGCAGGCTTCGAAGCGGGCGGTTCCTGAGCAGGCGGCACCCGGACCATCCATACTGCAAACCTGGCGCAAAAAAGCCACGCTCTGGATCACCACCGGCAACGTACCGGTCAAGGTCGGTGTCATTATTTCCTTTTTTGGCGTGGGGTTTCTGCTCAAGTATGCGATCGACCGTGAATTACTGCAGATGCCGTTGGAAATACGCCTGCTGGCAGTCGGCGCGGCTGGTATCGCCCTGCTGGTGATCGGCTGGCGCTTACGAAAAAAAGAACGTGTTTATGCCTTGAGCTTACAGGGTGGTGGTGTCGGTATTCTATTCCTGACCATATTTGCAGCATTGCAGTTGTGGCAGTTGCTGCCCGCACCGCTGGCTTTCCTGTTGCTGGTGTTGCTGGCCTTTTTGAGCGGCTCATTGGCGGTGCTGCAAAACTCCAGGATGCTGGCCATATTTGGCGTTGTCGGCGGCTTCCTGGCGCCGGTTCTGGCATCCACGGGCCAGGGCAATCATGTCATCCTGTTCAGCTATTACCTGGTACTCAACTGCGCCATTGTCGGTGTTGCCTGGTACCGTGCATGGCGCGGTCTGAACCTGATCGGCTGGGTATTTACTTTCCTGGTTGGAAGTCTTTGGGGATACCAGTATTACAAACCCGAATTACTGGCCAGTACCCAGCCCTTTCTGGTGCTTTATTTCCTCTTTTACCAGGCGATTGCCATCCTTTTTGCGCTACGCCAACCGCCAAAGCGGCTCGGTATGGTGGACGGGACACTGGTTTTCGGTACACCGATCATTGTTTTCGCCTTACAGGCCGCACTGGTAGAGGGTATTGACGATGCCCTCGCTATCAGCGCTGCGATCGTTGCTGTTTTCTACGTGTTAACAGCCTATTGGCTATGGCGTAGCAAAGGCGAACCCTTGCGTTTGCTGGTTGAATCATTCACCGCACTCGCGGTGGTCTTCGCCACCGTCGCGATACCGCTGGCGTTTGACGCACGCTGGACATCCGCCGCCTGGGCGCTCGAGGGTGCGGCACTGGTTTGGGTGGGTACACGCCAGGGCCGGGCTTTACTAAAACTGGCCGGTATCCTGCTGGTCTTTTTCAGCGGCATTTCATTTCTTGATTATGGTTGGCAGCGGGACGCTGGCTTGCCGGTATTGAATGGTAATGTGCTTGGCGGCGTGTTGATCAGTCTCAGCGCACTGTTTGCCTCGCGGAGGCTGGAGAATATTGATAACCCGCTGTTTGACTCTGTGCAAAGGCTTTCTTCCACCTTGTTGTTCGCCTGGGGCGCACTCTGGTGGCTGGGTACCGGATGGATGGAAATTACCGACCGGCTGAGCTCCAACCATCACTTCCATGTTTTCCTGTTGTTTCTGACTTTGAGTATGGCCGCCTGCGCCTGGCTTGGCAGGGCCCGCCAATGGTCCCGGTTACGCCGGGCGACCCTCGTGTTTTTGCCATTTCTGGTACCCATTGCACTGGCCTATCTGTGGGATCACGATCATTTCCTTTCCGGCCCTGGCTGGCTGGCCTGGCCACTTGCTGTTGCCGTCCAGGCGTTCATATTGCGGGTGATGGATGAATATGAAGAGCGCCCGGCAGATGTCTGGCACTTTGCGACACTGATGTTTCTCACTGTATTTCTGGCGCTGGAAGCATCGTGGTGGACGGGGCTCGTCGCGTCCGGCGCCTGGGCCGGTGCTGCCGCCACCACCGTAACCGGCATCATAGCACTGCTCGTATGGCAGTTTGGCAATCGGCCCGCCTGGCCTGTTCCCGTGCATCCGCAGACATATCTTGCCGGCAGCGTATTACTGGTGGCTAGCCAGGTGATCTGCCTGGCATTCCTCAGCGTGGCACTACCCGGTGATCCTGATCCCTGGCCTTATATCCCGGTTCTTAACCCGTTTGACCTGGCGATGTTGTTTGCCATGCTAACCGCTGCACGATCACTGACAGCATTGCGGGAGCGTTCCGATATCATTCGCGCATCGCAGGCAAGGCCATTTCTGGCTCCATACAAGTTGTTGCTGGCAGTGGCCTTTTTTGTCATGACCACATTTGCACTGGTACGCGGTGTTCATCACTATGCCGGTGTAGCCTGGAATTCAGATGCCCTGTTTGATTCCGTTATCGTGCAAACTGCATTATCGATTTACTGGGGCCTGCTGGGCTTTATTGGAATGCTCTGGGGTGCGCGTAGCGTGCGCCGTGCGGTATGGCTGACCGGCGCCGGCTTCATGGCGCTGGTGGTCTTGAAGCTGTTTGCTGTAGACCTTGGCAACACCGGTACCGTCGAGCGTATTATCTCGTTTATTGTTATCGGGGCTTTACTGCTGGTGGTGGGTTACTTTGCACCGGCACCACCGCGGTCTGCAAATGATTAAGGCTATTTTTCGAAGCGGATATCTACCATCAAATCGTTTGCCAGGTCTTCCAGTTCGGTTTCCAGCGCATCAATATCGGCACTCTCAGGCGCCACCAGTTGCGCCTTGGCTCTGAATAGCTCGCCACCAGCCATGGAAGCGCTCTCAACAACCGTTTCAAGGTCATGCACGCTGACCTTGTGAGCGGCCAGCACGCTGGTGATGTCGTGAACAATACCCGGGCGATCATTACCAACCAGGTCCAGGGAGAATCTAATCCCGCTTTCCGTCTGCGGTTCGTCATCACAGGCATGGGTGATAATACGCATGCCTTCGTCTTCAAGATCCTCTAACTCCCGCAGACAGGCGTCCGCCTTATCAGTGGGCACGGAAGCTAGCAGGATGCCGGCAAACTGGCCGGCCAGTGAACTCATACTGCTCTGGGTCCAGTTGCCGCCGTGTTTGTTTAGCACATCGGAAACAGTCTCTATGATCCCGGGTTGATCATCGGCAATAATAGTCAGTACAATCGAAGTATTCATGGGCCTTGTGCTCCAATAGATGTAGCTATGATATCGGAAACAGCGGCCATGCAAAACCATGACACCCTGACCAACGCCATCGGCAATACACCGTTAATTCACCTGCGCAAAGCCTCGGAGCTGACCGGCTGTACCATTTTAGGCAAAGCGGAGTTCATGAACCCCGGCGGTTCGATCAAGGACCGGGCGGCCAAATACATCATCCTTGATGCAGAGGCGCGGGGAGAACTGGAACCGGGTGGCGTTATCGTGGAGGGTACCGCAGGCAATACCGGTATCGGTCTCGCGCTGGTGGGCAACTCACGCGGTTACCGCACGGTCATTACCATTCCGGACAACCAGTCGCAGGAAAAGCAGGATACGCTCAGGCTATTCGGCGCTGAACTGCACCCGGTGCCGGCGGTTCCGTTCAAAAACCCTGAAAACTATGTCCATGTGGCTGCACGGCTTGCCGCTGAACTGGCCAAAACAGAAGTCCATGGCGTTTTGTATGCCAATCAATGGGATAACCTCTCCAACGGTGATGGGCATTACCGCTCTACCGGGCCTGAAATCTGGCAGCAGACCAACGGTACGGTGGATGCCTTTTGTTGTGCCATCGGTACCGGCGGAACGATTTCCGGTGTCGGGCGTTACTTGAAAGAACAAAACCCGAATATCGTCATCGCCTTGACCGACCCGATGGGTTCATGCATGTTTAACCATTACAAACACGGCGAGTTGCGCTCGGAGGGGACTTCGATCACCGAGGGTATCGGTCAGGGGCGTATCACGGCCAACATTGCAGTTGCGCCTGTTGATGATGCCTTCCAGGTGCCGGATGAAGAAGCCCTGCCGGTGCTTTTTGACTTATTGTCTGAAGAGGGGCTGTGCCTCGGTGGGTCCACGGCCATCAATGTCGCAGGCGCAATTCAGCTGGCCAGACAGATGGGGCCGGGCCATACCATCGTAACGGTGCTGACTGATTTTGGTACCCGTTACCAGTCAAAGCTGTTTAATCCCGAATTTTTACGAAATAAAGACCTGCCGGTTCCTGCCTGGCTTGATCAATAAATTATTTGTTAACGTAAAACAACCCCGGCTTCGAAGCCGGGGTTTGCTTGCGTTTTTATTAGAGTCTATTTGCCGTCACCGTAATCGCTCAGTTCAGCACGGTAGTGCAGCAAAAAATTATCACCCGATTTGTAGGAGGGACCCCATTCAGCGAGAAATGCCTGTGCTTCTTCCTCTCCCATGGCCTTGTTCAAAACATCAATAAAAGAAGGCTCTTTCGGTGCCATATCCGCAAAATTCTTGCGGATATGGCACCGAAAGAACCTTATTTTATTGATGTTTTGAACAACGCCATGGGAGAGGAAGAAGCACAGGCATTTCTCGCTGAATGGGGTCCCTCCTACAAACCGGGTGATAATTTTTTGCTG
>PVMK01130362.1_pt1:0-30000 | contig 45246 bp, 39 predicted proteins | sample 1853481 | NCBI WGS metagenome assembly PVMK01 (sample SAMN08533507, study PRJNA380276) | Marine sediment metagenome, whole genome shotgun sequencing project.
AATTGCCCGGATAATGATCAAAGCATAATATTTAAGGCAAACCTGGAGAGATGGCCGAGCTGGCTGAAGGCGCTCGCCTGCTAAGCGAGTGAGGGGCGAAAGTTCCTCCGAGGGTTCGAATCCCTCTCTCTCCGCCATTTCAAATACTTAGCCCGGCTCCAAAGGCCGGGTTCCTTTCTAAAGAACCTGAAGCTTGCCCCAAAAATCTGAGAATTTATCTGTTTTTCCGCCGATCTATGCTTAAGGTTTGATATGACCTTATGATATTCAACCCTCTGTTTTAATAGATTTTATACAACGATATTGGTAAGTGCGCTATGCATATCCATAAACAGGCCGCATGGAGCCTTAGTGTCTTTACGCTCAGACGTTTGAAATAAACGTTTGTACTAAACGACTCGGGAGAATTATTATGTTCTGACAGAACAACAGCAACAAACAGGAGGGTGTTTCAAAACACAGCTACAAATTTTATCCGCCTTTGGCAAATTTACGTGTCGCATCGCTGGGCGCTTTTCGGCGCAAGACTCAATAATCATTCATCGGAAGGTTTTGAAACGGCTTTTAACATAGTACGCAGTATGTGAGGGAAGGCACAGTCCCGGGTTCAGTTGCGATCTATGCCCAAAATATAGAATCTGTAAAAATTTTGTAAATCTCCCAGGTTGACGGTCCGGTTTGATTTTGATATCTGTATAGTAATCTTGATGGGTTATGGTTGATGGTCTCGTAAAAAGTCCGATTTGCTCGCTCCGCAAGCAATTTTGGGATTCATGACTCGCCTGGCTAAATTGCAAGAACTCGTCGCAAGCTCCTCAAACAGCTTGCAATTTTTAACGCCAGACTCATCATGAATCTTTCTCCAAAATTGCTCGATATCGCTCACAAAAGACTTTTTACAAGTTTGTCATGGTTGGCTTCCATTTTTCCCGATTAGGTTGAAAGCATTGCACAATTCAACCTTTTTGCTTAATTTAATTGCAAAAGGCGAATTCTAATCCATAGCTTTTTCCGCCCTTATGAAAACAGATTTTTTGGTGATTAAAAATTGTGAAGCTGACTATTTATAAAAAGATGATGCTCGGTTTCGGTGTCATTATTATCATAATGATCATCGCCAGCACGTATATCCTGTTCAAGTTGAATGCTGTTTCGAATGTAGCTAAGATGACCCTTACCGCGAATGTCCAGGTCGTGGATCTTGCCAAACAACTGCAAGCCATCTTGCATGATCTAAATGTAGATGCCCAGAAATATATTATCTCCCGTGATGAAACCTATTTTGCTTTATTCGTTGCAACGAGCCGGCAATTTGATCAACACCTGAATTCGTTGCTGAATGTATCATCGGATAATACGGAAGGTTCCATTGTCAGAAACATGTTTCAGGCCCATGAATCGTTTGTCGCCAGCATGCAAAGCGAGAGAGACAGCCAAGAGACGGGTTACAATCCGGTACGTGACAACCGAAGGTCCAAAAGCCTGAAAAACCTGTACAAATCTCTTGATCATCTTATCAACATCAATCAGGTCTCCATTGAGAATGCTATGTCTAGAATGAAAACAACGACAAGCCGTTCTGCCAAAGTTGCCCTGTTATTGATAGTTTTTACCCTGCTGACGGCTATCTCAGCGGCCTTCCTTATCACTCGAACAATCACTAAACCTATAGACGACTTGATACGGGGAACTGAGCAGATTGTACAAGGTAAATACGAGCCGGTCAGGGTCTCTTCTAATGATGAAATCGCCTTGCTCGTTGATGCAGTCAATGAGATGAGCGTCAAAATCAAGAATATAAACGAACTTAGAACGCATATGATGCAGCAGATTTCTCACGAACTTCAATCCCCCCTTCAGGTGATACTTTCTGCACACGACATCTTGAAAGATCAATGTTCAGCCGACATGGATGCTGAACAGTTGCAGATGCTCGACACCATACGCAGGGGAATTAATAAATTGACGGTCTTCAGCAAGCAGTATCTTGATCTTGCCAAGATCGACTCCGGCATGATGAAATACCACATGGAATGGACGGATCTCTCCCAGATTGTTGAACCTCTGGTTGAAGATGCAAAGCTTATTGCTGCAAGCAAGAACATAACGGTAGAGTTGGCCACCCGCGCTGCGCCCAAGGTCATGGTGGATGCGAAGAAAGTCTCCATCGTTGTAAGCAACCTTCTCAGTAACGCAGTAAAATACACGCGAAACGATGGGAGCGTCAGGGTGAAGGTCGGCCCCTGCACCATGGGTGCTCAGTTTAAGATTCAGGATTCGGGAATCGGCATTGCGCCAGAGGAACTTCCCAAAGTGTTTACACGGTTTTATCAAGCCAGCAATATCAGTAGAATTAAGAGTGGGGGCATCGGAGTCGGTTTGGCCCTTGTCAAGGCATTTACAGAAGGCCACGGCGGCAAGGTCTATGCCAAAAGTGTCGTTGACTCCGGGTCGACCTTTACGGTTGAGTTGCCGGCCGCGCCAGAGGAACTCCAAGGCCCGTCAATCCAAGTGCCGATATAGGCGTAAGGACGTATTCATGAAATGGCATCATATGATCGTTATAATCTTATGCTTTCTTGTGGCCGGTTGTTTTTCCCAATTCCGCAATTCCAGGTCTGAATTGCAAGCCCGGAATCACATGGATCGTGCTGCCGCCCTGGAAGGCTCCTCTGAATATCACCAAGCCGCTAAAGAATATTCGATTGTGGCAGAGCGCTATCCCTTCACGCACTATTATAAAACTGCAGTATGGAAGGCAGCATTGTTAAACATCCATCCGGCCAGCTCGGAAATCGATTACAATGCAGCACTGCATTGGCTTAAGGTCTATCTTGGACTGCCTCTATCTTCTGAAGAGAAAGATAGGGCGGAATTATACGTCGCCATGCTGGAGCACATTAATGATTTGGAATCGATACTTTCCGCTTTTGTAGCGGAAAAGGAGAAACTCCAGGTGGTGACTCAGAAACAGTCCGACGATATCGTGGCGGCCACACAACGATTGAGTCAATTGGAAGCTGATCTGACACACGCCCAGGCAGAGCTTAAGAAAATGAAAGAGGTGGATGTGCGGATGCATAGGAGTCGGGTGGATGGTGGCGATATCCAGCCTGGCGAGCAGGTTCCAAAAACCGCTGAAGGTAATAAGGGTGAAGTGAGGACCCAGTACGCAAACGGGCATAGAGCACCTCCGGGACCTCAAGATTTTTATCCCTATGTGATTCAAGTCAGTTCTTATGCGAACAAGGAAGAATCTATTCAGGCTGCACTGAGATCCAGAAAGAAAGGGTATTCCGGGTTCGTTTCCGGTGCCCATGTTCCAGGAAAAGGGGATTGGCATCGTGTATTTGTCGGCTTTTATAGGACTTTCGAAGAGGCACAAAGGGATGCTTTTGAAATGAAAAAGCAGGACTATCTCCATGCCTTTGTGGTTAAGATGCCCTTTGCCGTTCAGATCGGGATTTTCTCTAGCGATAAAGAACTGAAAGAACTGGAGGCCGATCTTCGATTAAAAGGATACTTGGCCTACAGGCTTCCTGGCAGAATATCCCCTGACAAGATAAGGCTGTTGTTCGGAGCCTTTCCAAACGAAGCGGCGGCTTCAGAAATCGCGAAAGCATTGCAGAAAGAAGATTTCAAGCCAAAAGTGGTTCAGCGTTAGAATCGTGCTTAAAAGGCATTGACCAGCCAGAAACAAGCTGATATAAAGCGTTTGAGGCGTTGCATTCAAGCGCCCACAACAAACGTTTAAGTTAAGCGACAAGGGGATATTGTGGCGACGATAGAACAACGACGGAAAACAGACAGGGAGCGTCGGGAACGTTGGCGCAAAAGGAAGCTTTCAGAGGGCAACAAACAGATTCAGGTTATGATTACACCGGAGGCTCAAAAGGTTTTAAAGCTGGAAAAGGAGCGTTCCGGAGAGCCTTTCGTTCAAATTATTAATCGTGCGATCATGAACATCGGCAAAGCTCATCCAAGTATTTCGGAAAAAACAGCGCCCCGTCCGAGCATCTCAGAAAAAACAGCGCCCCCTCCCGGCAAATCTGCTAAAGCAAGGGAACGAGCCAGAACTTCTGACAAAACAACGGCACATTCCCCGGAGCAATTGAGCTTATTCATAGGATCAGAAAACTAGGTCGAAAAAAGAATCTCATTCGCCACTGACGTGAATATTCAAAAACACATTAAAAAGGATTCGGCAAAGGCGTTCCGGCACAGTCGGCGGGCGGCAAATTGATGCACCGGAGTTGTGATAATACTCTGGTTACCAAACATGAGAATAAGGAGTATCGTTCTGGTAGACATAACGCTCAAAGACAACCGCAGAGGTTTTACCTTGATAGAGATAATGATAGTGATTGTCATTATCGGCATCCTGGCAGCCATGGCAATTCCGAACTATCTCTCTTATCGAGAAAAGGGGAAACTTGCACGAGCTTCATTTGAATTGAGATCCATCGAGACCGCGCTTTCGGTTTTGGCCATCGACACCGGTATGTGGCCTCACAAAAGACTGGTCGGCGACGTCTCGGGTAATGAGGTCTGGGATCTTAATTCACCCAGTGCCGGACTGGTTGCAACAGATGGGGGCTATCCCGGTTGGAACGGCCCGTATCTGGCAAATATTTCGCGGGATCCTTGGGGGAACAACTATTTTTTTGATAACGATTACAGAATCAACCAACAGAATGTTGTAGCTATCGGTTCTTTTGGCCCCAATGGGGTAGGTCCCAACAATTACGATGCTGATAATATCATCCTGATTGTTTCTTCTGATTAATAATCGCGGGTAAGACTTTTTGTCTTTTAGTGTATCCAATTCACAAACAGAACCATAAGATATGTAAAGCATCCTAATGTAATCCAAATATCTCTAAACGAAGCCCTCGAATCCTTGAACCCTCGACTCCTTTCAACAAGAAAAAAATTCCCTCTCTAAACAAGATAATAGAGAAGATTGAGATTTTTGTTCCAAATGAAAAATTCATAATTTCAGATATTTGAATGCTACATTGTAGCATTGATTGGTGGGATGTATTGATGGAAAAGGGGGTGAATTCAATAAAAAGCTTCGTGCTTTAGCTTCAATTCTTGAAAATTACAGATTTCTTGCAAGATTCTTGAAAGGGCAATTCCAGCATTTATTGCAAATTGGTATGTGTTAATTTCAAATAGTTATAAGTCTTTAAATTTTGCAACACGCTGACATTCTTAAAAGAAATGAAATGTCAAGTAGCCAACGCTATTGTAAAGGTTGCTCTACGATCCGGAGCGCTTCTGCGCTCCATCTTTTCTCTCAAATCGTTTTCCGGCCTTTGTATTTTTTTAAAAATGGCTTTGCCGGTTCTTTGATCTGAATCGTTTCTTCTCTCTAAACCGGTTCTACGGTCGACGCCGCGTCTGCGATCTTCTTCGACCCTTCTATTCGGGAGATAGTTTGTGTATGAGAAATCTCGTCTATCAATACCTATCCGCCTGCCTCCAGTATCTATCAGTCCCAATTGCATAGTTTAATCCTCACTGTCTTATTCGCGCATCAACAATTTGTGTTTTGAGGGTGAAGTTTTTTTTAGCACCTTCCAAATGGTTTGTCCTTTGAGAGAAGCCTTAGGTCTATCTTCAGGGGTGAAATGACGAAGCCGCTCCGCCAACCCGCCTGCCATGCAAGCTCGCCCGCCAGCCAAGCCCGCCCGGCATTCGCCTGAGGCGAAGCCCATGGCGGATGGGCAAGGCGAGGCGGCCTGGGGCACGAGAGGGCAGGTATCGTAACACAGGGAATCAAGCCCCGTGAACACGTACAAACAATGAAAAAGGTTTTTCATTTTAGAATATTTTTGCCTGCAAAAATCGTGCAAAAAAAGTTAATTATTTCGCAAAGCCTTGTCTATTAAGCATTGGCATCAATTGGAGGGCAAATGCAGCAATGCGAATCCATAAAAATAACGATGCAATTGTGGAGCAAATTACATAAAATTATGAATTAAGTTACATGTATAGATGCCACGTTGTGGTGGTGATGCTCGGGATAAACTTAAAAAGAGGAACGGTGAATTGAATCGATTACCCACACTTTTTTATGCATTAACTTGATTGAAAAATGATACGTCGCATGGCTCGGTTCGTAGGGGTTAAACATATTTTTGGTGTTGTTGACTGTTTCAGTATAGCCGGGATTCAAGCATAGAAAAGGTTTTCCTTGAAAGCATTTCTGGCTCTAAGCCACGACAAAAGGGCTTCTTTCCAGCAATCGAAGTCGGGAGGAAATCGCCGGAAGTGCGTTCTCAGGTTTTTTGACCCCTAAGGGCTCGCGCAAAATAGCTGCTGGTTCTTGTAATAACATCGTATCCTAAAGACTCAAGAATCTGCATGCCCGCTTTTACAATGACAGGTTCATCATCAATGAAAAGGATGCATTCGGTTCCAGTGGGAATGGATTTTTCGATCCTTGCAAGCATTTAATTTCACACAAAAAGAGATACGATAATGATATCTCAAAAAATAATCTTATAATCAGCTTGACTTTTTTCAACTATATCTTATTATCTAAATAATCAATAAAGGCCCGTCCTTAATTGGCGGGCCAGTTTCGTTCTGAAGGAAATATCCATTTGTAAAAGTGGCAACCTGCAGTTTGGAACTATGAGAATTTTTTTGAAAGGAGGGTGTCACTATGGATAACGGAATCGTAAAATGGTTTAATAGTAGCAAAGGCTATGGCTTCATTGAGCAAGAAGATGGCCCGGATGTATTTGTTCATCATTCAGGAATCAATGCAACCGGTTTCAAGACTCTTGATGAAGGCGATCGAGTAACCTTTGATATTGAGCAGGGTCAAAAAGGTCCTTCTGCAACAAATGTCACTTTGGTTTAACTGACAGTTTTAATTAGAAAAAAGGACATTCCCCAAAATATGAGGGAGTGTCCTTTATTTTTTGTGAGGGTAATTTTCATGTTTTATGAAGCGATATTTCAACCGTCGAAAAAGATGAAATACACCACCAAGGTAAAAAAACTTGCAGGTAAAAACATTGGTGTAAAAGATGGATGGATAATTAAAGATGGGCCTTTCAAGGGGCAAAATTGTTTTTATATTCCAAACTCCACAGTAGGTTGGATTCCTCAATGCGATCTAATCGGGTTAAAACCGATATCCCTTGTCAAGTGGAAGGGAATTAAAAAAAGTTTAGGACTCGACAATTAATCCTAATCAATTTGCATCACCTTGAAACACTTCAGGTCGAATAGCTTGCCAAGACTTGAGGCTTAAAATTCCTGCCATACATAGCGAGACTGTCGAAAAAAGCATTTTATTCTTTGAGACCATTTCGTGAGCATATGAATTATCTCTTTTAGCATCTCATCAGGATTTTCCATACAATCGTGCCCTGCATCGGGGATCTGTCTTACCCTGACTTTCTGATTTCCTGATTTTCGAGCGACCTGTGCCAATGCCTCTGGTTCCCATTCCTCAACAATATGATCATTTTCCCCTCTAATCATTAGAATGGGCAGATTGATCTTATCAATGTGCTTGTAAGTCATTGTAGCATGAGCCTCAGGGCCCGCCATGAACCACCAGGTTTTGTACGTGAAAATTTCGTCACTCAAAGGTTCCAAGTTTGGACCCCTGGAATGATAAAAAATTAAGATTTCATCATGCGCGCTGTTGTAAGGATCATCTCCAAGCACGGCTTTTGCCTTCTCAGATGCTTTTTCGTAAGTGGGAAAACTCCCCCATTCTGCAAATCGTTTTCTTTTACTATCGGGGCTTGAGTAGAGGACGCCTTCGAGGATTAATCCTTTCACATTTGGGTGTTCTCTGTTTGAGGCCCAGTATGCAGCCATACAGGCGCCTAAACTATAGCCCAAAATGAAAATATTTTTAAACCCTTCGTTAGTCAAAAATTCAACGGCAGCGTCTATGTCTTTTATTGTGTCATCGAAGATGCCCTGGCCGGTGATTTGCCCTGCATAGGCAAGTCTTGTGTTCATAGACATGGCGTTGAAACCGCGCTCAACAAGTGCGTGTGGTAAAAGGCGCGGGGTGCCTCTCGCTAGGAAATGGCCCAACAGACCATGAATCTGGAGCAATATCGGAATATCCAGGATTTCCTCTTTGGGGTCGGATTCCGCTGTAATCAGTAGAGAGCTTATCAGGAAACTATCCCGGGTTCTGAATCTGATCAACTCTTGCCGTCCATGAATCTTCATTTACTTCTAACTCCTTCCGGCCATTTACGGTCAAGCTTTGATTCAACTTTAAGAAAAGCGGTCATTGAGCCACCTTATGGTGATTTGACCAAGTTCATCGTGCCTGCCTTCAAACGTATGACCGGTTTCGAGAAAAAACTGAGTGACGTCACTATTTCCCCGCGTCCATTGCAACTTTACCCAGGTCCTCAAACTCGCGACGTTCTACGACATCATCATGCAAAGCGTGGACTAGAAGAATCGGTACTTCCACTCGTCCGATGTGTTTATAAGCTTTACTCCCTTCAGCCTCAGGACCTGCAAGGGACCACCAGGTTTTAAGCGTGTACACTTCACTATGTTCGGGGAGGTAAGTGTCTCCGTGGGCACGTTTCACAACAAAGGGTTCGTCCCGGGGAGGTTCTTCTCCTGCTGAGGGTTTGAAAATAGGTTTTGCTCTCGTGTAAATCTCTTTATAGGTGGGCTCGCTGTTAAACCTTCTCCACCTTCGACGGATGGTGTCCGGCATTGAGTAGGGGGTTGCAATGGCGATGACGCCTTTGACAGCGGGAAGTTCCAGAAAATCATGACTCAACGCTGCATACCTTATGGCCATGCAGCCGCCGAGTCCGTGTCCGGCAATGACGATTTTTTTGAATCCTGCCTTCCTGAGAAACTCACACGCTTTATCGATCTGGGGTATTGTATCGTCGAATATGCCGAATCCGAAAAAAAGACCCAGGTTGGCAAGGAGTGTGTTCATAGTTAAAGAAGAAAAACCATGGGCAGCGAGGACGCTTGGCAGCTCATGTTCAGTTTCATCAAGCAGATTGCCCAAGGTCCCATGTAGGCGAAGAATTACAGGCCTTTCCTCTAGATGTTTATTTTGAGTAGTTATCCCGTATAAAAGAGCATCGATTTTGTGATTATCAAATGGAATCGAGATTATGGTGCCCGAACACCTTTCTACCTGCATGGCTCATCCCCGTGATGTGTTGAGGGCTGGTTTTGAAGGAGAATGAATCTCATTAACCCTTGATATCTTTTTCAAGATTCCAGCCATTGTCCACGGGTAGATCCATGTGAAACTTGGTGTACTGCCCGGGTTCGCTCTCAACCCTCAATTCACCGTGGTGGTCCTTAACGATGCTAAAACTGATGGAAAGCCCCAGACCGGTTCCGACAGTCCTGTCCTTTGTTGTGTAGAAGGGGTCGAATATTCTTTCTTTTATATCTGGTTCGATCCCTACACCATGATCTTCCACAGTTGTTCGGATCCATCTTTTTCCATTTTTTTTGAACAAACTTGAAGAAATAGCGATCTTTTTATTTTCATCATATCCTGAATATTTCTCATTGAGAGCGTCTCGTGCGTTGGTCATGAGGTTCATGATCACCTGTTGGATCTGCTGGCTGCGGCATTTGATTTCAGGCAAATCTTCGGGGATATCCACCTCCAGGCTGATCTGATCCTGTTTAAGCACCGCCTGAATCAAAGACATCGTGTTACCGACAATATCTTTTAACCATGCAGGGCTGTAGGTTCCTTCTTCTTCTCTGGCAAAAGTGAGCAGGTTTCGAACGATGGTCGCAACCCTTTCGGCTTCGTGAATGATTTCTCCGGCAAATTCAGAAAGCGGATGGTCTTTTTCCAGTCTGTCGATGATCAGCTGGGCGTAATTCATTATACCGTTGATCGGGTTATTGATTTCGTGGGCAACGCCCCCTGCCAGGGTGCCGATAGATTCCAGCTTCTGGGTATGTTGGAGCTGGCCCTGAAGTTTTTCTTTTTCTTCCTCCGCTCGCTTCCGCTCAGTGATGTCACGCCCAATACCTAATACTCCAACGAGTTGGCCATCATTTCTGTATATTGGTGTCTTTATAGTTTCAAGAATTTCACGATGCCCATCATCTGCAAAAGTAACTTCCTCTTCGTTTTTGCTGGGCTTTCATTTTGCTATTGCCGTTTTATCATGATTTCGGAAAAAGTCTGCTAATTCCTTGTCTACGAAATCGTAATCAGTTTTTCCGATGATATCCTTAATCTTTTGCGCCAAAGAAACTCTCAAATCTGGAATTGCTGAAAAGGTAGATTCCCTGCTCATCTTTCATCCAGACTAAATCTGGAATTGTTCGGATCGATGTTCGCAGATATGTCTCGGTTTCTTTCAACGCCTCTTCCGCCAGCTTGCGTTCACGCATTTCCTTTTCAAGTTGTATATTAAAGTAACCAATTTTAGAAATATATGTAGTAAACTTAACTAAAAAGTTCATTAGATGGCTAATGGTTTCTCGGTTGTATCTCGGTACGCGTCGAAATGCATCTAAATAGGAATCTTTGTCAAATCCGCATGCCTCTGCCTGTTTGATAAAAAATTCTTCATCTATATGATCATCATCATAAAAAAATTGCCCGGTATATATGTTTCCTAAGTGTTTGTTTTCAACATATAGTGGAGTAACAACATCCCATAGGCCGTTTTTACATTTATAGCTGACATATTCTCCAGGCTTAAGATTCTTTGCTAAAAAGAGATCACTTTCAGTGCAGTTGAGAGCTGTTTTAGGATTAATTCTATGAAATTTAGTGCAGATATCCTGCCATCCTGTAGCTTCGATCACTTTCCCTTTCAGATCAAGTATGGCTGTTACCATATTAGTTAGATGACAAAATTCGTCCATGATCGACTGGATTTCATCGACATTGATGATAGAGTCGAGTTCAACCTCTGGAATATGAATCTCCGAATTCATTCCTGATTCAATTTTATGAGCAGGCCATTTCTCACCACGGACTTCGGTCTCCTTCATCATATTACTTTCAAGCTTTTCTTGCTCCAGATCTTGGACTCTTTGTGCTAATTCTTCATAGGTAGGTTTTTCAGCCATAAGATGAAGGATCTCCAATTCCCAATAATGGGAATAATTTAGAGTGCTGTAAAGTTAAGAATTTTTGCATTATTGTGAAATCTTGACATTTTCAAGCATACCAAAGGTAGCCTTCAGTAATCAAGCCAACAGAATAAGAAATGTATAAAATTAAAATAGAATGAGATGAAGATCAGTTGTCAGAAAGAGAATCTCAATTAATGCAGTATGGTAAGATCGTTTTAATGTCAAATAAAATATGATTTCAGAATCTTAAAGGTGATCTTAATCCTTACATATAAAGTAACCATTGCCTGATCATCCAAAAGAGAGTACGTGTTAACTGATCAATAAAAAAGGCACTCACAATGCAAGTGCCTTTGGTTAGATTGTTTTTTTGGTCGGGGCGAGAGGATTTGAACCTCCGACCCCTTGAACCCCATTCAAGTGCGCTTCCAGACTGCGCCACGCCCCGACGGTAAGCGAGTAATTAACACTTCAAATCTGGCCTGTCAAGGTATGATGCCGAAATCTTGGAAGCCAATTTGCGTTCCGAAAATTCTTTATGGGTGTTGGAAATGTAAATATTGTAATTATTTTCAAAATTTTATTGACGATGCCGCAAAAAATTCGTTTTATTAAAACCGAATCGACTCAAAATTCGATTCAGAGTTTTCTTTGACCAAAATCGCTCGTTAAAACCATAAGAAATAACCATGGAAACTCAGGAAAAAAAATCTGTTAAGCCGACCCGCCTGAAGCCGGGGGATACTGTCGGCATTGTTGCGCCTGCCGGTCCCTTTGATCCGGAAAAATTCATGAAGGGAAGGGTGGTTCTGGAATCGATGGGGTTTCGGACGGTTTTTGATGAGACGATTTTCCAGAAGCGCGGATTCCTGGCCGGGACCGACGTCCAGCGGGCGGACCAGGTGAATCGTCTTTTTGCCGATTCAGCCATCCAGGCGGTTGCTTGCGCCCGGGGCGGATATGGGAGCATGCGCATCCTTTCGTTTCTCGATTTTACGACCATTCAAAAGAATCCAAAAATTTTTGTGGGATTCAGCGATATCTCGGTGCTTTTGTCTGTGTTCCACGACCGGTGCGACCTGGTGACTTTTCACGGACCTGTGGTAACCACCCTGGCCGATGCCGCCCAAGAGACCATCGCGGCAATGCAACGGGTGCTGACATCCGACACACCCCTTGAACTGGTGCCTGAAAACGGCATGGTCGTCCGTCCGGGTCTGGCTTCAGGGTTGGTGGCCGGCGGAAATCTGACCACCTTGTGTCACCTGGTGGGCACCCCTTATGCTCCAAGTTTCAAGGGGAAGATTCTGCTCCTCGAGGATCTGGGGGAGGCACCCTATCGGATCGACCGAATGCTCACCCAAATGAAGTTGGCCGGATGTTTCAACGGGATCGCCGGACTGGTTCTCGGCTCTTTTGAAGACTGCGGTCCTCTGAGTGAAATTTATGTCCTTGTTGGCGATATCTTCGAGGATATGAACATTCCGATTATGGCAGGTTTTGAAATCGGCCATGGGAGACGCAATATCATGATTCCTCTAGGACTCGGTGCAACCCTTGACACCGGGAAGGAACGGCTGTTGTTCCATGAACCGGCTGTTAGGAAATGAGGGGCGTGCGCGTTAAAGCCGGATTGAACGATAAAGAGATTGGACCATGACCCACGTAGACCGTTTGATGAAAGACGCTGTATTAAACGATGTGTTCCCCGGCGGCGTCCTTTTGGTCTCGTTGGACGGGGCTACTGTTTTTTTCGAGGCGTACGGTTCTGCAAATCTATTTGCCGGCCGTCAAATGACCAAAGAAACGGTTTTCGACCTGGCCTCTTTGACCAAACCGCTGGCAACCTCGCTCGCGATCATGCATCTGTTAGAACATTCCAAGCTGTCTTTGGAACAGAGTCTGGGATCGATTTTACCGTCATTTAATAATAAGGACAAAAAAAAGATCCGGATAGAACATCTGCTGTATCATAATTCCGGGCTTCCGGATTATCGTCCCTATTATAAATTGTTGTGTAAAATTGAACCCCATCAAAGAAAAGTTGCATTAAGGGAACTTCTGGCAAAAGAGCTTCTGATACATGCCCCCGGTGAACAGACCATATACAGTGACATCGGATTTATGATTCTGTGCTGGGTGATCGAAGAGATATCAGGACGCCGGCTGGATCGTTTTGTTACGGAAAATATTTACCGTCCGCTGGGTCTTAACAATCTGTTTTTTGTCGATATGGATGGAAAGTCCCGCCGAGCAGAATTTGCCGCAACCGAACGCTGTCCTTGGCGAGGTATCCTTTTGGATGGTAAGGTTCATGATGATAATGCATATGCAGTGGGCGGCATTGAAGGGCATGCCGGGCTTTTCGGGGCTGCCGGGGACATTCTATTCCTATTGACCGAGCTTATGACCGCATACCATGGGAACCCTTCAACGGGTGTATTTGATATCGATTTGGTGCAAACGTTTATTAAAAGGCCAGAGCGTGAAGGCCGGGCCCTTGGCTTTGACACCCCGTCTTCGGTCGATCCGAGTTGTGGCCGTTATTTTTCAGAAAGAACCATTGGACATCTTGGGTTCACCGGCACATCCTTTTGGATGGATCTCGATCGTGGTATTATTATTATCCTGTTGACAAACCGCATCCATCCATCCCGAGATAATAACCGAATCAAAGCCTTCAGGCCGAAGTTACATGACGCGGTCATAGAAAATGTGTCGGATAGCAGATACATTCAAAAAAGAATATCTTGATATTTCTCTTGTAATTATGGAATAATTTTGATAATTTTGTATATTTAGTGAATTCAGGCTGTTTTTCACATCTTTTTCAGAGTGTATAATGAAAAAGATGTGCATATTCTTAGTGTATAAAGATGAGGTGTTATGGGTCTATTCGTCGATAAAATTTTAGGTATTTTTTCAACGGATCTTGCCATCGATCTGGGTACGGCAAATACTCTGGTTTACGTTAAAGGCAAAGGTATTGTGTTGAATGAACCCTCTGTAGTTGCTGTGCGTACAGACAATCGCGTGAAAAACCGTGTTCTGGCTGTCGGCCTTGAGGCCAAGAATATGCTGGGTAGAACACCCGGTTATATCACGGCGATTCGTCCCATGCGCGATGGTGTAATAGCTGATTTTGAAGTAACAGAGGCGATGCTCCGCCATTTTATTCACAAGGTTCACAACAGACGGACGTTTGTCAGACCAAGAATTGTTATTGCCGTTCCATCGGGAATTACCCAGGTTGAAAAACGCGCGGTCAAAGAATCGGCCGAGTCGGCAGGGTCGCGCGAGGTGTTTCTGATTGAAGAACCCATGGCAGCGGCAATTGGTGCCGGCCTTCCCATTACCGAACCGATATGTAATATGATTGTCGATATTGGTGGCGGCACCACTGAGGTTGCGGTGATATCTCTTGCGGGAATTGTATACAGCAGATCTATTCGGGTGGCCGGCAATAAAATGGATGCTGCGATTATCCAGTATATCAAACGAAAATATAACCTGCTGATCGGTGAGCGCACAGCTGAAATCATCAAAACCACCATCGGGAATGCATATCCGGAGCCTCAGGACCTTGAAACCATAGAAGTCAAGGGAAGAGACCTTGCCTCAGGTATCCCAAAGATTCTGGCCATCGATTCGGAAGAGATACGTGTGGCAATTTCCGAACAGATAGATGCCATTGTAGAGACCGTCAAAATTGCTTTGGAACAGACACCTCCGGAACTGGCCGCCGACATCGTTGACAGGGGAATTGTATTAACGGGAGGTGGCGCACTATTGAAGAATCTGGACAAGCTGCTTAGAGAGGAAACCAGTCTCCCCATAACGATTACCGAGGATCCATTACTCACCGTTGCACTCGGCTCCGGTGTAGCTCTTGACAGTATTGAAATCCTCAAACAAGTTGTAATTCAATAGTTTAATGTTTTCCAAAAAGATGGTGATGATTGTTGGTGTGATCGTTCTGATTGCAGTCAACATCATACTACTCTCCGTTTTTAATCGCCGCTATATCTCCTATTATGTACCGGGAAGAATCGCCATCTCCATTGTTGCTCCTTTCCAGAAATCTGCCAGCACTTCGATCCGCTTTGCAAGAGATATCTGGCGTCACTATTTTTTACTGGTTAACGCGGCAAAAGAGAATGAGAGATTAAGAAAAGACTTAAACCGCGCCTTTGAAAAAAATATTCAGTTTAAGGAATTTAAACTTTCCAATGTGCGTCTTCGCAACCTGCTGAACTTCCAGAAAACCATCACCGATCGCGTCCTGGCAGCTGAGGTCATTGGCAAGGACCCTTCTCCCTGGTTTAAGACTGTTCTTATCGATAAGGGAAAACATGACGGTGTCGAAAAAGGAATGGCCGTCGTAATCCCGGAAGGAATTGCAGGACAGACTACGGAGGTGTCCGCCCATTATTCCAAGGTTCTCCTGATTATTGATCATAACAGCGCAGTCGATGCTCTGGTTCAACGGGGAAGGGCGCGGGGAATCATAAAGGGCGGTTCAGCCGGTCAGTGCCTTTTTAAATATGTTTTGCGCAAACATGATATTGTGGTGGATGATATTGTTGTTTCATCAGGGCTCGACGGTGTCTTCCCTAAAGGGCTTGCAGTCGGGTATGTTTCGGGCGTCATCAAGCCCAAGTCGGGGATCTTTCAGGAGGTAACCGTTACCCCCTATGTCGATTTTGAAAAACTCGAAGAGGTTCTGGTAGTATTGAACCCTAAAAACCATGAGTCTGAGCGAGAGAAATGACCTATTGCTATCATGTCTGTGTATGTCTTTTTCTGATCATCGTTCAGACCACAGTTATGCCCTATATTCCCTTATTCCAAGGGTTTTATGATCTCCTTACCCCATTTGTCATTTACTTGTGCATCTTCCGTCCTCTCCGTGAAAGCATACCGGTTATTCTTTTTTTCGGGTTTGTAATGGACGCCATCTCCGGAGGCACTTTCGGCCTCTATTTAACCACCTATCTGTGGTTGTTTATCGGGGTGAGATGGATTATAACTTTTTTGCATGTGGGGAACAATCCGCTTTTGCCGTTTATTGTTATTGCAGGCGTATTGATGGAGAATTTTATATTTGTCGGCAGCAGTGTCATCTTTGAGCCCGGTTTGCACTTTACATCAGAAATGTCGATTACCATTGGGGTTCAGGTGTTTTGGGCCATATTCACCGGACCGATGTTTCTTATGTTGTTTAAGTATTCATTTGGAAAATGGGATAAAAGGGTTAAGGCAATATTTACAAGAGAAGTTGGTCGTTAATTTCTATTGACCGATGGATACTCCTTATGTTGCAAGGTAAAGAGTACTTTGACTAAATATTTAAAAACAGCAGACACAGAATGGTATAAACAGCGCGTTATAAGAGCGATGTTTTGCGTTGGAGTCGCCTTTTCTATTCTTTTGGTACGCCTGTTTTATCTTCAGGTGATTCAGGGCGAGGAGTTGAGGCGATTGTCGGAAAACAATTGTATACGTCTGCAGAGTACAGATCCGTCGAGAGGGATGATTTTTGACCGCAACGGAATATTACTGGTTGATAACCGGCCGTCGTTTGATGTCAGCATTATTCTAAAAGATGCCAAACCGGTAAAGGATACCATTGATAAATTGTCTAAATATATCAATGTTCCTGCCTCTGAACTAATGTCAAAAATTGAAAATAACAGGACGGGTTCACATTATAAGCCGATACCTTTGAAAAAAGATATCGGACGCGATGCCCTGGCTGCCGTCGAGGTTCACAAATTTGACCTTCCCGGCGTTGTTATCGATGTCAAGTCTCGAAGACACTACCTCGAGAGGCAGCGTGCCGCGCACTTAATCGGATATTTGAGTGAAATTAATTCTCAAGAACTCGAGTCCGGTAAATATCCAGAGTGTAAGGGTGGTGATTTTATCGGGAAATTCGGTGTTGAGAAAATATTTGAGGCGTTCTTACATGGGAAGCGAGGGGGTAGACAGGTTGAAGTCAATGTCATGGGACAGGTTGTTAGAATTTTAAAAACGGTGGATGCCCAGCCCGGACATAACATTTATCTAACCATCGACAACACCTTGCAGAAAACAGCGGAAATACTTTTAGAGGGTAAAGCCGGTGCCGTTGCAGCCATGGACCCAAATACAGGCGATATCCTTGTATTGGCAAGCGCTCCTTCATTCGATCAGAATATTTTTGTTGACGGCATGTCCCATAAGCAATGGGAGACGCTTGTGTCCAACCCGTTAAGACCGTTGGAAAATAAGGCTATTCAGGGTGCATATCCTCCGGCATCCACTTTTAAAATTGTAACCGCAATGGCGGGGCTCGAAGAAGGGGTTATCGATGAAAAGACGACGTTTTACTGCCCTGGACATTATAGATATGGAAATCGTGTTTACAGATGCTGGAAACGTGGAGGACACGGTAATGTGAACGTTGTTAAAGCATTGGCTGAATCCTGTGACGTCTTTTTCTACCAGGTCGGTCAAAAGCTGGGCATAGATCGACTGGCGATGTACGCCAAAGCATGCGGGCTGGGTTCACTCACCGGAATCGATCTGGATCACGAAGTAGCAGGGCTGTTCCCAACAACAGCTTGGAAAAAGCGTCGAACCGGCATTGCCTGGCAGGGCGGTGAAACCCTTTCTGTGGCCATCGGGCAAAGCTATAATCTCGCAACACCCATCCAGATGCTTGTTTTGACTTCAGCAGTGGCCAATGGCGGAGCATTGTATACACCTTTGGTGCTCAAGTCCGTCAATACGGCTGATGGTGCGGTTGTGGTTCAAAGCAAACGGCGGTTGGCCGGCCGACTGCCTGCCGGCAAGCAAACATTTAGAATTATTAAAAAAGGTCTAAGGGAGGTTGTGAACAGCCCAAAAGGTACAGGGCGAATTGCACATATTGGCGGCCTTAGTGTCAGTGGTAAAACAGGAACTGCCCAGGTGGTTGGGCGCAGTAATGACCCCAACTGGTCTGATAAAAATTTGCCCGACCACCTAAAAGCGCATGCATGGTTTGTGGCGTATGCACCATCCGAGAATCCACAGATCGCTGTTACGGTAGTTGTAGAGCATGGAGAGCACGGGTCAAGCGCTGCGGCACCGATTGCCAGGGAAATCATCAGAACCTACTTAAAAAAAGATGAACTGCAACCGTAAGCCCCGATGAAATCAGCAGACCTTCAAGGCGCAACAGCGCAAGCAGTTTAATTGGAATGAATATCACGGGAACCGGCGGCATTCCCCCGGTTTGTCCGACCAAAGCGGAGATTCTGTTTCAACGGAGTTGGAGGTTGCCAGCGATATTATAATCGACAGCATCTCTTTTCAATTATGGATAATCTGAATCCAACATTATGGATCATGTTTCATAGATCATGGGCAAGTTCCCAGTATCAGGAGCGTGGCTGAAATGATCGATCGGCGATTTGTAAAATACTTTGACTGGGGATTGCTTGGGCTAACGTTATTCATCGCATGCCTGGGTCTTGTTGCACTTTACAGCGCTGTAATGTCAACGACGGGCAGCGCCGCAAAAAACGTTGTATTTCAGAGCAGTTGATCTGGTATTCCGCCGGTATCGTCGCAATGGTTTTGTCTTTTCTGGTTAATTACAAATCATTGGATCGATGGGCGCCCGTCATCTATATTGTGTGTATGTTGCTTTTAATGTCTGTATTGGTATTCGGAAAGCATGTGGGGCGGGAGCAAGGCGCTGGCTGATCTTGGGGCCTGATCTCAATTCAACCGTCAGAACTTGCAAAAATTGCGGTGATAATCTCGCTGACAAGGTATTATTCCAGGCGTGCCGATACCGGCGGTTTAACCTTTCCGGGAACTGCTTACCCCTCTCATGTTGACGGTTATTCCCTTTATTTTGATCGTTAAACAACCGGATTTGGGGACCGCCATGCTGATCGTTTCTGATTGCCGGTTCCGTGACTGTTTTTGTAAAAATTGAACGCCGATCACTTTTATGCATTGTCGCTTCATGTACGGTTGCCGGCCCTCTGGTCTGGTTTTTTCTAAAAGGTTACCAGAAAAGGCGGATATTGACATTTTTTAATCCGGATCGGGACCCCCTGGGTGCCGGCTACCATATTATACAGTCTAAAATTGCCATAGGTTCAGGTATGATTACCGGCAAGGGATTTTTAGAAGGGACTCAAAACGCCCTTTCTTTTTTACCCGAGCAGCATACCGATTTCATTTTTTCGGTCTTGGCCGAAGAATGGGGTCTTATAGGCTCTTTGCTCCTTCTCTGCCTTTTCCTATCTCTCGTTATTTGGGGATTGAACATTGCTTACAGATGCCGGGAACCCTTCGGAACAATCCTCGCCGTCGGAGTTACCGCAATGATATTCTGGCATGTTTTTATTAATGTCGGTATGACCATGGGCCTGATGCCGATTGTCGGTGTGACACTGCCCTTCATCAGTTATGGCGGTTCATCGGTCATTACCACAATGATTTGCATCGGTCTATTGCTGAACATCAGTATGAGGCGGTTCCTTTACGAGCAATAAAGATGGCCCGGGTTTTAGGAAAAAATTTGACAATTTTTTAAAAAAAAACCTTTGACAACATCTATGGCTGATGTTATAGACCGCCGTGTTTAAAATACGATTAAAACATGAGTGGTCGTAATATTTAAAAAAAGTGCATAAACAGGTTTCAGCTATAGGGGGTCTATTGATGAAAATTTCCGGTTTAAACCTGAAAAATCTTATCATTTCCATGCTGTTCGTTGCAGTGTCTTTATTTTCCTTTAAAGGCGTTGCCATCGGTGCCGGCGGCGTTACGGTGATTCCGGACGGATCGCTTTTTGTCCAGATCGCAAATTTTCTGATTATCATATGGGCATTGAACGTCATTTTATACAAGCCGATTCGTAAGATACTGATCCAAAGAAAAGAAAAAATTATAAGCCTTGAGCAGAATATCGAAAAGTTGGACCAAGATGCACAAGAGAAAGACGATGCCTTTGTTTCAGGGATTAAGACAGCCAGGGGCAAAGGATCGATTGAAAAAGAGACCTTGCTAAAAGAGGCGGCCGAGGAAGAAAGGAAAATAATAGAAGAAATTAATCAAAAGGCTCAAGCAAATCTTGCCGAGATCCGCGAGAAAATCGCAAAGGATGCAGAGAACGTTCGATCAGCGCTACAGAAAGAGGTCGATACCTTTGCAAATGCGATTAGTGAGAAAATTTTGGGGAGGGCTGTTTAATGAAGAAAATTTTTGGCAATAGCCTCAAGCGACTTATTTTTAAAAAAGGGCCGGTCATGGTGGTTTTCATGACGCTGCTCTTTTTTTGTTTTATGGGGGTGTCCATGGCATCTTCAGAATCCGGGGGCGAGTCAAAAGGATGGATGGCGACGGATACATATAAGGTCATGAACTTTTCGGTTTTGGCCATCGGTCTTTTCTTTCTTTTAAGAAAGCCGACATCCCAGGCGCTCAATTCCAGGATTAAAGGAATTAAGGATCAACTCGACGAACTGGAAACAAAGAAGAAAACGGCCGAAAAACAGCTGGTGGAATATAATAAAAAATTTTCCCAATTAGAGCAGGAGGCTCAAAAGCTTATCGAAAATTATGTCCGGCAGGGGAACGAAGCCAAGGCGAGAATCATCGATGAGGCGAAACAGGCGGCTGAGAAATTGGAGGAGCAGGCCCAGCGTAATATTGAGCATGAGTTCAAGCGGGCCAAAATAAAACTTCAGGAAGAAATTTTGGATAAGGCTCTGGTAAAGACTGAAAAGATAATAAAAAATAAAATTACCGCTCAAGATCAGGAAAAATTGGTGGATGAATATTTAGAAAAGGTGGTGGCATAGTGAAAAATTTGACGATAGCACGGCGTTATGCCAAGGCACTTTTAATTATCGGTAAAGAGGACGGTCAAGCTGAAACCTATCGAGAAGAATTAGACGGGTTTGCGAGTTTGATGTCTAAGGAAAAAGATCTTAAACAGGCCATTTGTAACCCCCTCTACGCTGTTTCAGGCCGCAAAAAAGTTTTAGAGGCAGTCATTGAAAAGGTCAATGTTTCCAAAATAATGAAGTCGTTTCTCCTTTTACTGTTCGACAAAGGACGATTCGGATTTATACACACCATCAATGACTTTTATCAGAAACTGGCTGACGAACTCAAAGGTGTTTTACGTGCCAGTTTGGTTTCGGCCACGAAACTTTCATCCGAGACTGTTGAAAAGATTCGTACAACTCTGTCCACAAGGACGGGTAAAGATATTATCCTGGAGGTCGATCAGGACCCCGGTCTTATCGGGGGCATCGTTTCCAGAATAGGCGATCTGGTTTTGGACGGTAGCATCAAAACACAATTGCTCAATATGAGGAAATCATTAAAAAGGGGTGAGAGTATATAATGGAACTAAGAGCTGAAGAAATAAGTCAAATTATCAAAGAGCAGATTACGGACTACGACAAGAAGGTAGAGCTGAGTGAAACAGGAATTGTCTTGTCGGTTGGTGATGGTATTGCCAGGATATATGGTCTAGAAAAAGTTATGACGATGGAGCTTGTTGAATTTGCGGATAGTACTCTGGGACTGGTATTAAACCTTGAAGAGGATAATGTCGGCGTAGCCATTATGGGTGAAGACATCCATATCAAGGAGGGAGACATCGTCAAGCGAACCGGACGGATCGCTCAGGTTCCGGTTGGCGAGGCTGTTTTGGGCCGTGTTGTTGATACAACAGGCGCACCTCTTGACGGCAAGGGGCCTATTGATGCAAAAGAGTTTAGAAGAATCGAGGTCGTTGCGCCCGGTGTTATTGACAGAAAGAGTGTTCATGAACCCTGCTATACAGGTGCAAAAGCTGTTGATTCTATGACGCCTGTGGGCAGGGGACAACGTGAGCTTATCATTGGCGACCGCCAGATCGGCAAAACAGCACTTGCTGTTGACGCAATTATTGCACAGAAGGATACGGATATTTACTGTATCTATGTTGCATGCGGTCAGAAAAAATCAACAGTTGCCCAGGTTGCGGATACTCTTGCAAAGCACGGTGCGATGGAATACACGACAATAGTTACTGCATGCGCGAGTGATCCGGCATCATTGCAGTTCCTGGCGCCTTATGCAGGATGCTCAATGGGTGAATATTTCCGTGACAACGGCAAGCATGCTTTAATCATTTATGATGATCTTTCAAAACAGGCTGCTGCCTACCGTCAGGTTTCTCTTCTTTTAAGACGTCCGCCGGGCCGTGAAGCATACCCCGGCGATATTTTCTATAATCACTCTCGCCTGCTTGAGCGCTCCGCAAAATTGAATGATGAACTTGGTGCGGGCTCTCTTACAGCTCTTCCGATTATTGAAACCCAGGCTGGTGACGTATCAGCCTTTATTCCCACAAATGTTATTTCAATTACTGACGGCCAGATATACGTTGAGCCGAGCATGTTTTTTGCAGGCATTAGACCGGCAATTAACGTTGGACTTTCAGTATCACGAGTCGGCGGTGCCGCGCAGGTAAAGGCCATGAAACAGGTTGCCGGCACACTGAGGCTTGAGATGGCCCAATTCCGTGAGCTTGAAGCTTTTGCCGCATTCGGAAGTGATCTTGACGCAGCTACACAGGCACAGCTTACACGAGGTTCGAGGCTTGTTGAAGTTTTGAAGCAGGGTCAGTTTCAGCCGCTTTCAATGCCAAGACAGGTCACCATACTTTACGCCGGTACAAAGGGCTTTCTTGACAAATATCCGGCCGATGTAGTGACAAAGTATGAAACAGGTCTTTACCCGTTTATCGAAGACCGGTATCCGCAGATTTTTTCCGGACTTTCGGAAAAAGAAGAGATCGACGACGATCTGGACAAACTGCTGACAGAGGCCTTGAACGCCTATGACGAGAAATTCAAGGACACCATAAAGTAAGTTATTTGTTGATGAGTTCGACCACTGGTGAGTCACTGATAACCGATAACAAATAACCTTAAATATAAGGGTTTGAGTTATATGGCAACATTAAAGGAAGTCCAGACAAAAATTGGAAGTGTAAAGAAGACAAAGCAGATCACAAAGGCTATGAATATGGTGGCAACTTCCAGATTGCGTGGAGCCCAGCAGAACATGGACAGGTTCCGGCCGTATGCTGAGAAGTTCGAAGAAGTTCTGGGAAGCCTTGCTGAAAAATCCGGTGAGGAAGCAAGTCCTTTGCTGGTCCCCAAAGAGGAAGTTGAAAAAGTTCATATTGTACTGTGCACGTCAGACAGGGGGCTGTGCGGAGGTTTTAATATGAACCTTATTACAAAGGCTGCAGAACTCCATAAAGAAAAAGCCGGTGAAAATCTTGAAATATCTTTCACTAATTTTGGGAAAAAGGGACGTGACTGGTGCCGGAAGAACAATATGTCCAGGATAAGCGAGCATCTCGGCGTTGTTGGAGCAACATTTGGATTTGATGTGGCATCAACGGCAGCCAGTAGCCTGGTTGAAGGGTTCCTTTCCGGGTTATATGATGAAGTTTATGTTGTGTATGCAGAATTTGTCAGCATGGGAAAACAGGTTCCGGTCGCAAAACAGATTCTTCCGATTGCTTCGATTAAATCTTCAGAATCTGAAGATAAAGGTGATGAAGATGCGCCTTATCTCGCAGAACATATTTGTGAGCCGCCAGCCGTTGAGCTTTTAGGGATTCTGCTTCCCAAGAACGTCTCTGTCCAGTTGTTCAGTGCCCTGCTTGAAACATCCACCAGTGAACATGCTGCACGTATGATGGCTATGGATAACGCAACCAACGCGTGTAGTGATATGATTGATGAACTTACGCTCACTTATAACAAGGCAAGGCAGGCTGCTATTACTGCAGAATTAATGGATATCGTTGGTGGAGCCGAGGCGCTTAAAGGTTAAACCCGGCATTAAATATATAAAAATATAAAAATATATAAATATAGATTTTATAGGAGGTCTATAGATGGCTGAAAATGTTGGAAAAATAGTACAGGTTATGGGTCCTGTAGTGGATGTCGAGTTTGAACCTAGAAAGCTGCCTACAATTTATACAGCGCTTTTAATTACAAACCCGGTTATCGACGACCAAGCCGACAACCTTGTTGTTGAAGTAGCACAGCATCTTGGAGATAACGTTGTAAGAACAATCGCTATGGATGTTACAGACGGTCTTGTCCGCGGAATGGAAGTAAGAGACACCGGCAAGGATATTATGATGCCGGTTGGTGCGGCTTCTTTGGGAAGAATTCTGAATGTTGTAGGAAGAACTGTTGACGGCCTTGGCCCTGTAAGCCAGGAAAAGATGATGCCGATCCACAGGCAAGCTCCGGCATTTACAGAGCAGGACACGACTGTAACTGTTCTTGAAACAGGAATCAAGGTTATCGACCTTCTTGTACCATTTCCCCGTGGTGGTAAGATGGGACTTTTTGGTGGCGCTGGTGTTGGCAAGACCGTTATCATGATGGAAATGGTTAACAATATTGCTATGCAGCATGGCGGTATATCCGTATTTGCAGGTGTAGGCGAACGGACCCGTGAAGGTAACGACCTTTATCACGAGATGAAGGATTCAGGCGTTCTCCCCAAAGCAGCATTGATATACGGTCAGATGACCGAGCCTCCTGGAGCCAGGGCCCGTGTTGCTCTTTCAGCTCTTACATGTGCTGAATATTTCCGTGATGAGGAAGGTCAGGACGTTCTTATCTTCATCGATAACATTTTCCGTTTTACACAGGCCGGTGCCGAAATATCCGCTCTTCTTGGTCGTATTCCTTCTGCTGTTGGTTATCAGCCGACGCTGGCTGTTGACCTGGGTGAACTTCAGGAACGGATTACTTCAACAGACAAGGGGTCAATTACAGCTGTACAGTGTGTTTACGTACCTGCTGACGATCTCACCGACCCTGCTCCTGCTACCACATTTGCACATCTTGACGGAACTGTTGTTCTTTCAAGGAAGCTTACAGAGCTTGGTATTTATCCTTCAGTTGATCCTCTTGACTCAACTTCAAGGATTCTTGATGCTGCGTATATCGGAGAAGAGCACTACAGAGTCGCTCGAGAAGTACAGCAGATTCTTCAGAAATACAAAGAACTGCAGGATATTATCGCAATTCTTGGTATGGACGAACTTTCAGATGAAGACAAGATTACTGTTGGGCGTGCAAGAAAGATTCAGAGATTCCTGTCACAGCCTTTCCACGTAGCTGAAGTATTTACCGGTAAACCTGGAAAATACGTAAAGATTGAAGATAATGTAAAAAGCTTCGCGGAAATTATTGACGGAAAACATGATTCTATTCCGGAACAGGCTTTCTATATGGTAGGCGGCATTGAAGATGTTCTTGAAAACGCTAAGGAGTAATGCCAATAAGTTTACAAGGAAATAAAAATGGCTGGAAATATTAGATTAGAAGTGGTTACCCCTGAACAGTATGTCGTTGACGAGGAAGTCCAGATCGCGGTGGCGCCCGGCAGCTTAGGAGAGTTTGGTGTGCTAATTGGCCACACGCCGTTTTTGACAACCCTGAAAACAGGCACGATGCATTATACGGATGACAAAGGGGTTGAAAAATTTGTTTTTATCAGTGGTGGGTTTGCAGAGGCATTGCCTGATAAAGTTACCGTACTGGCAGAATCTGCTGAACGGCGAAAAGATATCGACGTTGATCGTGCCAAATCTTCCATGGAACGCGCTCAACAGCGTTTGGCACAAGAGAAAGCCGAAGATATCGATTTTAACAGGGTCAAAGCAGCTCTTGAAAGGGCTTTGTATCGTATTAGGGTGGCTGAAACGCGATAATAAGTGTCTTTATTGTATCGGAATTTGACTTCATAACCTGAATTTATCCCTGAAAAGGGGATCGGTGATCTCATCTTTTTGTTTTGAGGGCAGACCCATTATAAGGTTTGCCCTTTTTTTTGTAGATTCTCGTTAAAGATCGACATATAATGATTAGAGGCCGTTTCAAAACCTCCCCTTTGTGGGCTTGAGCCTTTTGAAACGCGCCGCAGCGCTATGTGCTTTTCGGCAAAAGACTCAATAATCACTCACCGGAAGGTTTTGAAACGGCTATCACCCAATTTTTCATAATGATAGTTAATACTGAATTTTAAAAAATACATGGTAAATATCGAAAGAGAACCGGCTGTAATCATACTTGCGGCAGGCCAGGGAACCCGCATGAAATCTCCGAAAGCCAAGGTGCTTCACGAGATACTGGGCAAACCCATGGTGATGTATGTTGTGGAGACCGCCCAAAAAATTGCGGGTGAGAACGTGGTCTTGGTTATCGGAAGTCAGGCTGAAAAAGTTCGAAGTGTGGTGTCAGAAAATACCGATATTATCTTTGCCGTGCAAGAAGAACAGCTCGGAACGGGTCATGCTGTTTTGTCCGCACTACCTTATCTGCTGATAACACGAAGGAAGTGATTATTTTGTGCGGTGATGTTCCGTTAATTTCTTATGGAACGTTAATGCGGCTTTTTGAAGATCATTTTAACGCCAAGCGTGATATATCGGTATTGGCCGTTGAACTCGATAACCCCAGAGGGGATATGGAAGGATTCTCTTTGATGAAAACCGCCGGTTATTGGGGATCGCAGAGGAGGCAGACGCTTCAACGGAACAAAAGAGAATAAAAACCATTAATACAGGTATTTATTGCGTGAGAAAGACGTTCTTATTGGATTCGTTGAAACAGGTAAAATCGGATAATGTTCAGGGTGAGTTTTATCTAACGGATGTTGTTGAAATCGGATATAGGGAAGGACGGGTTGCCGGCGTAATGGTTGGCGACGATTGGGAGGAGACCGTTGGGGTCAACAATCCACAAGATCTTATTCGGGTAGAAAGTATTATGCGTTACAGGATGCGGAATAGGTCTTGACTTTCGGTGATATGTGAGATTATATTAAATTAATATTATTGTGAGGTGTAAGATTGGATAATGAATTTATTGTAGGACAATTTGAGGAAATTGAGAAAAAAGTTGAAAAATTGATCGATGTTTTAAAGTCGCATGAAACGACTAACTTAGAACTTAGCAATAAAAACAGAGAGGTTAGAGGAAGAACTTCAGGGTAAAAATGAGGTTGAAAGCAATTATTCGCAAGAGAGAGCCTTGATCCGGTCAAAGATTGACAGTCTTTTGGTCAGACTAGAGGATGTTACGGAATCTGGGTTGTGACTGTAAGGGAAGGTTTTGGAAAGGTAAAAGAGATAATCATTGGAACAACTTGTAACGATAGAGCTTTTTGGTCAACCTTACACATTTAAGGCGGAGTCCAATGTGACCCATGCCAAAGAGGTTGCGGATTGTCTGGTCAAAGAGGTGGCCAGAATCGAGAAAATAAATCCGAATCAATCATCTGGCACTAAACTTACCACTTTGCTCTTGGCCGCACTTAACATAGCCAATGAAAATGTTGAATTGAAAAAAAGTCATTCAGATTTGTTAAGTAATATTTCTAAAAGGTCGGCGAATCTGATACATGCGCTCGGTGTGGCAGTAACTGGTTGAAAGGTATCGAAAAAATGATATCAAGAATTTGTAACATGTTGTTTTATCTTCTTTACCCTCCTTTTTGTCTGTATCCATAGAGGACAACAATAGTTATCTCTTGTGACCCTCCCGGAATAAAACACGACCTTGAAGGTATTTGCACTTTTTAACGCAAGCTTGCGGCCCCTGCCGTGTTTGTGATTGGAAGATGTTCTTTGATCCAACATCCATTTAAAGGGAGCCTTCTCTGATTTTGGTGCGCAGGTTCTGCTTGTACAGAAAAGCCTAAAGAAATTATAAGGCGCCCACTTTATTTTTATGGTTCAAAGACCTCCCAACACGGCATAGTGGCAGGGGTCCTGCTTAATTCAGATTCCGAAAAAGTGCTGAAAAAATTTACTCGGCCTGATACTGTTCCCCGTCTATTTATTGATTTATTAAACATCGAAAAGATAGCCTTACCTTTTTCCTCCTTAAAATCTCATTTCAATCTTCCTCATAATACGGTTTTCTATACGGCGTCTCATAAAATAAGCAATTTCGTTTTTATCTGATATGAAAAATTAAACGGACAAAACAAGTCAGTTTTGTAATGTCTTAACGATATACATGTTGATCTTTAACTGGGTTGATAGAATATAAACATTTCCAGGGAGAAGAGATAATGAGTGAATATAATTTATTAATCGGCACAGTTGCATTTGTTATAGGTTTTGCAATTGCCTTTTGGGTCAAAGGATTAATTGTCGCCCAAAAAGTTAAGGCGGCTGAAAAAGAGACAGCTCGAATATTAGAAGATGCAAAGTTGAGATCTGAAACGTTGCTTAAAGAGGCCAACCTGGAGGTTAAAGACAGGCTTTTCAGAATGAAAAGCGAGTTCGATACTGAAACTAAAGACACTCGATCTGAATTGAAAAAGAAAGAAAAAAGGTTGATGCAAAAAGAGGAAAATATCGAACGCAAACTCGAGCAATTCGAACGTCGGGAACGGGATATTTTTCGAAAAGAAAAAAAGTGTATAAGAAAAGAGGAAGCGGTCGAGCAAAAGGAGAAAAAATACGACGAACTCATTGAAGAACAGAAGCGTCAGCTCGAAAAAATTTCCGGTTTAACTGCGGATCAGGCCAAGGAACTTCTCATCAGAGCCATGGAAAACGAGGCGCGTTATGAAAGTGCCAAAATAATAAAAAGGATAGAGAATGAAACAAAAGAGCAGGCGGATAAAAAATCTGCAGAGATAATGGCGACTGCGATTCAGAGATACGCCGGTGATTTTGTTGCTGAGCGAACGGTGTCGGTAGTTCAGCTCCCAAACGATGAAATGAAGGGGAGAATAATCGGGAGGGAAGGTCGAAATATCCGTGCGCTAGAGGCGGCAACAGGGATCGATCTTATTATTGATGATACCCCCAGAGGCAGTTATTTTGTCAGGTTTTAATCCGGTTCGACGTGAAGTTGCCAGGCTTTCGCTGATCAGGTTGATAGCCGACGGTCGAATCCATCCGGCCCGTATCGAGGATATTGTCAAAAAAGTAGAAAAAGAAGTTGATTCGACGATCAAAGAGGCTGGAGAACAGGCGGCCTTTGATTTGGGCGTTCACGGTATCCATAATGAGCTCATTAAATATATCGGGCGTTTAAAATTTCGCACCAGTTATGCCCAGAATGTGTTGCAACATTCAATTGAGGTTGGGGTATTGTGTGGTATTATGGCGTCTGAGTTGGGTCTTAACTCTAAACTGGCAAAACGCATGGGGTTGCTGCATGATATCGGAAAGGCCATTGATCACGAGGTTGAAGGGCAACACGCTATCATCGGCTCTAAGTTGGCGAAAAAATTCGGCGAAACCCCTAAAATTGTGCATGCGATTGCTGCCCATCATGAAGATTTGCCGCCGGAATCGGTTTATGATTTGCTGATACAAGCTTCAGACGCATTGTCGGGGGCCAGGCCGGGGGCTCGCAAAGAATTGCTTGAAAACTATATAAAAAGATTGGAAGATCTTGAAAACATAGCAAATTCATTTAAAGGGGTTGTAAATACTTATGCAATTCAAGCCGGGTAGAGAGCTAAGAGTCATTGTGGAAAGCGGGATTATTTCCGATGAAGAGGCAACCCTTCTAAGCAGAGATGTTGCTAAAAAAATTGAAGAGTCATTAACCTTTCCAGGTCAAATCAAAGTAATGGTGATTCGTGAGACCAGGGCGGTTGAGTATGCCAACAAATAAGAGGCCTTATGTCTAAAGATACAAATTCCAGGCACCAGAAACCAAAACATTTAATTCAGAAATAGGAAAGAGAAGAGAGAAAAAAGGATAGAGGATTACCATATGGCGAATTTGATTGATATCCTTAAAGAACGAGGATTTATAGAGCAGACCACCCATGAGCAAGAACTGAGAAATT
>PVMK01130362.1_pt1:37500-45246 | contig 45246 bp, 39 predicted proteins | sample 1853481 | NCBI WGS metagenome assembly PVMK01 (sample SAMN08533507, study PRJNA380276) | Marine sediment metagenome, whole genome shotgun sequencing project.
CCGATGCAGAAATTTCTTGTGCACTGGTTTTGGACAAAACTGAGAATCAAATATATTCGGACGGCAAAAACTGTGAGCTGCACGACGAACTCGAATCATTCGCCGGTCAGACAATCCAGACAGGATTGAAAACAACCCGATTTTTCGGTTCCACCTGGGGGGTTTTCTGGAGGCAAAGCCGGGATCTGATGATAGCGGCGCCTTTGTTTCAGAAAGGACGCGTCGTTGGCGCATGCAGCATTGTTATGCCGCTTGCGGGAATATATAAAGTTTTGAGACGGACGCAATATGTATTGTTAATATACCTCTTTGTCAATACGGTTGTCTTTACGATCATCGGTCTTTATCGATTGTCAAGAATTACCGTAAAACCTTTGCAGAGATTGGTGAAGAGAGCTGAAGCATATAAAGAAGAAGATGAGATGTTCTTTCTTTATGAAGCAGAGGAAAACGAGTTCAGTAAATTATCCAAGGCGCTGAACAGGATGCTGCAACATATCGCCGAGGATAAAGAAAAGCTTCACGCTGCGGTGATGTCCCTTGAGAAGGCCAATGTTGATCTAAGAAAAGCCCAAAAAGATATGATCGGAGCAGAAAAATTGGCCTCCGTCGGGCGATTGTCTGCAGGAATTGCCCATGAAATCGGCAATCCAATCGGTATTATTGTTGGCTATCTTGAATTGCTTAAACAAAATGATATATCAGATAATGACAGAAAGGAATTTTTTAAACGTACAGAAAATGAAATCAATAGAATCGATACGATTATCAGACAACTCCTTGAGCTTTCAAAGCCTTCGGCCCAAGGTTTGAAAATTGTTTCGGTAAACGCGATCATCCAAGAAACGGTCGATTCTTTCAAGTTTCATCCTTTGATGTCAGATATTGATTTGGATTTCAAATTTATGGCGGAATGTGATACGGTTATGGCGGATCCGAACCGGTTGAGGCAGGTTTTTCTGAATTTAATTATTAATGCTGCCGACGCAGTCTCGTCGAATAAAAATCATTCAATAGGAAAAATATCTATTATCAGCGAGGTTGTACCCGGCATCCAGGCTGAATCGACGGATCATCCGAACATGTTGAAAATAGAATATATCGACAATGGCCCGGGGATTGCTGAAGAGAATCTTGGAAATATTTTTGACCCTTTTTTTACGACCAAAGGGCCTGGAAAAGGAACCGGCCTCGGTCTTTCCGTTTGTTTCATGATTGTTGAAGGGATTGGCGGGAAAATCAAGGCAGACAGTAAAGAAGGAAAAGGCACGATCATAACCATCTACTTACCATTGAATGTTGAACGGAATTCATGAGAATAGAGTCAAAATTTGAGCAATGAATAAAAAAACGGCAGCAGATAATACGTTATCCCAAAAACGCTTATTGATTATAGATGATGAAGAGAACATGCGCCACATGCTGTCCTCATTACTTAAAAAATCGGGCTACCGAGTCGATACGGCATCCAATGGGAAAGATGCTTTAGAGATGGTCGATCAGACGTTATACGATTTTATCCTCTGTGATCTTAAGATGCCTGATATCAGTGGAATGGAATTTTTTGAAATTGCACGGGACAAGCTTTGGGCCACCACAGTGATCATGATGTCGGCATACGGCAGCATCGATATCGCAGTTGAAGCCATGAAGAAGGGAGCGTATGATTTCATATCGAAGCCGTTTAAATCCGACGAAGTTCTTCTTACCCTTAAAAAGGCGGAAGAACGAGAGAGTTTGAAAAGGGAGAATCTTTGGCTTAAAGAACGAATTCGAAAAATTCAAGAAAATTATCATTTCGGAAATATGGTGGCTAAAAGCAAGGCGATGAATGCTGTATTCAAGCTGGCCGAAAAAGTGGCCCAATACAATACCACGGTATTAATTTATGGAGACAGTGGAACCGGAAAAGAATTGATTGCAAAGGGGATTCATTTTGCAGGAAACCGGGGAAAAAAGCCGCTGGTTCCTGTCAACTGTGGCGGAATCCCTGAAAATTTACTAGAAAGCGAGCTTTTTGGATATAAAAAAGGCGCTTTTACAGGGGCGAACAGCGACAGAAAGGGGCTTTTTACAGAAGCGGACGGCGGTACGATTTTCCTCGATGAAATCGGCGAATTGCCCCTTTCTCTGCAGGTAAAGCTCCTGCGTGTACTCCAGGAGAGTGAAATCAGAGCGGTCGGTGATTCAAAAATAAAAAAAATAGATGTTCGTGTTATTGCTGCTACCGCTAAAAACCTTAAAGATGAAGTAAAAAAGGGAACCTTTCGCGAGGATCTGTTTTTCAGACTGAATGTGCTGCCGATCATGCTGCCGACGCTCAGGGAAAGGCCGGAAGACATTCCTCTTTTAAGCCAACATTTTATTGACCGGTTCAATGTCAGTCTTAATAAGGAAATAAACGGAATAGCACCGTCAGCCATGTCCCTTCTTCTTAAGCACAACTGGCCGGGAAATGTCAGGGAACTTGAAAATGTTATTGAAAGGGCCGCGGTGCTTACCGAAAATACAATCCTCTTGCCGGAAAACTTTCCGTCTGAATTGGGCGAAGAATCAAAAATGGGCAAGATGGACGATTGGTTCGATGGATACTCGCTGAAGGCCGCCCAGAAAATTCTGGAAAAAAAACTCATCACCAAGGCGCTTAAAACAACAAACGGCAATCGCACGCACGCCGCAAAGATTCTTGAAATCAGTCATCCTTCCCTGTTAAGTAAAATCAAGGCTTACGACATTAACCTTTAGGTAGTTTCCATCCATAAATGGCCCTTTTCCGCAAAAGAGTTACACCATCATAGAAAACAGGAGCATTAAAATGGAAGACATTGGTGCGGCTCAACATCTCCTCAAGAAGATTTGCGGTTCAAAAACCGGAAACCTGGCTTTTGATAAAATACTGCCAATCATTGAAAGATTTCCGCCTCGAAAAGGCCGGGGAAAGGGATATTTTTCCCAGGAAGATGTATTTTTGATCACCTATGGCGACACATTGAAGAACGAGGGAGAATATCCTTTAGATACATTATATACGTTTGCCCTTCGCCATTTTAAAGACGTTTTTTCAACCATACATATCCTGCCGTTTTTTCCATTTTCTTCGGATGATGGATTTTCGGTGATCGATTTTTTCACGGTGAATCCCGAGCTTGGGACCTGGAAAGATATCCGTCGACTGGGCAGGGAGTTTCAGCTGATGTTCGATCTCGTGCTCAATCATGTTTCGGCAAAGAGCATGTGGTTTCAAAACTATTTGGCGGAAAAACCAAACTATGAGGACCTCGCCATCGAGGTCGATCCTTTAACCGATCTGTCTTTAGTGACTAGGCCCCGATCATTACCGCTTTTAACTCGATTCAAAAAAACTTCCGACGAACCTGTGAATGTTTGGACCACCTTCAGTGCAGATCAGATCGATCTCAATTACAAGAGCGTAGAAGTTCTTAAACAAATGGTAAAAGCCCTTCTTTTTTATGTGGAGCAAGGGGCGACCTCTATCCGTCTTGATGCCGTCGCGTATATTTGGAAGGAAATCGGCACAACCTGCATTCATCTGCCTCAGGCGCATCAAGTGGTTCAACTTTTTCGAAGCGTATTGAACCTTGTTGCACCGGACGTTCTACTGATTACCGAGACCAATGTACCCCATTATGAGAATATGAGTTATTTCGGAGATGGGCACAATGAAGCACAAATGATTTATAATTTTACGTTGCCGCCGTTGCTTTTTTATACGTTTGTCCTAGAAGATTCAACGGTACTGTCCGAATGGGCCAAAGATTTGAAGGTAACGTCTAATAGTAATACGTTTTTCAATTTTACGGCCTCCCATGACGGAATCGGCGTACGTCCGCTGGAAGGGATTTTACCCCAAGCCGAAATCGACAAATTCATCGATGTTGTGAAAAAGAATGGTGGAAGGGTTTCCTATAAAAGAAATCCCGATGGTTCCGACAGTCCGTATGAGTTGAATATTACCTATGTGGATGCCATGTTAACTCCTGGGGTCACAAAAAATTCTTGGCATGCGCAAAAATTTTTGGCTTCTCAGTCAATTCAGTATGCGTTGCCCGGGGTCCCCGCTACATATATTCACAGTGTGCTCGGTTCCAGGAACTGGGAAGTAGGCGTTCGGCAGACTCAAAGAGCCAGAACCATCCATCGGGAAAAATTGCAGGTTGATGACGTGTTGTCCCAACTCAAGGATCCTGAAACCCTTCGCTTTCAGATATTTTATAGGTATATTGAAATGATCAAAACCAGGAGGAAACAGCCTGCTTTTCACCCGAACGCCGATTTTGAGATACTGGGAATCGATCCTCAAGTGTTTGTCATTGCAAGGTATGCTGAGAATCAAGAACTGTATGCCGTCACCAATATTTCATCCAAACTGGTAACAGCTTCGTTATCGAGCGCCGGAGTTCCTGTGCGGATGAGAGACGTCATTACCGGCGAGATTTTCCGTACAGATGCATTAAAGTTGAATCCCTATCAATTTTTATGGCTCAGTACAATGGGCAATTAAAAGGGTTTTAGGGATAAAGTTAAATCCGGCGCTTATTTTCCGTTAATCTTGTCCCTCAATTTTCCTGAACATTTGAACGTAACCACTTTACGTTCTTTCAACATCAAGTCGTCGCCGGTGGCAGGATTGCGGCCTCTCCGTTGTTTTTTTTGCTTCACACAAAATTTTCCAAATCCAGAAATTAGGACATCTTCATTCTTCTCCAGCGCACTTTTAATAATTTCCAGAAAGGATTCGATGATTTCCACAGATTTTTTCTTGGTAAAACCCAGATCGTGTATACTTGAAACAATATCATTTTTAGTTAATGCCATGGCGACTCCTTAAAATTTTTTTATTCAATACCGTTATATTTACGAAAGTTAATCATTACTTTGCTTTGAATCATCGTTCTTGGCTGGATCGAGGGTTTCAATTTTTTTTATTATGTTATGAACATTTTTCACGATTTTATTGATTTCGCATTTGAACTTTATGTCGTCTGGATCGTTCATTCATCTGCCTCCTTATCATTGGTCTATCTCTTATCGGTATGTCAAAACGGATATGTATGTCAAGACGGGATATGTCTGTCAAGACGATTGAAGAAAAAATATTATTCAACGGGCTAAAATACAAGCATTATTTGAGATTTTCCATAATAAATCCAACATCGACTTTACACAGGGATTTTTTTCGGCAGTAATTCTTCTGCCATGTCAAAGTGGTTGCCGATATCGTATCGTAAATCCAGCCGGTTCCCTTCAGGGTTTTCGCGTGGGATGACCCTTATTTTACCATTTTCAAAGGCCGTCAATACTTTCCTGCGAAGCCGTTCAGCCGCCTTTGATCTGCTTTCTCCGGGTTTGACGGTTGCATTGACATTGCAATAGGCGACACGGCTGCCATCGGATTTGAAAACGCCCTCTTCGTCTGAATACGTCATGGCAGATGGAATAACCTGGATCTTTTTTTTGTTCAGGTAGCCAAAATCGATATGGACTGGTTCCCCCTTGGTGCAGGACCGCGGGTATCCCTTCTGGCCTTGGGGGCCGCCGGATCCGGTAACTAGAGCCGTACAGATGGATATCTGGTCAGACCTTATTTCGGGGGTGACGGTATCCAAGTTTCCTTGAAGTGTGGCTTTGATTAAGGGGCCCAGGTTTCTTATTCTGCGGACAATCGGCTGCCATTCAGGTTCCGGAGGCCGAATATTTATCTCACAGACGCGAATCCTCGTTGGGGCCATATTGCCGTCAAACGATAAAAAGCAGCCGGGGTATACCAGGCAGGGACGTAACATGTTTTGTTCTTTCAAGGCTTTTATCAGCGGCTTAACAATATCTTCGGCCGCCATTTCCAGCAGACCGGATGTTTCCATGGGATGGGGTGAAATGCTGCCCATTCCGCCGGTAATCGGATTGTTCTTACTGGCAGGTCCAGGGAATCGCTCCGGATAATCCATGGAGGTGGGAAGGATTTGGAAATTTTCGTTTTTATCGATCAAAATATTAAATGAAATTTCGACGCCGGACATCCTCGACTCGATAAGGAGCGGCCATTGGGATTTTTCCCCCAGGAATCGTTTATAATTTTTCCCATAATCGTTAATTAACGTGTCATAGACCTCTTTGACTTCCCATGCGTTTAAAATAATCCGGGAACCTTTCCCGCCGGCACTATACGGATACTTCAGCACTGCGCCGCCGTACTGGTCGATGAGAGCCAGACACGCTTTGGAAACCTGTGCATAGTCTCTGGCGTCAACTTCATACCATTTGTCGGCAACAGGGATACCATATTCACGGCAAAGATGTTTACACGCGATTTTGTCGCCTTCAATAAATGAACTTTTGCGCGTAAATCCCAAAATAGAATCGAGAAAACCGGCTTCCTCCAATTCATCAATCAAACCCTCGAGCAATAAATCTTCAGGCATTGGAACAACACAGTCGATGGATCCGTTTTTAAGGGCCTCAATTATAGCAGCGGCATATGCCCCTTTTGAATTGTCTGTTGTGGATAAAAATTTTATTGGCCACTTCATTATCTTTGCGAACGGGGGCATAGACGGCATTCCCCGAATAACTACGCCTTGAAAATCATCCTGATGGTTTTCACTTGTTGCCGTTGAAGTGATCAAGGCACTTAAAAGCGTTCTTGCGTCGGTTCCGGCAAATCCTATTTTATAACTCACGACAACTCCTTTTTATTTTGGTTATAGGTGTACGATAGTGATTGCAAAAAAACCGGATCACCTGAATGTTTGAGGATATGTTTTTTTCAACAGGTTAAAGTGCGAATTGCAGGGGGCATAAACGCCGGTTGCACAATGATCCGAATTGGGCTATAGCGGTCCAAAAAAGCACCTTATTTTTGGGGCACCAAAAGTAAAGCACTTATCCGTAAAATTGCCAAAACCCCCTAAGAATAAGGTGGAGCCGACGGGCGGATTCGAACCGCCTACCTGCTGATTACGAATCAGCTGCTCTACCAACTGAGCTACGCCGGCGTAATAAAAGGACAACTACTTTGTTTATGGATCAAAATCAAGAAAAAATATCATATGGATGCATATCTGATATAATCCCTGACAGGGACCGCAGTATTGAATGCACGGGGGTGTCCGGATCTGAAAAAGCCTATCTGGTATCCCGGTTATACGCACAGCACCCGGCGCCTGTTGTCGTTATAGCGCCTTCAGAAAAAGAAGCGGAAACCCATTTAGAAGATCTGCGTTTTTTTTCAGAAAAGCTCCGGCCGCCCATGGTTTATTTTCCAGCATATAATATTTTACCATTTAAGTCCCTGTCCTATCACAATGAAACAGCAGCAAGGCGGATCAGATCACTGTATCAGCTGATCGTCGGTGATAAGCCGCAGATTGTGGTTACTACCGTATCTGCTATTCTGCAGAAAATCATACCCAGACAACAGGTGTGTGATTATGCAGAACTTGTCATGGTTGGAGAGGATATCGATCGCGACGTCTTGGTTAAAAAACTATTGTCCGGCGGCTATGTTTCATCAGCGATTGTTGAGGAACCCGGAGACTTTTGCATCAGGGGCGGTATTCTGGACATTTTTTCCCCGCTTTATTCAGATCCGGTCAGGATCGAACTGTTTGGGGAAACTGTAGAGTCCTTAAGGTTTTTTTCAGCCGCATCCCAGCGAACCATTAAAAGCATCCGAGAAGCCGTTATCCTTCCGGCCAGGGAAGCGGTTGTAAAAAAGGATAGCACCGA